>Ga0208125_100906_pt1 | contig 12586 bp, 10 predicted proteins | sample LakWasM128_HOW14_2_FD_183938 | JGI IMG/M metagenome (GOLD analysis project Ga0208125, IMG submission 183938) | Freshwater sediment methanotrophic microbial communities from Lake Washington under simulated oxygen tension - Sediment Metagenome... | ecosystem: Environmental > Aquatic > Freshwater >... | reverse complement strand
TTTGTATTGCGCCAAGATTCATCCCCTATTAGGGAGCAGGTTTTAATTAGGCTAGCCACATCAGGAGTATTCTTAATGCGCAGTGTCATAACCGAAATTTCATCCAAATTGTTCGGGTTATCAATTTTAATTTTTATTTTAGCGTTATTAATACCGTTACTGAGAGGGGCGCCTTCACCGGCAGAACAGGACGACTCAGGGGGGTATGAGTCGGCTAACGCACCCAAGAAAACTAACGAGGGAGTGGAACTTAAACACACGCAAAGTCCTGCGGTAGATGATGGATTGCAACCACCGATAACGCAGCTTCAAGGCGAGGTTGCGCAAAACCAAGCGAAGGGATTAACCGAATCCGCTCAAAACAAGGGATTGGAATTGGAACCTACGCAAAGTCCTGCAGATGAGGGATCGCAGCCACCCATAACGCAGCCGCAAGGCGAGGTTACGCCAGACCTGGCGAAGGGATTAACCGAATCCACTCAACCGGCAGGCGATTCGGGATTTCCAACACCGGCTGCTGAAGAAAAACGGTCTTCTCAGCACGAGCCAGTGAGTCTACTTGTTCTTGGCGGAGGTTTCTTTTCGTCGGGGCAGGTAACGCCCCGTGCAGACATACAAGACGCGATCGATAATATTATCCCGCTCATCCAAACGCGACCTCTGGATAACGTCGTTGTTGAGGGACATGCGGACAAATGGGTGCCGTTCGGCGTAAGCCCCGCTCAGGTCTCAAAATTGAATGAAAACATCTCATTGCGGCGTGCAAATGCAATCGCCCTGGTGTTGAAGCAAAAGGGCATCGCCAGTGACAGAATCATTGTTCATGGTCTTGGGGACACTGTCCCGCTTGCTTCCAACCTTACTTATGAGGGACGAATGAAGAATCGCCGAGTGGAGATTAAGCTTTTGCCCGCTCAATAGTAATAGTTAACTGATGTTACGCATCTACCTAATAAAAAAGCGTAGTCCACAAAAGGCACAAAAAGCACGAAAAAAAACCGGGTACAGGAACAATAAGTAAAGCCCACCGTCAAGATTAGAAAGATGCACACCGTAAGCTGGGAAACATACGGCTCTCTATTTTTTCGTGTCTTTCGTGCTTTTCGTGGACAGTGCGTAACATCAGTAGTTAAGTTTCACGTTGCTTGGAAATTATTTGTTGTTAGAACCCTGTCGTTTGAAAACGTTATTGATTAAAAATACTTTTTCGACCCAGCCTGCTATAGACGTTTGGTTGAATGATTGATGGTCTAGGGGCGGAAAGACCTTTGACGGTAGTGGCGGGACTGATCGGTGACGAGTCGCTGCTTTTTCTCATACAAGAATTGCTGCGTATCAGCCCTGAATCATTTCGTCTTAAGGGATAGGAGTATTTGCTTAAAGTCCGCAACGAGGGCAATCGCTGTTGGGTGATTAAACTATCCGACGATGTGCTGGAGTGCATCCGGCTTTTGAACAATCTAGCTAGAGCAAGGTAGTATGTATACACATCATTTTTCATTGCAAAGTCTGCCGTTTGAAAACGTTCCTGATCCGGCATATTTTTTCGACCAAGGCGATTATAGCCGCGTGTTCAGTCGCATGATCGATAGTTTGTGGGCGGGAAGAGGCTTGATGGTGGTGGCGGGACCCATCGGCACAGGGAAAACCACCCTGTGCCAGAAACTGATGGCGTCCGTTTCCGAGAGAACCCGAATCATCTGGTTGGGCGAGCCGCCGGATACCAGTGAAGATCTGTTGCTTTTCCTCACGCAGGAATTTCATATCAGCCCCGGATCGCCCAGCAGGATTTTTGTTTTAAGGGATATTAAGGAGCATTTGATAAAACTCCACGACGCAGGCAACAGCTGCCTGTTGATTATGGATGAGGTGCATAAAATATCCGACGATGTGCTGGAGTGCATTCGGCTTTTGAATAATCTTGAACAAGGCAGTATTAAGCTGATCCAAATGCTCTTACTGGGGCAGGAGGAATTTCTCGTTACATTGTCCCGGCCTGAACTGGAGTCGTTTAAACAGCGCATCGCCTGGATGGAGACCATCGGCAAAATGACGCCTTTGCAAACCCATGAATACATAACCCATCGATTGAAAATCGCGGGGAGTCAGTCGAGAATTTTTACTGACGATGCGATGGAAGCTATCATAATCGCTACGCGAGGTACGCCTCGCTTGGTCAATGCGTTTTGCGACAGGGCGCTACGCGTCAGCTATGAAGCCAACAAAACTATCGTTGATCTAGTCAGTGTGAGACGGGCGGCCGATGATATAGGGCTGGGGACCGAGGTTTTTTTATGGCTGACGAATCGGGATAAGAAAGCGGCAAAGATTGCTGAGTCGGAAGCGTCATCTATTAAAGCTCCCCCCAGTCCGGCTATGTCGTCCGCTCCAAAAAGAACAGAGTCCGCGCGGCCCGTTGACAAAAAACGGCCGGTGGATGCACAGCGGGATGTTTCCCACTGGTCGGTGTTTACGATCGTGAACGAGTTGTTCGATAAGACCCTCGGTAGGTTTTCAGACCATCCCATAGTGCAGCTCATTGCCTCTATTCTATTGTGCGCAGCGAGTGTTTATTTTTTTATTATAAATACGGGAATGTAGCGATGTATTTCATACGCGCTACCCGCTTATTCCGGACCCGCTGCCAGGGCAATCGCCGCCCGTTGATCTTTGGTGAAGGATAGCGGCGGAAGACGATCTTCGAGCAGGGTATCGACGATGGTTGCCGAGGCATTGGGTTTGGCAAAACGCAAGGCATTGAGTTTCATTCGAGCCAACCTGTCAGGGTCTTCCAGCAAGCGCTCCAGTTTGAAGGGGAGGGTGGTCAAGTCGTTGCACTTGACCGCGATACCTTCTTCCAAAAGATGATCGCTGTTTCTTTCCTCTTGGCCGGGGATCGGTGACACCACGCACATCGGCAGTCCGCAGGCGATAGCCTCGGAGGTCGTGATACCGCCGGGCTTGCCGATGAAAATATCGGCTGTTTTCATCAGCTTGTGCATTTCGTCGGTGTAACCCAGAACCTTAAACCGGGTGCTTCGGTTATCGACCAATTGCACGATGCGCTGTTTCAGTTCATCGTTGCGTCCGCAGACAACCACGGTCTGCGCGTCGCTATTCAGGTTGAGCATCCGCTCCACCATGTACTCGGTGGGGCCTACGCCCAAGGCTCCGGCAGACAGCAGCAAAACCGGTTGTTCAGGATTCAGTCCCAGCCGGAGCCGTTCTTCTACGCGGTTGACGGGTTGTTGGAATACGGGGTCGATGGGTATGCCGGATACGGTGATTCTTTCGTTGGGAATGCCGAGCATTTCAAGATGCGCTTTGGTTTCATCGATAGCGACAAAATAGCGATGGAATGAGCGCGACAACCACATCGCATGAAAATCGAAATCCGTGACCACAATGGACAGGCGCGCTTGCAACTGTTGGGTTGCAATCAGGTGGGAGATGATTCCGGCGGGCATGAAGTGGGTGCAGACGGTGATGTCCGGGTCGAATTCCCGGATAAATCGCACCAGCGGCTTGGTATTGAGCCGGTCTATCATGTGCCGCATTCTGTCCGTGTGCCAGGGTTCGTCGCTGGTTTTATACCACCAGCCGAGGAAATTCGGCGCAGATCGCACCAGCGAGGTATAAAAGCTGGAATAGAAATCCCGGAACAGTTTGTTGGTGTATTGCAGCGCATCGTTATTGACGACTTCGGCAACCCGGCCGTCGGCGGCAAAGGACAGCTCCAACGCTTCGGCCGCTCTGATGTGGCCGGTTCCCGCACCCGCCGACATAATTAAAACCCGTTTTTTCATCAGTGCATTAACAGCCAACATTAATCCTGGTCATGACCGTGTTTTTTAAATAGCAAACCCATTGCAGTCGACAAAAATAGCCCAAACACGATCACAATGGTATGCACCGAAAGTCCGGCATCAATCATCAACGCATAAGCGCCCAGCATCAATAGAATGCTAAGATTTTCGTTGAAGTTTTGTACGGCGATGGAATGTCCCGAACCCATGAGTTGATGGCCCCGGTGCTGTAGCAATGCATTCATGGGTATCAAAAAACAGCCTGCCAGGGCGCCAATCAAGATCAGCAACAGCGCAGCCGGTCGCCAATCGGTCACTAAGGCCATGGCTAATACGACGAAACCCATAGCGATTCCCAAGGGTAATACTTTTACCGCATGTTCCAATGGCACAACCTTGGCCGCCACCACCGAACCGATGGCAAGACCCACCGCAACCAAGGCAGTCAATTGAGTGGCTTGCTCCAGATCGAGCTTTAGCGCTACCGCAGCCCAGGCGAGAATAATCAAACGCAAGCTGGTTCCCGCTCCCCAAAACAGCGAGGTTACCGCGAGAGAGACTTGTCCCAACGGATCTTTCCACAGCAGCAGGAAGCCACGCCAGAAATCCGCCAACAGGAACCCTGGGGTTCGATTCGGCAGGGTATGTTCAATGGACAGTTTGGGAATATAGCAATTGAGTATTGCCGCGACGATATAAAGACCGAAAATAATAAAAATCGCGAACTCGGGAGCGGTATCAATGCCGCCATTGAACTCAAGCGCTCCCAGTTGATGAATGACTTGATCCTCAACGCGATGACCGATCAATAATCCGCCGAATATGGCGCCCAAAATAATGGACGCAACGGTCAGGCCTTCCATCCAGCCGTTTGCCCACACCAATTTATCGGTTGGGAGATATTCGGTCAGGATGCCGTATTTAGCCGGCGAATACAAAGCAGCGCCCACGCCGACAAAGCCATAGGCGAGCAGCGGATGCAAACCCAATAGCATGGTAGCGCAACCGACTATCTTGATGCCGTTGCTAATGAACATGACCTGGCCTTTCGGCAATGCGTCGGAAAATGCGCCGACAAAGGGGGCGAGTACGATAAAGGAGAACACGAAAAATTGCTGTAAGACAGGCGTTTGCCAGGAGGGCGCATCCAGGCTTTTGAGCAGTGCGATAGCGGCGAACAGAAGCGCGTTATCCCCCAGTGATGAAAAGAATTGTGCTGCAAGAATGGTGGTAAAACCGCGATTCATAGAATTATTTGCCCTGTGCGACGCTGCGAAAACCGGAGTCGTTGCACTGTAAATGGTTAAAAAAGTTTGTTTAGTTTATCAGCTACGGGCTTAAATCGGGGCAAGCGATGTGTTAATCGTTAATCCTAAAGGTTTCGCTAAAAATAACTTCCTTTTAGGGTTCACACGCTCCGCGCGCTCATCGTTATGCCCAGGCGCTTGCCGATAGCGGGAGTGCAGGCTTCGCCTGCAAAGCTTGCACTCCCGTTGCAATAAAGCTGTCTGCTCGCAGAGTTCTTCAGACACTTGTGCATAACGATGAGTGCAGAGCGCGGAAACGATAAGTTCATGTTTAGGGAAGTTATTATTGACCAAATCCTAAAAGCCGCAGTTAGTCCGCGAAAAGCACGAAAGACTCATTACAGACGTTCAGCTTTTTGGCGATGAGCGACAATTTGCTGTCTAGTCAATGTTGACTTCCATGATCTCATTATGGGCGATAGCCGACTCAATCCTGTGCCACCTTACGAGTTCCAACGTTCCATTGAAGTGCTCCACTATGGCGGTGCAACTTTCCACGAAATCCCCCGTGTTGACATATAAAAAACCGTCTATTTCCTTAATTTCAGCGTGGTGTATATGTCCGCAGATAACGCCGTCAAGATCCTGGTCTTTAAGCGTGCTGACGATACTTTCTTCATAATCGGAAATAAACTGAACCACATTCTTGACTTTGAATTTGACAAAGGCGGCAAGCGAGAAGTTCGACTGCATGCCAAACCACCGCCTGACCATGCGCAGCAAGCGGTTAATCTCAATCAAAAAATCATATCCATCGCTGCCCAGCTTGGCAAGCCACTTGTGGCATTTGGCAATGGTGTCGTACTCGTCGCCATGGACAACCAGAAACTGCTTTCCGGCGGAGGTGATATGCACATCTGAGTTTTTAACGACGATGTCGCCAAAGACGTAATTGTCGTAATGCCTGACGTTTTCGTCGTGGTTGCCGGGTATATAGATGACCTGGGTGCCATGTCTGGCTTTGCGCAGGACTTTTTGAATCACCGTATTATGATCTCTGGGCCAATACATTTTCTTGGAAAGCGCCCAAAAATCGATAATGTCGCCCACCAGGTAAAGTTTTTCACTCTCATTGTATTTTAGAAAGTCGAGTAAAAGGTCGGCCCGGCATTGGGTGGAGCCAAGATGTAAATCGGAAATCCAGATGGTTCGATAGGTGGTGATATTCATAATCAAACTTTTAATAGTGTATTACCAGCAAGAGGGGTTATGTCGATGACCGTTTAACCGGTATTGGTTGAGTTCTCATGGTTTGCCAGGAAAAGTCTACGTTATTTGAATGTTAACAAACGCAGATGAAAGTTATGTTACAAGTCGGCAAAATGACTGTCTTGAGTCGTTGGAATAAATTTCAAGGTTCGGTTGGCTAACCCATGAACCGGTTCGCGCTGATGGATAACGGGATTTTTTAATGGGCGGGGTGAAATAAGGCGCTCGATACTAACGTAGCAATTTCCGGCAGACGTTATGGCGGGCGGTAGCACCTTTCTGAAATTTATCATTTTTAGAGGCTGTTTTTATTAAATTACACACAGAATAAACAGGGAAGGGGAACCCGTATTTATATGAATTTCAATGTCTTACTTTTATGTTTTTTATTTAAAAACAATGTGATAATGAATTTTTACGGTCAAATTTGAGGCTGAAATGAGTCTGGCAAAGTGAACTCGCATGCTCGGCAGTTGTTGCGGTCATTGTCGGCATTTTATCGATATTTAAACAATAATTTCTTGCCGAAGAGCGAGTGATTATTTTGTTGCTTTTACACAAAAAAGCAGACAAAGCGGCCAAAATTTATCTGTTTGTTTAACCGTATGCGGTGCCAATAGTAAGCACCTTCTTGGTGGGTAAAGATGATGCTGAATGGACTGTTGCAGACTAACAACGGGTAGGCGGGACACCGGTCAAGGCGCCGGAATACTTGGCTTTGCTTAGCTTGATTAATAATTAAATCACTTGTTTTGCTTATTTAACGGGAGGATTATTTGTGCTCGGATTAAACAAATATCAGGTAACTAACAATGAAAATTATCACAGCAATGGTTTTACTAGCCTCTTTTTTTGCGATAGCTGGCGCTGCTCTTTTCCAGCTTTTTGTTTTGCTGACAAATAATCTATTTTTCCAGCAAGATTATAATCGGCGTATCTCACGGCAAGGTTAAGTTCATGGCGAGAAATGCGTTAAGTCTGCGTAGTGAGTTGGTCGTCAAGTGTTGATGACCAACGAACCTCATGCCGATTACAGGGACTTGTTCAGCAAATTGACCTGAACATCCATGCCCTTCAAAATACAACCCAAGCCGAATTGATGAAATATCGAAACATCGGCAGCATCGCGTCCAAAAGCAATAATCACCCTGCCGCCGCGTAAATCGCCCTGAGTGGCATCGAAAGCATACCATCGATCGCCGATATAGGCCTCAAACCAGGCATGCAAGTCCATCGGTTCAAGCTGATACAAATACCCTACTACCAGTCGCGCAGGTATGCTGATACTTCGGCACAGTGCGATGGCGAGTTGTGCAAGATCCCTGCAAACGCCATAGCCGCGGTTATGAACTTCAATCGCCGAAAGCGGCAAATCGCTGGAACCCGGAATATATTGAATGGAGTGACGAACCCAATCAGTAATTTTGCCGACCTGATCGTAACCCGGCAGTGCATCGCTCACTATCTCTCTGGCAAGATCGCCAAACCGGTCCGATTCGCAATAGCGGCTCGGTAACAGATAAGGCAGGATTTGATAAGGAAGATTCTGGATCTCAACAAAATAAGCGCCAGGTGCGCTATCGATATATTCAGCCGTGATGACTTCGGCAGAGGTATGAATAATAAATTCTCCGGGCGGAGCAACCAGCCGTTGACAGGAATTGCCGTAGTTGTCTTTGCTCTCGATTATCGGCACGTCAGGCTCGACAACGTAACTGGATTTTGTAATCCATTGCTGTATACCGTTCAACGGGCGTAGCATTAAAATTAACACCGTCGGGGCATCCAGCTGGAAATGAAGATCGCAACTAACGCCCAATTTCATACTGATTTTACTTTTAAAAAAGCGCCTACTCGCATAAAAGTCCCACCGACTGAATCTGGCTATAAGCGTGTCTCAGCCATATTTTGACGCGTTGCCGCTCCAATAAACCCAAGGCGTTCAGGCTTTCGGTATCCTTGTTTGTTGCCGCCCAAAAACTGGAGCTGTTGCCGTCAATCTTGGTCATTACCGGCGAATGCAGCCGTTTCAATGTCATCATCCCGGCATTCAACGCCAATGCACGCTCTTTAACGCCTGACGATTCTAAAAGAGCGAAGCTGTCGTCGCGAAGCTGATTCTGTACCAGTATGTAATTCAATCGAGAGCCGTATTGATCAAGCAGTTTGCCGAGCAAATCCACGCAATCCTTGCCGGAGTCCATCACATTCCAGTAGTACAGGGCAATTCCCAGCTCGTCCGCCAGTTCCAGCACGCCGGATTCATCGATCCATTTTGCCAGCGGATGATGGGTTTGGGCGGCGAGATCAACCAGGATGCGCTGCCCCGGATTCGCCAAGGCCGTCTCCATAATCACATCCAGACTTTGGTAATGATCAATGACGGTAGGCGATGCATAGTCGGTATAAAAACGCAGCAAGGAACCATGCGAACGGTCCGTGTCGAAACCGATAAACGGTATGTCGTTGTCTATCATGTATTGAGCCAGCACACGAGCTACGACGGATTTGCCTACGCCGCCTTTTTCGCCGCCGATAAAATGAATAGCGCTCATTGTTTCTCCATTAAGTTAAAGTTTCAGGCTCATCCTAAAAACCGCAGTTAGTCCACGAAAAGCACGAAAGACACGAAATAAATCAGCCTGTTGTATTGAACAAGCCGTAGGGCGCGTCGTGCGCGCTTTCTCCGAGGCTTCGTATTAAACACTTTGGCGCCGCACGGCGCGCCCTACGGCTGTCTTGCCTAAAAAATGGAAGCCCTGTTTTATATCGCTTCGAATATTTTGTGCTTTTCGTGGACGAAATGATTTTTCTAGGTTCATGGTTTTATTGAAATCCGGGTTATTTATTCAAGTCGTAACCGAGTTAAAAATGTCCATTCAGTCAGCAGAAAGCAATAATCAAACCAATAGCCTTTTATTCATAGTCGGCATCCGGTACGTGCAGCGCAGTACAGGATGACTGTTCTGGGAAAAGCGTTGTTGCGAATCGATCGACAATATTTGTGGGCATTTTTAGTGCAAAAAACAGGTTTTTATCTCAAATTGGTGCAAATCGTTGCGAACATAGGCTGTTTCGGTAAGCCGTGATGCAGGGCAAGCCGCGAGGGTGAGCGTAACCGTAAAGAACGCGAAGTCGTCCTCTGTTGATGGACATGAATTATGGCGCATTAATTGCTGATTATTACGTATCCATGGGATTATAGTCGCGGCTCGACACGGCTGAGCGGCTATCCTGAGAGTCTATTTCTAAAATGATGCATTAATTGAACATGAATCCGACTCAACACGACAAACTAGAAACTTATTTCCAGCAGGTGCGGGACATTATCCTGATCCGGCAGGATTGGGTGACCGGCTTATTGCCGGCCAGTACCGCGGTCAACGTGCATGGTAATTATACCGATGCCTGGGTCAGGGATAATGTTTACAGTATTCTTTCGGTATGGGGTTTGGCGCTTGCTTATCGGCGCGTTGAAGACAGCCACGTTGAAAAAAACAGCGGACGCGCTTATTTGCTGGAGCAAAGCGTCGTCAAGCTGATGCGCGGACTGCTGACGGCGATGATGCGCCAGGCACCCAAAGTCGAAAAATTCAAGCAGTCGCAGAATCCGCTGGACGCCTTGCATGCCAAGTACGATACGAAAACCGGCGCGGTGGTGGTGGGCGACCATGAATGGGGACATTTGCAACTGGATGCGACGTCTTTATTCCTGTTGATGCTGGCGCAAATGACGGCGTCCGGCTTGCGCATTGTGTTTACGATAGACGAAGTCAATTTTGTGCAAAACCTGGTTCACTACATCAGCCGGACTTACCGCACGCCCGACTATGGCATCTGGGAGCGCGGCCACAAAACCAATCATGGCATTGCCGAGTTGAATGCCAGCTCAATCGGCATGGCAAAAGCGGCGCTGGAAGCGCTGTCCGGCTTTAATCTGTTCGGCAAGGAGGGCGGGCAAGCGTCTGTCGTTCATGTGATCAGCGACGACATCGCCCGAACGCGAATTACCCTGGAATCGCTGTTGCCGAGGGAGTCCATTTCCAAAGAGGCGGATTCCGCCGTGCTCAGCATCACCGGGTTTCCGGCTTTCGCGGTTGATAACCCGATCATCCGGGCAAGAACAGAAGCGATTATTTGCGAAAAACTGGAAGGCCGATACGGCTGCAAACGCTTCTTGCTGGATGGCCACCAAACCGCCATAGAAGACAGTCATCGCCTCCATTACGATCCGCATGAATTAAAACAATTCATGGATATTGAATGCGAATGGCCGTTGTTTTTTACCTATTTACTGCTTAACAACGTGTTCACAGGCGATAACGATGCCGCCTTGCGCTATCGCGCTAAATTGGAAAGTCTGCTGGTTGAACAAGATGGGCGGCAATTATTGCCGGAACTTTATAGTGTCCCCAAAGACTTAATCGAAGCGGAAAAAGCCAACCCGCACAGCCAGCAACGCGTCCCGAATGAAAATGTGCCTCTGGTTTGGGCGCAAAGTCTTTTTATGCTGGGCAGCCTTATTCAGGACGGTTTGCTGTGTTGTGAGGACATCGACCCTCTGGGGCGGCACAAAGTCGTTAAACAAGCTCAGGATTGCAAGCTGCAAATTCAGTTACTTGCCCAGGATGAAGCTGTACAAAACAGCTTAATGAAATACGGCATTCGCACGCAAACACTCGCCGCGATAGCGCCTATCCAAATCAGGGAAGCCAATGAACTCGCCGATGCCTACACGCATGTCGGCAGGAATGACCGTATCGGCTTGACGGGCAGACCGTTGAGGCAGCTGCGGACGCTGGCAACCTCCAAGATGTATATATTGGCAGGCGAGTGCCTGCTTTTCCTGCCGCAATGCCTTAATCAAAAAGGCTTTTACCTTGCGATGGACAACCGCTTGCTGATTCAGCGCCTACGACTGGAACTGGCCTATATCTATAAGCATTGGGACAGACCGGGTAATCCATTGGTGGTGATGACCATAAAACAGAATATGTTGGGCAGCCATAACCGTGAAGTCCTGATTGAATTCATCAAGGAACTGCAACAAGGCTCTACGCTGAGTATTCCGGTGCAACTCGGAACCCTTGCCGATTTTGCGGAAACTTCAAGCCATGAAAAAATCAACTATCTGCATGACTTCCAATTTTCAAAAGCCACTTGGGAGGAAGCCGAGCGACCTTTTTTTCCGGTATTACCCATAGGCACGGTTCCATCGGCACCGCTGGATACCTACACGGTGACGGAGTGGGAAATCAGCGCCGATGAAGTGCTCATCGAGCAACTAAAAACCAATGCCAACCTTTACGCACAACTTGAACTCTTAAATTTACTGAGCTTTCGTCATGGGCTGGATTACGACACCGGATTATCGGCGGCGGATGGCGCTATCGGTTATGTGCGCGACTTGCTGGAAGAAATCTACCAGCGGGCCGGAGATCAACATGCCTGGTATATTGTCAGGCGTTGTGCGGGTCTGCTGGGCAAGTACGACATCAACCTGGAACAGGCGGCCACCGATATGCTGGTTCGCCAACATGCACTGACCTTAGGTCGTGCTTACAGCGGCAGGGCAACCTTGACGCGCCCGGCCGATTCCTCGGAAATTTTGCAAACTATCCGTGCCTACAATAATAATGATGCCAGTGAACACATCATTATTCAGGAATTGGTCATTTATTTGGGCATGTTGATCAAGTCTAACCCCGAATTGTTCATCGATATGCATACCGTAAGGGTAGGGCATATCCTGCAGTTGCTTGTTGCAAGACAAAAACGCGAATCAGGCTGCGGCACATTAGATCAGGCGTTTAATGCAATTCTTTCTTTGCCGCCTTATCAATTGTCCGGAAAGGTAAAAGAAACGCTGGAGGATTACAGCAATACGGAAGATCAACTGGGTTTGGCTGAAACGCTGCACTATGAAGGTGATTGTCGGGAGTTAACCGGCGCGCGCTTCCCGAAAAACATGGACCCGAAAGATCATTCGGAAATTGACGATTGGTACGGATGGCGCGAACAGCAAGGCAGTGTCGGCAGGGAAAATGATGTTTTTTTTGCCAGCGTCTGGGACATCCTGCATCACTGCAAAGGCTTGGCGATAGGCGACAAGCTCAACAGTAAGAATCGGCTGGATAGCGAGAACACCCTGTCGCAATCAACCGCGGGCGAGCAAAGTTTCAAGCTGCACGTCAACCATTTGCTTAACAAAATTCAAGCCCCGGTTTATCGTCAATTAACGGTAGAAGCGCTAAAAGCAATGGC
>Ga0208125_100905_pt1 | contig 12604 bp, 8 predicted proteins | sample LakWasM128_HOW14_2_FD_183938 | JGI IMG/M metagenome (GOLD analysis project Ga0208125, IMG submission 183938) | Freshwater sediment methanotrophic microbial communities from Lake Washington under simulated oxygen tension - Sediment Metagenome... | ecosystem: Environmental > Aquatic > Freshwater >... | reverse complement strand
ACCGGCGAGTTGTCCGAAGACGGCTCCCGTTGTATCTGAATCTTCGCCAAGGTTGACTGCAAGTAAAACACCATCATTAAAATTTTCTGTATGATAAAAAGACCAGAGCGCGGCCTCAAGGCAAGTATGAGCGAGTCCAGCTGCAGAAATTTCGTCACGGTTTTTCGTTTTATATGAACCGAGCAAAACATTTTCAATTTCGGCAGAAACCTCTCCCAGGAGTCCCTTCTCATAAAAGAGAACAGCGTCTTTTGAATGACCGTTAAGTGCCCGGTGAATAAAAAGTCCAAGGGCCCTGCAAGCATCAATGCACGGAGAAGGTGCATGTGTTAATCTTGAACTCTCTCCCGAGTAAAGAAGTGTCTCCTCAAGATCGCGCAAATAAAAAAGAGCAACTGGAGCAAGTCTCATGATAGAGCCGTTTGTGGCCGGATCAGTTGGCGCTCCTGAAAATAATTCACCTTTTTCTTCAAAGCGAGTCAACGCCGCTTTTGTTGTATTTCCGATGTCAAAGCAGTGCCCGGTGCAGCTCATATAGCCCTCACGCCACCAGGAATGAAAACGCTTCATGATATCAGCTGAATTAAAATATTTATTTTCAATGAGACTGTAACCAAGACAAAGGGCCAGGCTTGTGTCGTCCGTCCATTGTCCTTTTTTCAAATTGAATGGACCACCTTCACGATAGTGAGTGACTGGAGTATACGCATCGCGCTTTTCAAATTCAATCGGTGCACCCAATGCATCTCCAATAGCAAGACCGAGAAGACTTCCTTTGAAACGATCGCTCATCATAATCTAATATTCTCCAACAAGGCCAAATAATTTCTATGGTATTTATAGAGAAAATGGTAAACCTATATATTCAATGTTTAAAGTAAAGAATGACCAACACAAGCCTCTGACGATTTGGAAGATAATTGTTTTCGCGCTTGCCTATTTTCTTGTTGCGAGAATTGGTTTGGCCCTGGCCACATTAAATCACGCCGTCTCCCCTTTCTGGCCTGCGACCGGTTTGTCTTTTGGCATTTTGTTTTTTGGCGGACTTCACTACTGGCCGGCCGTGGCCTTAGGCTCATTTGCTGCCAACCTCGCCAATGAGCTCTCTTTGTCGGGAGGCTTTCTCATCTCGATCGGCAATACTCTGCATGGTATTGTCGGAATGATGATTCTGGATTTTTTTCTTAATAAATCTGAAAAATTTGGTCTTCACAAAAGAACAATCGCCATTTTAAGCGCTTCTTTTGCCGGTGCTTTTGTCAGTGCAAGTATCGGGAGTATTGCCCTTGTTGCTATCGATAGTGCTTCCTGGGAGCAGTTTCAATATCTGTGGATAACATGGTTTACCGGCGACGCGCTTGGGGCCGTAATCTTCTTTCCTCTCTTCCTTGCCTTCTTAAGTAAGAATGATAAAGCATCAGAAAAACTCTCCTTCTGGAATCTTGCCGCTATCACAGCGTGCGGTCTTTTTCTCATGTGGCTCATTTTTATCCGCAGTGAGGGATCGACTTACATGTTCTTCGTCTTTCCTTTTTTATTCTGGGTAGTCGCTGCGACCGGAGAAAAAGGGATCTCACTTACGGCCGTACTTATTTCCATCATCGGCGTTTATTCTGCCAAATTCGGATTTGGAGTTTTTAAGCACGGCTCACTCAATTCCAATTTGATTAATCTTGAACTTTTCACTCTCAGCATTGGTCTTTGTTCTTTAATGATGACCGATTTGAAAAAAAATTATCCGTTGAAACAGCCCGGCCTTGTTCTTTTCATCTCCTGGCTTCTGGCCGCTCTGTTCTTCTTCGGCTCTTATCTGAAATCCGCTCACGAATCCGAAAAGCACTTCACTCAGATTGTCGGAACAGTTGAACCGATCGTTGAAGCAAAATTGAATCTGTATTTTTCAGCACTCCAGAGTGGGACAGGCATGTTCGCCGCCAGTGAAACGGTCGAACGCAATGAATGGAAATCGTTTCTCTCCCATGGTGACTTTCAGTCGAAGCTGCCCGGGATCGACGGACTTGGAGTTGTTTTTAAAATAAAACGTAAAAACCTTGATGAATTTATACTCAAAACGAAAAAAGATGGTGCGCCTTATTTCAATTATCATCTTCTCCCGGATTTGACTGCTCTTGAAAAACAAAAGGCCGTCCTCAATGAAGATCTCTATATCGTCACTTTCATCGAGCCCAGAGAAACAAACGAATTAAAAATCGGATTAGACCTTGCTTCTGAAGAAACAAGACGAACGGGAGCAGAGCTGGCGCGTGACCTTGGCACTCCGACTATTACGGAGAAAATTGTTTTAGTAGATGATCCGGAAAAAGGGCCGGCCTTTCTTCTCTATTATCCGTTATACACAAAAGGTGCGACTCCTAAAAATATCGATGAACGCAGAGAAAGAATCCAAGGCTGGATTTACACTCCTCTGAAGGCCAAACCTTTTTTCGATTCTATTTTTAATGAAAATACCTACAAAGAAATTCTTTTCAAAGTGACTGACAGTGATGGAAAGCTGCTGGCCTCTTCGCCTGAATTCGAAAACGTTCCTTCAGCTGATGAATTGAAAAGTTCACTTCGTGTAGGCAATCGTCTTTTTCAATTCACATTTAGAAGAAGTCCACTTTTTTACTCTTCTCTTGATGCCTTTTCTTCCTGGGCCGGAGCTTTTGCTTCTGTTATCAGTTTATTGATAGGCTTTTTTATTGTCTCACTTCAGAATGTCAAACGAAGTGCGATTCTTCTGGCGGAACAAAAAACAGCTGCCTTAAAAGCAAGCGAAGAGCTTTGGAAGTATGCCATTCAAGGGGCCGGTGATTGCGCCTGGGACTGGGATATTTCAAGCGGTTATTTTAAATTTTCAGAAAGCTTTAAAGACATTCTTGGTTATGAAGAAACTGAATATTCCGGAGGATTAGAGGGCTGGCTTGCATTTGTTCATCCTGATGACAGAGAAAAAGTTTCAGAGGCCATCAGGGCCCATTTTGAGGAATCAAAGCCGTTCAAAGCTGAAACGCGTGTCCGCACTAAAGACGGTACTTATAAATGGGTTCTGACCCGGGGGAATGTTGTTTCCAGAAACGAGCAGAAAGCCCCGCTCAGAATGATCGGTACGCTCACAGACATTGCTTCTTTCAAAGAAGCCGAACATGAATTGGAAAGACAGCGCTCGCGTTTACAGACAGTTTATGACAGTTCATCCGATGCACTCCTTCTTTGGCAGCATGATCGATTGATTGATTGTAATTCGAGGGCGCTGGATATTTTTGGCCATGAAAGCAAAGAAGAATTTTTAAGCATGCATCCGGCCGATTTCTCTCCACCACTCCAGCCCGATGGTTCTGATACGCGGACGAAATCTGTTTATTTTATCAACCGGACCTATGAGACTGGACGAGTTCAATTTGAATGGCTTCATAAGCGCAAATCCGGGGAAGTCTTTCCGGCCGAAGTTACATTGACTGTTTTTAATTACGACGGAGAAAAGTGTATACATTCAAGCGTGCGCGATATCACTGAAAGAAAACAGACGGAAAGCTCTCTCAATGCTCAACGTGAGAAGTTAGTTGCGGCCGCTAAAATGTCATCCTTGGGAGAAATGGCCGGTGGGATTGCCCATGAAATAAATAATCCGCTGGCCATTATTATTGGGAAAATTTCTCAGCTTAAGCGTCGGATTGAAAATCAAAATGAACAAAATCTTCAGCCAGAGCTGGAAAGTCTGAACGTTATAGAAACAACCGCAAAAAGAATTGCTTCCATCATCAAGGGATTGAGTTCTTTTTCCCGCAACGCTGAAAAAGACAATATGGAAAAACTTGAAGTTCTTCCGCTTATAATGGACACGCTGGAACTCAGCAAAGAGCGGTATCGCTTCAATTCAGTAGAGTTGAAAATCAATATTCTTCTCAAAGAAAAAACCTATATTATGGGTAGACCTTCTCAATTACTTCAGGTGTTAATTAATCTTTTAAATAATGCTTATGATGCTGTCGAGGATCTGGATGAACGTTGGGTTCTGGTCACAGTTTCGCTCGAAGGACAGAAGTGCCGGATTGCGGTGACCGACAGCGGTTCTGGTATCCCTCCGCACTTGATTGAAAAAATTATGACTCCTTTCTTTACAACCAAGAAAGTTGGAAAAGGAACCGGGTTAGGTCTGTCTATTTCGAAAAGTCTTATTGAAGAACATAATGGAAAACTTTATTACGATTCGAAAAATCCTCATACTAGTTTTATTATAGAAGTCCCGACGACCTAGTCTCTTCCCTCTCACTGAGTTATACTTTTTTAAGTTTAAACCAAGGAGAAAGGAGATGACTAAAATTCACTTGAGAGGCCAGGACGTTCATACTTACGGAACACTCCCTGATGTAAGTTCCATCGCACATGATTTTACTTTCACAAAAACGGATTTGAGTGAAGCTACTCTTTATTCTTTTAAGGGAAATAAAATTTTGAATATTTTCCCGAGTATCGATACCGGCACATGCGCTATGAGTGTGCGCAAATTCAACAAAGATGTGGCAGATTTTGGAAATACAATCATCATTAATCTTTCAATGGATCTTCCTTTTGCTCACAACCGCTTCTGTGGGGCTGAAGGAATTAAAAGTGTTGAAATGGGTTCTCTTTTTCGATCGGACTTTTTTAAGCACTACCCGGTTCAAATGACCGATGGTCCTTTGCGCGGTCTTTGTTCCCGCGTTGTCATTTTAATTAACGATAAAAATGAAATAAAGTACACTGAGCAGGTTGCCGACCTGGTCAATGAACCCAACTATGAATTACTGATTGATGCTTTGAAAATTTAGTTACTCGCCTTTTTCATACAGCGACAGTATTTTTCTCAAATCAAAAAAATACAAACGATCATTAATAAACCCGCTGGAAATGAGAACGCGATTATCGTGGCTCACTTCCAGTGCCGTTGGCTGCGCCCCTCCAACAAGAGTATAAACCACTTTGTCTTTTTCCAAGTCGATGATATCTATTTTGCCCATAATTTTTGGATCAACTTTCGCATCATTTTCACTAGTAGTAGTACGGCTTGAAACGTAGAGGTAACGGTTGTTTACTGGATCGAGAACAATCGTATTTGGATGAGCAAGAGACCAGGTTTTACCAGGGAAATTCGGATGATCTGAAGGATAGGATTCAAGAACCAGAATCTTTTTTGAACCGGCACTTGTTTTAAATGGAATCAGCAAATCATCCCATAGTGTATCTGGTAATGTGGCGCCCGGGCCTTTAGCAGGAAGATTTTCTACTGCTCTGATAAGTTTTTGCAGATTAATTCTCGAAACAGCATTTCCTCTCATATGACTGAGATACGCTGTCGAACCATCACGTGAAACAACGACGTGACGGACATTAAGTTCTCTTCCTGCGGTCTGCGCATTAATCGGTGCAAGCTCTGCAATCTGGCGATGATTAACGGCATCGAGAATGATAAGACTTCCCGTTTCAGTTGCAAGAATGAGCGCATACTTTCCGTCGGGAGTGAAAGCAATTCCCCGGGGTGCAATGGCATAAGCACGCGAATGCGGATTTCTAAAATTTGTATGTAGCTCAATTTTACCTTTGTACAAAGATGATCCATCGAGAATCAGGTCGCGATGGAGTCCGGCCACATCAACAATACTGATATCATCAGTGAAGTAGTTGGCCACATAGACAATTTGCTTTCGCGGTGACTCACCTGAAACAAATGGTCTCGTCGCGATTATTTTTGATCCCTGACCGTAAAGTGGAACATACTTGGATACTTTTTGTAATTCTGTATCCACTATTGTCAGCAGTCCCATGTTTTTATAAATTTCAGAATTGCTGTCTCCTTCAGCACGGGTAATGAGCGCCCATTGTTCATCGAGGGAAAATTCAACTTCCGTATTGGCCAAAATGCCATTGCGGGATCCAACAGGAGTAACGATTGTCTTGCTAAGCTTCTTCGTCTCTAAATCGTAAATGGAAGCTGAGGGAACTCTCTTCCCTGTCGAAATTATCTTCCCGCACATCTCCGCCACATAAAGTGAAGTCCCGACTGGATCCAACTTGATTCCTTTGGGCATGCAACCAGTCTGTGCTGTCGAAATCAAAAAATTCTTTGTAGAGGTGTTTTTTAAATCCAAAAGCGTAGCGTTCACTTTGACTGTTATTGCGAACAAAAAAAAACCTAAGGCCGCCACTTTTTGTGCTTTCATTAACCCTCCAAATAATCTCATGCGTTTCACGCCGAACGAGAGTTTGGCAGAGCGAGGCCATGTTGAGAAATATATTATCTCTTTTTAAAGCAGAGTTTTTTTCTATATAAAAGGTCATGGCCGGAAGTTCAAAGCAGCTTTATAGTCACGCCAATCAATTATTAAAGGAGTTTTTGCTTGAAAAAAATACTGATTATTCTAGGGCTGTTTCTTCTGACTCAATCATCTTATGCGCGCACTCGCTGGTACAGAATCAATCCCGAGACGGTTACCTCCGACGGCCTTGCCATTGCCTGGGGAGTACGGGATGTCCCTGTCGATTTTGAAGCTGTGGAACAGACAGATGAATCCATCGAAGCCTTTTTAAACAAATACGATAATATGTTCGTTAACTTTCTGGTTGATGTAGAAAGAGAAACCATTCTCTCAGAAATTCCCTCCCAATCTTTTTTTGGAAGATTAGGAAACTATTCTTTGGGAAATCACTACTCTGTGACAATGGTTAAACTACAGGATGTGCCAGGTCTTGGAGAGAATCAATCCGCCATCCTTTTAAGCCAGAATTGGAAATGGGATAATTTTTTCAGTGATGTTTTTATTATTGAAAAGAATTCACGAACTACGACCCTTAAAAAACATTATGATTTAAAGGATGTTTTCCGCGATGAGATCAACAAAAAATTGAACTGGGTTCAACGCCAGACTCTTTACAACAAGGCATTGCTCTATAACATTGATAAATCTGAAGGAGAACGAATCTATAAATTGTCTGTAAGCGGCTATATTCCAAAATGTACCGAAAGTTGCGAAACGATCAGCATCGTTTCTGACGTGGAACTCAACATCCTTCCGGAGGAATTTCAGGTTCAATTAAAAAACTTAAAGTATCAGAAAGAGCAACAGTGATGCCCTAAAGAAGCTCCGGCGTGGAAGCGCAAATAAAGAGAACCACTAACAGGAAAATTATCATAAAAATATTTCCTCTGGCCTTATTTCACGGACATGTTTACGTAACGACTGAGTCTCGTAAAATCTACCGGCTTATCCATGAAATAAGTGTTCTCGATAGTCTTGATTGTTTCAGGCAACTCAGGCAAATAAGCTGAGATCATAATCACGGTTGTATGTTGATTGATTCCTGGCTTATTTCTCAAGGCCGTTAAAAACTCAGCCCCTTTTAAAAAAGGCATATGGTGATCGAGCGTGATGACATCAAATTTTTGCAAAGAACATTCCGTATAAGCTTCCAGACCGTCACCAGCAAATGTCACGCTATCGAAGCCGAGCTCATTTCTGAAAATTTCTTCAAAAATATGTCTGATATCTTTTTCATCATCAACGATTAACACTTTTTTCATGGCGACCTCTATTCTCACTGACACTGCTGAATGTTTGTGAAAACTTTATCGGGGCAAAGATTTTTAACTTTACTGATATTTTGTAAATGATATCAATCAATGGATTAAGTTTAAGAAGATTTTTTCAATACACGCTGAACTTTTTCATTCAGTTGCTTGAGTGAAAAAGGTTTGACGAGAATATCTTTAATGCCGGCATCAATGGCCTTTAAAACATCATCCTGTTGAAGAGCACCTGACATGAGGACAATCGGTAATTTGCCATACTTAATAGATCTCTTTAATGTAACTGCGAAATCTATCCCCAATTTTCCAGGCAATCAAGACGATGTCGAATTCCTGGTTTGAAAGTTTCATCACTGCTTGTTGTGTATCAGCGGCCATAACACAATTAATTTCTTCACTTCTCATTGTGAAGTAATTCTGAATCAGCTCTCTGACTTTAGGATCATCGTCAACAACAAGAATGGTAAGTTTTTTTACGCTATTCATTTTTTATTTTAAAGCAGCGCTTATCGCTCCAGTGAGTTCTTCCTTAGTGAACGGCTTTAATATTATTCCTTTTAATCCTAACTCATCTTTTAGTGATTTGTATTTATCAACGTAATCTTTTGAAGTCATAAAAAGGACAGGAACAGTCATATTTTTTCTTCTGATCTCTCTTATGAATTCTTCTCCATCCATCCCGGGCATTTTCAAATCAGAGATGATTAGGTCTACTTCTGATCTGGAAAGTTCAGCAACGGCTTCCTCAGCACTTGTTGCTCCAAGAAAATGAAAATCACCATCGCCCAGAAAATTCATACAAAGATTGAGAATATTAATTTCATTATCCACGACTAAAACGCGAGTGAGGTTTTCATTGTCACTCATCATTCTTTCCCAATTGCCATTCATATGTCCGGCAATACCAATTGCAGGCAACGTGATACGGAAGCTCGCCCCGCTTTTAGTATCGAGCAATTCGATCTTCCCCTGATGAGATTGAATAATTCTGTTCGAAATGGAAAGACCAAGGCCGGTCCCTTTTCCCATATCCTTCGTTGTAAAAAATGTCTGAAAGATTTTTTCGCGGTCTTCAGGTGCTATGCCCGGACCGTTATCAGTCACTGTGATGTAGACAAAATTTCCACCAGCATCGACTTCGCAGTCGACATTGATTTTTGGATTTTGAGTTTGCTTTTCCTTCAGGACATCAATGGCATTATTGATGAGGTTAACAAGAACCTGCTCAATCTTCACCTGATTCACCAGAAGAATGGGTGCTTTGCCGATAAAGCGTGTTTCAACATCGATCTCAGTCCCCTTCAAAGAAGGAGCTACAAATGTTTTAGCTTTCTCAATAATGTCCTGGGCATTACAATATTCTTTTTTCTCCTCATTCTTATGAAGATACTCTTTCATATTGGTAATAATTTTATTGATACGCTCAAGAGAGTGCTCAATATTCCGGTGAAAATTTTGAATCTGATCTCTTTGTTTGTTGAGGTCATCTGATTCAAGAGCAAATGAAATCAGTTCTGCATTTCCAACTGCAACAGTTAAAGGATTATTTATTTCATGTGAAATATTGGCAGTCATTTCTCCGATAACTTTCAGCTTATCAGATTGAATAATCTGAGCATGCGTACTCTTTAATTCATCAAGCTGAGCTCGGTACTTATCGTTGAGTTGTTTTTCAACAGTGACATCTTTGAAAAGAAGTATAGTATGACCTGAATCCTTGACCACTCCTTTTATAATGATTGTGCACAAAGTTCCTTCAAGGAAAAAAGTTAATTCTGAACTGATTGCTTGCTGAGACTTTTGCAGCTCTTCAAAGAATGAAGGAAAATCAGGAACAATAGCTGAAAAATACATTGTATAGTCGTCTGTTTTTTTCATCGCTCTTGGCGTTGTCTTAAACAGCGTTAGAAAGCTCGAATTGTAATAGACAAGTGCATTTGTCTGATCAGCTACGACGACCGGCTCAAAAAGGTCGTCCAGAAATTCAAAAGAATCCATTCTATTTTCCTTGGCTCAAGAAGCTGAAGTATTGTTTTTCGATAGCATCAAATTCAAGATCGCCTTTGCAAGTATTGCATTGTTTGACCGGCGCTTTGAAATTCAAAACTTCTGTATTTTTCAAAAGAATCTTTTTTTCAGTGTCGCAGTTCGGGCAAAAATAAGGGGCGTAAAAAGATTCAACATCGATTCCTTTCTTGATAAAGCCGTGAACCATATTGACTTGCTCAATAATGATTTGCGGACAATTAAGATAAGTAATGCGGGCCCCTTCAATTTCCTGAAGGTATTTGATCCACTCTCTGATGCCGCAAGAATTGATCATTGTGATCTTATTAAAATCAAAAAAATATCTGCTCATTTGCAGGTTTTTTATTTTGTCGAAGGCCGCATCTTCATCAATGACTCCAGTGAGTTCAATATGAGCTTCATCGCCCAGAATTCGCGAATTGATTGTTAATTTTTGAGTCATCCCTTTATCTCCTTGGCCATGTAGTGAAAAGATGTAATTCTTTCTCTGGCCTGCTTATATCGATTAAATTTTTCAAAAACACAAATGATCTGTCCGCCGCCTGTTCCGCCATTTATCACCCAGAACTGATTGCAACCTTCATAGACCATATAAAGCCCCAGCCCTGCTCCATTTTCTCCCGCCATAGGAGTTTTTTCCTGATAGCCCCGCTGGATACTTGAAAGAATTTTTTCTTTTGAAGAAATTCCCGTCGGACTCTTTACTCCAATGACTACATATTCATCATTCACAGCAAAGAGCAATTCTACTTCTTTATCAGGCGTGAGCAAAATCTCCTCGCCGCGCTTAACCGGATGATCTTCACCTTTTGAATGATAAAAAGCATTTGATAAAAGTTCCTCTGTAACGAGTCTGAGTCCTTCCGGTTGAATGGCCCCGGTCAGATCTTTTTCAAAGTCACTTTTAAGTTTTTCATCCAGTTCAGTTAACACATTCGGTATTTTCTTATTGCTTATTAATGTCCACAATTTCTTTTTATAGCTGTCATTGATGTATTCAGAGAGATTAAGCTCCGGCTGACTTTCAAGTATGTCGACAAACTTAGCTTCTCTTCCTAAATCAATGGTATTGAAACCGATGACATGGTTGATGTTTTTCAAAGGAAGAAGTCTCGTAATATTCTCTTCGTTACTGAGTTTACTTATGACAACTGCGTGGTTCGAAATTTCATTTTTATTTAAATCAATCTGTTCAACGGATTCAATCACCGGACGCGGAAGATCAATTGAAATACAGACAAGAGTAATATCGTCCTGAAGTACTTCGTCTTTTGAATAATCTTTAAAGTCTTCCAGGACAGAATGAACCATTCCACTGGCATCTTTAGGAGCAGCTTTAAAAAGACTTTTTAGAAAATTTCTTTGTCCCCAGGCCTTACCCTCAACGGTCATTTCAATGATTCCGTCTGAGAAGAGAACCACTCTGTCCCCCGCTTGAAGCACTTGAACACTTTCTGCATAATCAGAATCCCAGGTTTCCCCAAGACGTTTGCCGTTATTTTCCTGCAGCGGAACGACTCCTTCCTTGCTGTAACCACCATCTGTTTTTTGCAGAAGGAATGGAGTCATATGGGAAGCGTTTGAGTAGACGAGTCGGTTGTTTTCTTCATCTATTTCCAGAGCAAAGGCCGTCATGAGAATTTCTGAATTGAGCGAGCAGATCACCTTATTTAATTTTTCTAAAACTAATTTAGGAGAAATATATCCTCTTTCAGAATCAATTTTAAGAGTTGAAATGCAGCTATGGGCAGCGGCCGTGATCAGCGCGGCAGGAACGCCATGTCCGGTGGCATCGCAGACGATGATTGTCGTTTTATTATTTTGCTCGAAAAAGCCCCACCAGTCGCCGGAACATTCAGAAGCGGGACTGTAGTGTCCGTCAAAACTGTATTTAGTTTTAATCACAGCATGTTTAGGAAAGAAAGAATGCTGAACCAGATGCGCGACTTTCAATTCATTTTCAAGCCTCGCCTTCTCTTTCATCTCCGCCATGAAACGAACGATTTTATTTTTCATATCCACAAACGAATCTGTCAAAGCGCCGATCTCATCACTTCCCTCTGCAATGGGATTGACATCAAAATTTCCTGCGGCCACTTCAGATGTTGCAAGAAAGAGAGTCTGAACATTCTTTGTCATTCTCTTGGTAAAAAGAATTCCGGCTATCACCGCGACAGAGAGAATTAAAATTCCAAAATAAAACGATTTTTGAATCAGTTCGCGTGAAGCAAGGAAGGCTTTATCTTCTTCGATTTCTGTAATGGCAATAAGGCCCAGTCCCGGAACTTTTGAAAAGGCACGTATAATGGCACCGCCTTCTCCCGTAAATCTTTTCACTCCCTGCTGGATATCTAGAATAGTTTTATCTTTTGCCAAGGCCGTGAAATTTTTTGTCTCGGAAATATTATTCAGTTTAAAAAATAATTTCCCACTGTCTGTCAGAAGATAAGTTCCATAATTAAGAGTTTCATTCATCAGAGGCATTAATTTTTCAAACGAGACATGAATGGCACACTTCACATTGTTATCGAGAGCTTTGAGAATCGAATAATGAGGCGGGAATTTCTTCACAAGAGACATTTCAAGTCTGGTCTCCCCTGCAGTCATGCCTCGAAGAACAGCGAGAGAAGTATCCCCGGGATTATCCGAAAGACTTTCCCCTTGAGTATTCAGTTGCTCGAGTTTTTTACGATTGATTTCGCTGATAAAATCCTGCCCGTGAAGACAGCTCACCCCGAGTGTAGATTCTCTCAAGGCAAAAATAACAGGAATTTTTTGCTGAAGCTCCTCTCTGGTCGTTAACCCTTTAAGTTCTGTCAGCACCTGGGCATCATCATTCATCAAAAGTTTCGCTCTTTCTGCCACTGACACTGAGTTCGTCAGAGTAATTGAATAAACATCGGCCGCTTTGTCTTCTTTAAAAATATTAAGAGCGTAATTCAGATAGAATCCCATTGTGAGCAGGAGAAGCGCAGTGATGACAACTACGAATTTGTACTTGAGAGGGAATCT
>Ga0208125_100897_pt1 | contig 12676 bp, 9 predicted proteins | sample LakWasM128_HOW14_2_FD_183938 | JGI IMG/M metagenome (GOLD analysis project Ga0208125, IMG submission 183938) | Freshwater sediment methanotrophic microbial communities from Lake Washington under simulated oxygen tension - Sediment Metagenome... | ecosystem: Environmental > Aquatic > Freshwater >... | reverse complement strand
GCCAGCTCGGCCGAGGAGGCGCTGCGCCATGTGCGCGCCAAGCCCTTCGGCCTGATCCTGTGCGACTACAACCTCAACCACAAGACCGACGGCCAGCAGCTGCTGGAATACCTGCGCGAGCACCAGCTGCTGGCGCCGGACTGCCTGTTCTTCATGATCACGGCCGAGAACAGCTACCTCTCGGTGGCCGCCGCCAGCGAGCACCTGCCCGACGCCTACCTGCTCAAGCCCATCACCGCGGGTGACATCGAAGACCGCCTCAAGGCCCAGCTGGAGAAGCGCCAGGCCCTGCTGGACATCCACAAGCAGCTCGGCCGCAAGGACCTGCCCGCCGCGCTGAAGGCCTGCGACACCCTGCTGGCCAAGAAGGACCGCTGGACCATGCAGGCCCTGCAGCTCAAGGGTCAGGTCTTGCTGGAGCTGGGCGCACTGGACGAGGCGCGCGCCGTCTACCAGCAGGCGCTGGAGCTGCGCCCGCAGCTGATCTGGGCCCAGCTGGGCCAGGCGCGCGCGCTCAGGGCCGCCGGCCGCTTTGATGAGACCGTGCAGCTGATGCGCGAACTCATCGGCAGCGCCGAGGGCGCCAAGAACCTGGCCGCGCACGAGCTGCTGGCGCAGGCCCTGGAGGCCATGAACCGCCAGGACGAGGCGCTGGCGGTGCTCAAGCAGGCGGCCGAGATCGTGCCCTCGGCCAAGCGCATGCGCACGCTGGCCGAAAGCGCCTATCGCAACGGCGATACCGAGCTGGCCAAGCAAAGCCTGGCGCGCGCGCTCAAGTCCAGCCAGGGCTCGCTGAGCGCCCAGCCCATGGATGCGCTGGTGCTGGCCCAGGCCCATATCGACCTGGGCGAGGCCAAGGAGGCGCTGGCGGTGCTGGTCGACCCGCCCGGCAAGGTGCAGCGCAGCGCCGAACAGGCTGCCGCCATGCTGGCGCTGAGCGCCCAGGCCCATGCCCTGCTGGGCGAGGCCGAGAAGGCGCGCGAGCTGGCCGAGCAGGCACTGGCCGAGACGCCGCAGGCCAAGGCCGACTTCGCCACCATCGCGGTGGCGCGCGCCGCCCTCGCCACCGGCCAGGCCGAGCGCGGGCTGGCCCTGCTGGGCAAGGTGGTCAGCGCCGACCACGAGAATGCGCGCATGCAGCAGCTCGTCAGCAAGGCCTTGCGCGACACCGGCCACGAGGCCGAGATCGCCAACATCGTCACCGCCACCAGCGGCGGCCTGAAGACGCGGCTGCACCAGGCCAAGCTGGCGCTGCGCGCCGGCCGGCTCGACGAAGCGCTGGCGGCCCTCGAGGCGGAGCTGCACGCCTTCCCGGAGAACACCACCGTGCTGATGGAATGCGCGCAGATGAACTGCATGGTGCTGCGCCTGCGCAAGCAGCTGGATGCCCAGCGCGTCGAGCAGGTGCGCGGCTATCTGAGCCGCCTGGAGCGCCTCTTGCCGGGCCACGACCGCGTCGCCCAGATGCGCAAATACCTGCGCGACACCCTCAGCGCCCTGGCATGAACCGCGAACTGCTGGCCCTGCTGATCCATGACCTGAAGAACCAGCTGGGGGTGCTGGAGGCCGAGCTGGCGCAGCTGGAGCGGCGGCCCGAGGCCGAGCTGGCGCACCGCGCCCACCAGCATTGCGCCCAGCTGCGCCAGCGCCTGATCGCCTACCTGACGCTTTACGGCGCCGACGGCAGCCGCCTGCTGGCGCAGGCCTCGGACGAGTCGCCGCAGGCCTTTCTGCAAGGCCTGCTGCATGTGGATTCGCGCCCCGACCATGCGCCGCTGCGCCTGGGACCCTGCAGCGGCGCGCCGGCCTTCTGGTACTTCGACCCGCGGCTGGTGCGCCTGGCCCTGGAGGCGGCGCTGCAGAACGCCTGGCGCTTCGCGCGCAGCGAGGTGGTGCTGGATGCCGGCGTGCGCGACGGCCAGCTGGTGTTCTCGGTGGACGACGACGGCCCCGGCCTGGGCAGCGCCGACCCCTCGGCCCAATCCTCCACCGGCCTGGGCCAGGAACTCTGCGCGGCGGTGGCGCGCGCCCACCAGCTCGGCGCGCGCTGCGGCAGCGTCAGCCTGCTGGACCGTCCCGGCGGCGGTACGCGCTTTGAAATCCTGCTGCCTTGAATGATGACCCGGCCTGCCCCCTAACTTCCTCGCGGGGCGGCGGCTACACTGCCGCCACTTTCAGCCTCCCGCCGCCATGACCAGCGCCCCTGCCCAGCCCGCCCCGGGCGACACCGTCGAAGCCATGACCGTGCTGTTGCAGGCCTGGAAAAAGGGCGACGGCGCCGCCTTCGAACGCGTGGTGCAGGCGGTGCATGGCGAGTTCCTGCGCATGGCGGCCTCGCGCCTGCGCGGCCACGACGCCGCCACCCTGGCCAAGGGCGATGTGGTGAACGAGGCCATGCTGCGCCTGATGGCCGCGCCCAGCGACTGGCAGAACCGCGCGCATTTCTTCGCCACCGTCTCGCTGACCATGCGCAGCGTGCTGCGCGAGCATGCGCGCGCGCGCCTCGCCGACAAGCGCGGCGGCGGCCGCGTGCAGCTCACCCTCAGCTCGGCGGCGCTGGGCGAGGAATCGATGGCGGCCGATCTGCTCACCCTGGACGCGCTGCTGGACCAGCTCGGCGCCCACGACCCGCGCGGCGCCCAGGTGCTGGAGCTGACCTATTTCGCCGGCCTGCAGCGCGCCGATATCGCCGAGGTGCTGGCCATCTCGGTGCCCACGGTGGACCGCGAGCTGCGCTTCGCGCGCGCCTGGCTGGCCGAACAACTGGGCCGCGAGCTGGAAGCCTGAGAGCGGGCATGAGCAGCAGCAGCGCCGCCGACCCCGATTTCGCCCAGGTCAAGGCGCTGTTCAACGAGATCTGCGACCTGCCCGACGAGGCCGCGCAACGCCGGCGTTTGGCCGAGCTGGCCGCCCCGGCGCAGCTCTGGGCGCGCGTGCTGCGCCTGGCCGGCCACGACGCCACCACCCGCTTTGCCAAGCCGGTGGCGGGCATGCTGGCCAGCGTCGGCGGCGCCGAGCTCAGGCCCGGCGAGCGCCTGGGCGCCTGGACCCTCGTATCCGAGCTGGGCCATGGCGGCATGGGCATGGTCTACCTGGCCGAGCGCAGCGACGGCCATTACCAGCAGCGCGCCGCCATCAAGCTGCTGCGCGGCTGGTCGGGCGAGGCGGCGCTGGCCCAGCTGGCGCGCGAGCGCCAGATCCTCGCCTCCCTGAACCACCCCCATATCGCGCGCCTCATCGATGGCGGCAGCACGCCCGGCGGCCAGCCCTATCTGGTGATGGACTATGTCGAGGGCCAGCGCATCGACGTCTACCAGCACGAGCACGAACTCGGGCTGGAGGCCACGCTGGAGCTGTTCCTGATGGTGTGCGAGGCGGTGGCCTATGCGCACCGCCAGCTGGTGGTGCATTGCGACATCAAGCCCGGCAACGTGCTGGTGGGCAGCGACGACCGCGCCATGCTGCTGGACTTCGGCATCGCCCAGCTGCAGGGCAAGCGCGCTGAGAGTGGCGTGGACGGCAGCGCGCAGGACGGCGAGACGCTGGCGCTGACGCCTCGCTATGCCAGCCCCGAGCAGCGCGCCGGCGCGCCGGCCAGCAGCGCCAGCGACATCTACAGCCTCGGCGCCATGCTGGGCGAGCTGCTGCAGGCGCTGGGCCCGGCGGCGGCGCGGCCCGCGGAATGGCAGGCGATCGTGCGGCGCGCCACCGCCGCCCAGCCGGAGGCGCGCTACCTCAGCGTGGCGGCGCTGATGTCCGATCTGCGCCGTTATCGCCAGCATCTGCCGCTGGCCGCGCTGCCGCGCAGCCCCGGCTATGTGGCGCGCAAATTCCTGCGACGGCGCTGGCCCTGGGTGCTGGCGGGCAGCGGTGCGCTGCTGATGGCGGCCCTGTTCACCCTGCGCGTGGTACAGGAGCGCGACCGCGCGCTGCAGGCCGAGGCGCTGGCGCGTGCCTCGGCCGCGCAGGCGGAGCGTTCGGCCGCGCAGGCACAGGGCGCCGAACGCCATGCCCTGGCGGAACGCGACCAGGCAGCCCAAGCGCGCGCCCAGGCCCAGCATGAGCGCGATGCGGCCCTGGCCGCCGAGGCACGCGCCGATGCCGAGCGGCGGCGCGCCGAGGCGGCCCGCCGGCTGGCCCAGCAGGAGGCCGAGACCACGCGCCAGGTGAGCGACTTCATGGTGGCGCTGTTCGAGGGCGCCGACCCGCGCGTCTCGGGCCGGCCCGACCTGAGCGCCGCCACCCTGGTGGACAAGGGCCGCGAGCGCATGGACCGCGACCTGCAGGGCCAGCCGGCGCTGCAGGCCTCGATGAAGGGCGTGCTCGGCAAGGTCTACGAGAACATCGGCAAGCCGCGCGCCGCGGTCGAGCTGTACGAACAGGCCATCGCCCTGGAGCGCGCCAAGCCACAGCGCCAGCCGCTGCGCGAGGCGGCGCTGCTGAGCCGCCTGGCCGTGACGCTGTCCAACGATGGCCAGGAGGCCAAGGCGGTGGCGCCGGCGCGCCGCTCGCTGGCGCTGCGCCAGCCCCTGGTGGCGGCCGATGCCCTGGAGCTGGCCGACGCCTACAACACCCTGGGCCTGGTGCTGACGCGCGTCGATGCCCTCGACGAAGCGCGCCGCTGCCTGGACAAGGCGCTGGCGATACGCCTCGCCAGGCAGGGTGCCGAGCACCTGGACGTGGCGATCGCGATCCAGAACCTCGGCTCGCTGGCGCTGCGGGCCGGCCAGTTGCGCGAGGCCGAGGCGCAGTTCCGCCGCGCCCTCGAACTCAAGCGCCGCCTGCTCGGCGAGCAGAATCCGTCGGTGCTCACTAGCATGCAGTCGCTGGCCGTGGTGCTGGCCGCGCAGCACCGCGTCGACGAGGCCGAGGCCCTGCTGCGCGAGCTGGTGGCGCAGCGCCGCGCCGTGCACGGGCCGCAGAGCGCCACCGTGGCGAGCGCGCTCAACGAACTGGCCAGCGTGCTGCAGGACGGCGGCCGCAGCGCCGAGGCGATCGCCGCCTACCGCGAGGCGCTGGCCCTGCACGAGCAGTTGCAGGGGCGCGGCTCGGTGAGCGTGGCGGTCAATATCAACAACCTCGCCACCGCGTTGGAGGATCTGGGCGACCCGGCCGCCGAAAGCCTGTACCGCGAATCGCTGGCGATCCGGCAGGCCGCCCTCAAGCCGGACGACCTGAGCTTGGCCCGCGCGCGCCACAACCTGGGCCGCTGGCTGCTGCGCGCCGGCCGCCTCGTCGAAGCCCAGCCGCTGCTCGAAGAGGCGGCCGTGCAGCGTCGCAAGCGCCTGCCGGCGGTCCACAACGACCGCATCGACTCCGAGCTGACCCTGGCCGAAGCCGCCCTGCTGCAGGGCGACAGCAGCACGGCCGCGGCCGGTGTTGCACTGGTGCAGGCACAGGAGGCGGCGCTGCGGCCGCTGCGCCGCGTGGCCTTGCTGCGCCTGCAAGGCCTGCTGGCCAGCCATCTGCAGCAGGCACAACAGGCCCTGGAGCATCACCAGGCTGCACTGCAACTGGCCCTGGCCACGGTAGCGCCCGAACACCCCAGCCTGCGGCGTCTGCGTCTCGATGTGGCCGAGGCGGCCGCGGCCCTGGCTCGGACCCGGGATAAACCCTAAGCTCTGATAGGCCGGCCGGCGCCACCGCCCTTATCCCCATAGAGCAGCAAAGCGCTGCAACAGGGGATCAAGATGAAAGCAACCATCTGGGCCGCAATGGCCCTGGCGAGCCTCGGACTGGGTATCGCGCAAGGCCCGGCCCAGGCCGCCACACAGTCCTTCCAGGGCGACTTCAGCCTGGACGACGAGCTCTTCAGTACCAGCGTCTGGCTCAGCCAGGAGGATCAGCTGAGCGTGCAGAGCTTTTCCTTCGCGGGCGGGCAGAACGCACTGGGCCAGCAGATCGCCGCCGGCGGCTTCGCGCCGGTGCTGGCCCTGTTCAGCGCGGGCGGCGAACTGCTGCAGCTGGCGCGCGGCAGCGCCGGCGCCTGCGGCGACCCGAGCAGCCCGGACCCGGCCAGCGGCTTTTGCTGGGATGCGCACTTCAGCATGGCCTTGCCGGCCGGCCACTACACCCTGATGCTCTCGCAGGATGGCAACGAGCCGCTCGGCAGCCTGCTCAGCGACGGCTACAGCCAGACCGGCATCCCCGACTACACCGGCCTCGCCTACCTGGGCCAGCCCGGCCAGCATTTTGTGCAGGTCGACGCCAGCCAGCGCAGCGGCCACTGGGCCTTCGACATGCAGGCCGCCAGCGTGCCCGAGCCCGCCAGCGCGCTGCTGTGGCTGCTGGGCGGCGCCGGACTGATCGCGCGGCGGCGCCGTCACCTGGAACAGGCCTGAGGCCAAGGGGGATTGACCATGAAGCACTTCCGCATCGCCAGCGCACTGGCCCTGCTCGCATGCACCGGCGGTGCGCGCGCACTCGATGTGCCGCTGCAGGCCGACGCGCAGATCAGCAACCTCACGCCCAGCATCAATTTTGGCAGCCTGCCACAACTGGGTGTGGGCGGCGGCGCCAGCGTGCTGCTGCGCTTTGACCTAGCCGGCGTACTGCCCGCCGGACTCAGCGCTGCCAAGCTGCAGAAGGCCAATTTGAAGCTGTTCGTCAACCGCGTCGGCGTGCCCGGCGCCATCGAGGTGCTGAGCGTCAACGGCGGCTGGGGCGAGAGCAGCGTCAGCGCCGCCGCCGCGCCCCCCAACAGCGGCGCGGGCAGCGGCCCGGTAGCGACGGTGAGCCAGGCCAACCAATACATCAGCATCGACATAACGAGTCAGGTCAAGGGCTGGATCAACAATCCCGCCACCAATCTGGGCCTGCTGCTGCAACCTGCCTTGAGTGCGCCGGCTACACAGCTGTTCCTGGACAGCAAGGAAAACACCGCCACCGGTCACGGCCCCAGCCTGGACATCAGCCTGATGGACCAGGGGCCGGTCGGCCCGCAAGGGCCCCAGGGCCTGCCAGGCCCGACCGGCCCGGTCGGGCCCAAGGGCGACACCGGCGCCACCGGCCCGGCCGGAGCCACGGGAGCAACCGGCGCAACGGGCACCCAGGGTCCGAGAGGCCTGACCGGTGCAACAGGCGCAACAGGCGCAACAGGCGCAGCGGGCCCGCAAGGGCCGCAGGGGCCGGCGGGGCCGGTCAACCTCACCTACGGCCGCTCCGACTTCAGCCTGCCAGCCAACAACCATGCCTCTCTCAACCTCTACTGCCCCAGCAATATGTTTGTGGTGGGTGGTGGTTGCGGTCACCGCGACTACAACAGCGCGCAGACCGACATCACGGTCAACTACGCCGGCCCCAACCCCGACAACCAGCGCGGCGGCTATGCCTGCCGCATCAACAACAACTCGAGCAGCAGCCGGGCGGTGCGCGCCTACGTCATGTGCATCAGCGCCAGCAATGTCACCGGCCCCTGAACCCGCCATCAGCCCATTGGCCCATTGATCAAGGAGTGAGCATGTTGTCCCATCGATTCATCCGCGCCAGCGCGAGCTTGGTCCTGCTTGCCTGCGCCCTGCCGGCGCTGGCCCTCGACGCACCGCTGGCCGCCGATAGCCATGTCAACAGCCTGCTGCCCGGCAACAACTTCGGCAGCCTGCCAACGCTGAACGTGGGCGGTGGCGCCAGCGCCCTGCTGCGTTTTGACCTGGCCACCCTGCCCGCCGGCACCACGGCCGCCAAGCTGGTGAAGGCCAATCTGATCCTGTATGTGAACCGCGTCGGTGCTCCCGGCGCGATCGAAGTGCTTGGGCTCAACGGCGCCTGGGCCGAGGGCAGCGTCACGGCTGCGAACCAGCCGCCCAACGCTGGCGCCGGCAGCGGCATCAGCGTGCCGGTGGGTGCCGCCAACCAGTACATCAGCGTGGACCTGACCGGCCTGGTCAAACAGTGGATCAGCAACCCCGGCAGCAACTTCGGTCTGGCGCTAACGACGGCCTTGAGCGCCCCGGGCACGGTGGCATTCTTCGACAGCAAGGAAAACACCGCCACCGCCCATGTGGCCAGGCTGGACCTGACCCTGGCCGACCAAGGGCCCAAGGGCGACACCGGCGCCACCGGGCTGACCGGGGCGACGGGCGCCAAGGGTGCCACCGGCGCGACCGGCGCGATCGGTGCGACGGGTCCGGCGGGGATCCAGGGGCCGCAGGGCCAGGCCGGCGTATCCGGGCACCAACGCGTCAGCGCCACTACCAGCATACCGGCCAGCTTCCTGGCCACCCTGGTGGCCAGTTGCCCGAGCGGCAAGAAGGTGCTGGGCGGTGGCGTGCAATTCCCCAGCCTGGGCAGCCAGCTGGATCAGCTCAAGCTGGTGATGCACCAGAGCTATCCGTCCAGCGACAGCAGCTGGCAGGTCTACTTCTCCAACACCAACGCCTTCGCGGTCCAGGCCACCGTGTGGGCCATCTGCGCCAGCGCGCTGTAGCAGCACGGCGAGGGCGCTCAGTCCTCCCCCGACTCCGGCAGGTGGATCATGCCGGTGTGGTAGTTGTACTCGAACACCTCGCCATAACGCGCCCATTCGATGGCCACCTGGAGCACGCGCTCGGCCTCGTGGGCGTCCATGCTCTCCTGCAGCAGCTTGAGGAAGGGCTCCTCGCGCAGCTCACCATGCGCCTCCTGCTCCAGGCTGTGGCGGATGAAGGCGGCGATCGGCACATGGGCGAGCAGCTGCTGGCCGAAGATCTCGCGGCGGAACTCGTGCTCGCCCTCGACATACTTCTGGCCCAGCGGCGTGATGAGGATGTCGCCATGCTCGAGCTGGGCCAGGCCCAGGCGCTGCAACGCATCGGCCAGCGGCAGCAGGTCCTCGTCGGTGAGCTCGCTTTCCTCGGCCAGCTGGGGCAGGTCGGCGCGGCCCTTGAAGCGCTCGTCCACCAGCAGCTCGAGCAGGCTTTCCATGCGGCCCACGTCGGCCTCGGGCAGACGGTCTGACAGATGCGGCTTGGGCGCCTCGGCCTGGCCGGCAGGCACGGCGCCCACCGTCATCAGGCTGTAGACCTCGTCGATCAAGAGGCGCACCTCGGGGCTGTCGGGGTGGCGCGGCCGCGGCAGGCTGATCGGCAGCTCGGCGCGCACCCGGCCGGGGTTGCTGGAGAAGATCAGCACCCGGTCGGCCATCAACACCGCCTCCTCGATATTGTGCGAAACCACCAGCATGGCTTGTGTCGGCATGCTGCCACCGTCCCAGAGCTCCAGGATCTCGTTGCGCAGGCGTTCGCCGGTGAGCACGTCCAGCGCCGAGAAGGCCTCGTCCATCAGGAGCACCGCCGGCTCGGTGACGAGGGCGCGCGCCAGGCCCACGCGCTGGCGCATGCCGCCGGAGAGTTCACGCGGCAGCGCGCCTTCGAAACCGGCCAGGCCAATCAGCTCGATCGCCGCCTCGGCACGCTTGGCGCGCTCGTCCGGCGCCACGCCGCGCGCCTCCAGGCCCAGCTCAACGTTCTGCTGCACCGTCAGCCAGGGGAACAGCGCAAAGGACTGGAACACCATGGCAATGCCCTCGGCCGGGCCGAACAGCGGCTGGCCGCGGTAGCTGACCGTGCCACCATCCACCGGAATCAGCCCCGCCATGATGCGCAGCAAGGTGGACTTGCCCGATCCCGACTGGCCCAGCAGGGCCACGATCTCGCCCTTGGCGAGCTCGAAGTCCACCCGTTCCAGCACCGAGCGCGAGCTGCCGTCCGAGGACTTGAAGCTCTTGGCCACGTTTTTCAGTTCGATCAGATTCGTCATGGCTGGGTTCAGAAGTGCATTCTTTGCTCGGCGAGCCGGTACAGGCGCCGCCACACCCAGTGGTTGAGCGCCATCACGAACACGCACATCACGCCAATGCCCAGCGCAATGCGCGGGAAGTCGCCGGCCGCCGTCATCTGCTGGATATAGCTGCCCAGGCCCTGGGCCTGCAGCGTGGTGTCGCCCCAGCTCACATATTCCGCCACGATGCTGGCATTCCAGGATCCGCCGCTGGCGGTGATGGCGCCGGTCACGAAGCTGGGGAAGATCGCTGGCAGCAGGTAGCGCCGCCACATCAGCCAGCCCTTCAGGCCGAGGTTGTGCGCCGCGTAGCGCAGCTCCGAGGGAATGGTGGAGGCGCCCGCCACCACATTGAAGAGCAGGTACCACTGCGTGCCCAGGATGATGAGGGGCGAGAGCCAGATATCCGGATTGAGCTGCCAGCGCAGGATCAGCAGCACCGCGACCGGGAACACCAGGTTGGACGGGAAGGCGGCGCAGAACTGCGCCAGCGCCTGCACGCGGCCGGCGATGCGCGGGTTGAGCCCGATCCACACGCCCACGGGCACCCAGATCAGCGAGGCCAGCGCGATCAGCAGCAGCACCCGCGCCAGCGTGTAGAAGCCCAGCTTGAAGACATGCCCGGCCTCCGCCCAGCCTACCTCGCTATGGATGAAGCCGAGCAGGCGCCAGAGCGCGAACAGCACCAGCGCCGCCAGCACGGCGTCCCAGCCACGGCCCCAGAGCGGCCTGGCGGGCCGCGGGCGCGCGCGGATCGAGGTGCCGTCAAAGCGCAGCCGCGTCATCGCGAAGCTGGCGCTGAGCCAGCGCCCCGGCCACTCGCCCAGGCGCCGCAGCAACGCGGTGCGGCGCAGCCATGTCAGCAGCCACGAGGTCGGCGCGTTCTCGCTGCCCGACTCCTCGAAACGGAACTTGTCGGCCCAGGCCAGCAGCGGGCGGAAGAACAGTTGGTCGTAGAGCAGGATGCCGATCAGCATGCCCAGGATGGCATAGCCGATGGCGTGCAGGTCCTTGGCGGCGATCGCCATCGCGATGTAGGAGCCCACGCCCGGCAGCTTGATGTCCTGGTTGGCCACCGAGATCGCCTCCGAGGCGACCACGAAGAACCAGCCGCCCGACATGCTCATCATCATGTTCCACAGCAGGCCGGGCATCGCAAAGGGCAGCTCCAGGCGCCAGAAACGCTGCCAGGCCGACAGGCGGAAGATGCTGGCAGCCTCCTGCAGTTCGGCCGGCACGGTGCGCAGTGACTGGTAGAGGCTGAAGGCCATGTTCCAGGCCTGCGAGGTGAAGATGGCGAAGATGGCCGCGCATTCCACCCCCAGCAGGCTGCCCGGAAACAGCGCGATGAAACCCGTCACCGTGATGGACAGAAAGCCCAGGATGGGAATGGACTGCAGGATGTCCAGCAGCGGCACCAGCAGCTTCTCGGCCGCGCGCACCTTGGCGGCGAGCGCCGCGAACACGCAGGCGAACAGCACCGAGGCCGCCAGCGCCAGGAACATGCGCAGCGTGGTGCGCAGCAGGTAGTACGGCAGCGCCAGCGGGTCCAGGCTGATGGGCAGCACCTCGCCCACATGGAAGGGCCTGGCCATCTGCGTGGCGGCCAGCGCCAGCAGGCTGAAGCCGGCCAGCACCAGGGGCAGCAAGGCCCAGTCCCAGCGGTTGAGCGCGGGCTCGACCACCTGGCGGGGAAAGAATTCTTGGCGCTGCTCCTGCATGGTGGGCCATGCTAGGCGATGTCAGCTGAGCGGAAGCTGACTTGGCGCCAACTCAGCCCGATGCCGCCGCCAGCGCCTCGCGCACCGCCGCCACCTGGCGGCGCGAGACCGACAGCCATTCGTTCACCGTGGCAACGCGCACGGCCCAGCCCTCGGCGCCTTCGCTGGCCTCGCCGGCCTCGGCCGCCTCGGGGCTGCCGCCGTCGCTGGGCGCGTGGCGCTCGAGCTCGCGCACCGCCGCCTTGGCCACCAGGGCATTGCGGTGCACGCGCAGAAAGCGCTCGCCCAGGCGCTGCTCGAGCTCGCTGAGGCTGCCGTCCATCACATAGCTCTGGCTGGCGGTGCGCAGGGTCAGGTACTTGAGCTCGGCCTTGAAGTACAGCACCTCGGCCAGCGGCACGCGGATCAGGCGGCCGCGGTCGCTGATATTGATCACCGGGCCCTCGGCGGCCGCGTCGGCGGCGCCCTGCTGCGACCGGGCGGCGGCGCGCTCCGCGATGCGCTGGGCCACGCGCGCCAGCGCCGCCTGCAGGCGCTCGCGCCGCACCGGCTTGGTGAGGTAGTCGATCGCATCCAGCTCGAAGGCGCGCAAGGCATGCTCGGCATGGGCGGTGACGAACACCACCGCGGGCCGCGGCTCGCGCTCGCGCAGCGCGTCGGCCAGTTGCAGGCCGTCCGGGCCGGGCATCTGCACGTCCAGCAGGATCAGGTCGCAGCCATGGTCGCGCAGCCATTGCTGGGCCTGCGAGGCGGTGCCGGCCTCGGCCACCACCTCGGCATGCGGCTCGGCGCAGCTCTCCACCAGGCCGCGCAGGCGCATGCGGGCGAGCGGTTCGTCGTCGACGATCAGGACCTTGAGGGCGGGCTGCAGGTGCATGGTTCAGCGGGGCAGAACGATTCGGACGGTGAAGCGGCCGGGCTCCTGGCGGACCTCGAAGCGCGCGGCCACATCATGCATCAGACGCAGGCGGTCGCGCACATTGCGCAGCGCCAGGCCATGGCCGGGCACGCTGGAGGCGGCGCCCACGCTGTTGCTCACCACGATCTCGACCTCGGCGCCGCGGCTCTTGGTACGCACCTCCAGCGCGCCGCCGGCGTCGTTGGGCTCGACGCCATGGCGCACCGCGTTCTCCACCAGGGGCTGCAGCAGCAAGGGCGGCACGCGCGCATTGCCGGCGCTTTCGTCGAGCTGCCAACGG
>Ga0208125_100896_pt1 | contig 12694 bp, 9 predicted proteins | sample LakWasM128_HOW14_2_FD_183938 | JGI IMG/M metagenome (GOLD analysis project Ga0208125, IMG submission 183938) | Freshwater sediment methanotrophic microbial communities from Lake Washington under simulated oxygen tension - Sediment Metagenome... | ecosystem: Environmental > Aquatic > Freshwater >... | reverse complement strand
GTCACCGTGACACCGCCGACGAATACCGGCTTCAGGCGCGCCACCGGGGTAATCGCGCCGGTGCGGCCATCCTGCACGTCGATGTTCTCGATGACGGTCATTTCCTCTTGCGCTGGAAACTTGTGCGCCACGGCCCAGTGCGGCTCGCGTGTGCGAAAGCCCAGCTCGCGCTGCAAATCGAGGCTGTTGACTTTGTAAACCACGCCGTCGATGTCGTACGGCAGGCTGTCGCGCTTGGCGGAGATGGCTTGGTGAAACGCGATCAGGGAGTCCGCTCCCAACCCGACTGTACGGTCGGTGCATACCGGAAAACCAAACTCCTGCAGTGCATCGAGCACTTGTCCGTGCGTGGCCGGCACCTTCCAGCCATTAGTTTCGCCCAGTCCGTATACAAAGAAAGACAGCGGTCGCTGCGCCGCCAGCCGCGAGTCGAGCTGGCGGATGCTGCCCGCCGCGCCGTTGCGCGGATTGACCAGCGTTGCCTTGCCAAGCTCGCGCTGGCGTGCGTTGTAGCGCTCGAAATCGGGGCGGCTCATGTAAACCTCGCCGCGCACCTCCAGCACCTCGGGCGCACTGCCCTTCAGGCGCAAGGGAATCTGGCGTATGGTGCGAATGTTCTGCGTCACGTCCTCGCCCACTTCGCCATCGCCGCGCGTGGCAGCCTGCACCAGCAGGCCATTTTCATAGCGCAAACTGATCGCGAGGCCGTCGAATTTCAGTTCCGCGGCATATTCGATGGATGGGTCACTGGCGCCCAGCCCCAGTTTTTTCCGCGTACGCGCATCGAAAGCCCGCGCACCGTTGGGGGTGATGTCGGTTTCCGTCTCAATGGACAGCATGGGCATCCGGTGCCGCACCGGCGCAAGCACGGAAACCGGCATGCCGCCCACGCGCTGCGTCGGCGACTCGGGCGTCAGTAGCTCCGGATGCTGCGCTTCCAGCGCTTGCAGCTCGCGGAACAGCCGGTCGTATTCGCTATCCGGGATTTCCGGCGTATCGAGAACGTAATACTGATAATCGTGATGAAGAATTTCTTCGCGCAGCTGGCGTACGCGCTGCGCTGTTTGCTCGGAAACTGTCATGCGTCAGGAGAAAAGTCGGAGTGCGGAAGGGGTGCCTGGCAGGATGAAACGCGCCACCATCCTGGTATGTATCATCTTGAGTTGCTGGCGGATTTTTTCGATTTCGATATCGCCCAGTGCGCGCTGATTGTCGTCCACCAGAACTCCATCCAGCGCGGCCTCCAGCTGGCGCGCAAATGTCACCATGCGATTGAATGCATCCGAGCTGCTTTCTACCTTGGGTACATCCAGCTGGAAACTGACGCCGCGATAGAACACCGTGCGCAGAGTTTCCGGCTTGAATGGACGCTGATCCTGGCTGACCAGCGTAAACAGGGTTTTACCCTCGGCATCTTCATAATGGAATGCGCCATCCTCATGCAGCTTCAACCCGGCCGATTCGGCCAAGCCGCGCAGCTTGGTGCCGGCGAAAGGCCCACTGGCACCCTGCAGGATATGGAAACCGACCATCACGTCGACATCGATGCAAAACTGGTCCAGCTCGACAGAATATTGCAGAGGATCGTGCGCGCCATGCCAATCAAGCTTGGCGCCCAGCATGGAGGCCAGGTTCTGCACCTGCTCCTGGAAAGCCATCAGCGCTCCCTGCGAGACCGGGCCGGCCCGGTCGGCCAATTGTAACGCGGCAACCAGTTGCGGATAGCGGCCGGACGGAAGCTCCAGTGACAGGGCACGCCAGAAACCGGAGTCATCCTGAAGAAACCATTGCACCGGCTTGTCGAATTTCGGCATCTGGCGGATAGCCATGATGAATGCGTCCATGTCCAGCGCGGACGGCAACGCCGCTTTGCCAATCAAGTCGATCTGCTCGTCCACTTCGACCGGCATGGTGCTGACCACGGGCTCGGCTGGCGCTTCGGCAGGATATTCTTCAGCAGCAAGCTGCTCTTCAAGAACCGGGTATTCCTCGGCAGCAATCTCTTCGGCCATCGTTTGAACCGGCTCATCCTCGGGCGCGGCGGCCTGGAGCGGTTCTTCGATAAAAGGAGTAGCTTCCAGCGCCGGCTCTTCCGGAAACACTTCAGTATAACTCTCGCGGACGGAGGGCCTTGCTGCGGGAGCCTCCTGCGTGGCAGCAGGCTCGGGATTTTCTCTGGCGGGTATTTTCTGCGGGTGCAAATCTTCAAGCAGAACGTCTTCGGGAATCAGCGTTTCGCTGTAGCGATCCTCGACGCGGATGCTATCCGTTTCGAACGCGACCATGCGCTCCGGATCGATCTGGAAGTCGTCCATGAGGATATCGTCCGAAGGCTCTTCGAAACGGCGGAGGTTCTCTTGCATGAAACGCCGCTCCTGCCACCAGTTGAAGAGGATGACGGCGGCGATGATTACCGCGCCGAGCGCGAGCAGAGACAGTTGCAAGTCCGACATGCTATCGAGTTCCCGTTTTCTTCATCAATTTTCAGATTATAGACAACTTAGAGCCTATTTCAGTAGTATTCATCCCCCGCGTTGAGTCCGGGCGCGGATGGATGCAAGGCGCGGCGCGCAGCCAAGGCTATTCCCTTGGCAAGCGGCGCAACGCCGCAGACGCCGGGCCCGGACTCAACCTAGGGCCGGCTGGCTGCGGGCGCGCGGGATAAATAGGCTCTTATTACACCGGCAGCTCTGTTTGCATGCGCATCGCGGCCTCGATATCCACCTCGACGATACGCGAAACGCCGGATTCCTGCATGGTAACGCCTATCAGCTGCTGTGCCATTTCCATGGTGATCTTGTTGTGGCTGACGAACATGAACTGCGTGCGTTCCGACATTTTGCGTACCAGGTTGCAGAAGCGCTCGGTATTGCTGTCGTCAAGCGGCGCATCCACTTCGTCCATCAGGCAGAATGGCGCCGGATTGAGGCGGAACAAGGCAAATACCAGTGCCATTGCCGTCAGCGCCTTCTCCCCGCCGGAAAGCAAATGGATGCTGCTGTTCTTCTTGCCCGGCGGCTGCGCGAATACCTGGATGCCGGTGTCGAGGATTTCATCACCCAATAATTGCAGTTGCGCCTGCCCACCGCCGAACAGCGTCATGAACAGCTCGCCGAAATGGCGGTTGGCTTCGTCGTAGGTCTGCTGCAGGCGGCTGCGCGTTTCGCGGTCGATGCGGTGAATCGCCTCTTCCAGCGTGGTGATGGCTTGCTCCAGATCCAGCGCCTGGCTATCGAGGTAGATCTTGCGCTCACGTTCGCTCTCCAGCTCCTGAATCGCGGCCAGGTTCACTGCACCCAAGGCGAGGATCAATTCATCGAGACGCTTGACCTCGCGATCCAATTCCTCGGCCTTTGCATTTTTTGCCAGCCCATCTTCCAGAGCAGCTGCATCAAGCTGCGTCGCCGCCAATTGCTCCGAGCAGCTTTCGAAATGCAGCCGTGCCTGCTGCTCCTGCAGACGGCTTTGCTCCAGCTTGTCGCGCATGGGGTGCAACTGCTGTTCGGTTTGCAGGCGGCTGCGTTCCATTTCCTGCAAACGCTGTTCGATGCCGGAGAGGACATTGCGCGCTTCTGCCAAACCCTCTTCACCCTGCCGCCGCACTTCCAGCGCTTGTTCCAAAGCAACTTTCAAGGCATCGGACGAGGACTGCGCCAGCTGCGATTCTGCCTCGGCACGACGTATCGAAAGTGAAGATAAAATCTCATCCGAAGATTTAATTTTATCTTCCATATCATTGATACTATTCAATATCAACTTCTCAGAGAAGGTCTGCTGCTGCGCCAGCCGCTCCGCTTCCATCAGGCGATCACGCGCCTCTTTCAAAGCCGCTTCGGCATCCTGGCGCACGCGCCCTGCCCGGTCGCGCTCCTGACGGAAATCACCCAATCCCGCCTGTAAATTCTCGATGGCTTTTTCACGCCCGGCGAATTGCGCTTCGAGCTCGGACTGCTGCTGCACCAGGCGTTCGCGTTCCGAGACCAGTTGCTGCTGGCGATCCCGCGCGTGCTGCTGCTGCTGTTCCAGCCGCTGGATCTCCATGCGCAGCGCGTGCTGGGCCGATGTTTTCTGGCGTTGCGCATGCTGCGCGTCGGAAATCTGCCTGTGCAGTTCGTGCAACTGCCGTTCGGCAGCCTGTACCGCGGCTATCTGTTGCTGCTGGGTTTCTTTCAGCGCGGGCAATTCCGCCGCGATCTGCCCCAGCTCGCGCTGCCGCTCCAGCACGCCATGCAAGCCCGACTGAGGGGCATAAAGCGAAGCGCTATGCCGGGTATAGACATCGCCCTGACGCGTAACCAGCCATTCGCCGGGATTAAGCTGCGCACGCGCACTTGCTACATCCACGTTGTCGGGAGCGAGCCATGCATGCGACAGCCAGTCATCCAATACTCCCTTGACCTGCGCGTCCGCAACGCCGACGCAATCGCTCAAGGACCGCCAACCGGCCGGATGCTGGCGAACACTGGATATCGGCTCGCCTTCGTGGAACAGCACCACGGCAGCCGGCGGCCTCTCACTGCCATTCGCCGCACCAGGCATCGCATTCAGGCGGCTTCCCAACAAACCTTCAAGCGCGGTTTCGCAGCCGGGCTCGACCTCCAGGAATTGCCATAACCGTTTTTTGCCGTCGATGCCCAGCCTGGACAGCCAGCTATCCAGCTTGCCTTCATGCCCCAGCGCCTGTTGAAGCTTTTGCAGCGCGGCGAGTTGTGCCTCGGCCTGCGCAATCCGGTGCGCATGCTGGTGGTTTTCTTGTTGCAATGTCTTGAGTTGATCCGCCTGCCGCTGCTCGGCAGCGGCGGATTGCGTCAGAATGGCTTCCAGCTCGGCCAGTTGCGTCTGGAGCGTGCCACATTCAGCCTCCTTGCCAGCGAGTATGGCCGAATCGGGCATCACCAGCCGCTTTTCGTCCTCGATCAGCCGTTGCAAACGCTGGTTAAGCTCGCCCAGTGACTTACGGGCATGTTCAAGATGCGTGCGTTCAAGCTGGATTTTCTGTTCGGCCTGGAGAATCGCGGTCTGGACCTGACTGAATGCAGCCTGCGCATCGCGCCCTGTCTGTTCCGCAGCCGGCAGGGCCGCGCGCGCGGTTTGCAATAGCTGCTGCGCACGCTCTGCGTCGTGTGTCGCCTGCTGCTGTTGCTCGCGCAAAGCGGCAAGCTGGCCTGTGTAGTCCTGGCGTTGGGATGTTGCTTTCTCCTGTTCGGCGGTGATCTGGCTGAGCTGATTGATCAGCCGCTCGCGGTTTTCCTGAACATGGCGCAGTTGCTGCTCCAGCGCAGACACCTGCGCGTTGGCTTCGTAATAGCGGCCTTGCGCGACCTGCACCGCCTCGCCGCCGCCGTGGTGTTCCAGCCGCAGCTGCTCGAGCTCGCTTTCAATCTTGCGCAGCTGCGCCGTTTGGGCTTCCAGATCGACCGCCAGCCGCTCCACCTGCCGCCGCGAGCGCTCCCACGCCTGCGCAGCATCACGTTTCTTCAGCAGCCAGAACTGGCCCTGCACCCGCGCCTGGGATTGGCGTAACTGGTGATATTCCTGCGCTACCAGCGCCTGCGATTCCAGCCGCGCGATCTGCTTGTCCATCTCGCGACGGATATCTTCCACCCGGGTCAGGTTTTCACGCGTATCGCGCAGCCGCAATTCCGTCTCGCGGCGGCGCTCCTTGTACTTGGAAATCCCGGCGGCCTCTTCCAGGAATACGCGCAACTCTTCGGGTTTGGCTTCGACGATGCGTGAAATGGTGTTCTGGCCGATGATGGCGTAAGCCCGGCCACCGAGGCCGGTGCCGAGGAACAGGTCGGCAACGTCGCGTCGCCTGACCGGCGTATTGTTGATGTAGTAGGTCGAACCGCTATCGCGATGCAACACGCGCTTGACGGAGATTTCGGCGTATTGCGACCATTCGCCGCCGGCCCCGCCAAGGCTGTTGTCGAAAAGCAGTTCCACGCTGGCGCGCGATACCGGCTTGCGGTTGCCGGAGCCGTTGAAGATCACGTCCGACATCGACTCGCCGCGCATTTCCTTTGCGCTGGATTCGCCCAGCACCCAGCGGATGGATTCCATCACATTGGATTTGCCACAGCCGTTGGGGCCCACCACGCCCACGCGCTGGCCGTGGATATGCAGCGTGGTCGGGTCGACAAAGGATTTGAATCCGGCGAGCTTGAGATGGGTCAGGCGCAATTGGGCGGCGCTTCTTTATCCAGACTGAAAACATGCAGCGCGTCCGAATGCCGGCGTCTGCATACCCTTGTATAATTGTCGTTTGATTTATACGGAACTCACCATGTCTAGTCAACCCAGCAAAACTCTGGAAACGTTCGATAATCCGCAGCCGGAGCGCGATTTCCACATCCATATGGAAATCCCCGAATTCACCTGCCTGTGTCCCAAGACCGGCCAGCCGGATTTCGCGACGCTGTATCTGGATTACATCCCCGACCAGAAATGCGTGGAACTGAAGAGCCTCAAGCTCTACATGTGGTCCTTCCGCAACGAAGGCGCGTTTCACGAAGCCGTCACCAACAGCATCCTGGACGACCTCGTCGCCGCAACCCAGCCGCGTTTCATGCGCCTGACTGCGAAATTCTACGTGCGCGGCGGCATCTTCACCAACGTGGTGGCGGAACACCGCAAACCCGGCTGGCAACCCGCGTCGCGCGTCGAACTGACTCAGTTTGAACACCAGTCCAATACCCGCGGCTAATTCCCATTTGTATCTCGGGTTGGATTTCGGCACCAGCGGTGCGCGGGCCAGCCTGATTGACGACGCCGGGGCGGAAGTCTTTCAGACCGGCGTTCCCTTCCACGACAATATCTGGCAAGAATGGCTCGCGGCCTTGCGGCAGCTGCTTGCGGCGATCCCCGCCGGACTGCATCGCCGTATCCGCGCCATCGCCCTTTGCGGCACCTCCGGCACCTCCCTGCTTTGCGACGAGCGCGGGCAGCCTTTGCTCCCTGCCATTCTCTATAACGATCATCGCGCACACCACCAAGCCGTGCGAATTTCTTCCGACAGCATCGCGGCCAGCGTCACATCGAGCCTCGCCAAGCTGCTGTGGTTTCTGGACAGACCTGAAGGTGGAAACGCGCATTTCTTCATGCACCAAGCCGACTGGCTCGCCTTCCAGTTGCATGGCATACCGGGCATCAGCGATTATCACAACAGCCTGAAACTGGGCTACGACGCCGGCATGCTGGCCTATCCCGCCTGGATGAATAAACCCGGGTACGCACGGCTATTGCCGCAAGTGCTGGAACCGGGAGCCGTCGTCGGCACGATTATCCAATCCGCCGCTCAAGCCTACGACTTGCCTCCCGATTGCATTGTCCGCGCCGGTACGACAGACAGTATTGCCGCCTTTCTCGCCAGCGGCGCTTCCGACCCCGGCCAGGCCGTATCTTCCCTAGGTTCGACCATCGTACTGAAACTGTTGAGCCGCACGCGTGTCGAATCCGCTAAGCACGGCGTATACAGCCATCGCTGCGGCGACCTGTGGCTGGCCGGAGGCGCCTCGAATTGCGGCGGAAAGGTATTGCAGCAATTATTCGGTCGCGAGCAGCTACGGAAATTAAGCGAGCGCATGCATCCCGAACATCCGACCGGATTGAATTACTACCCCTTGCCTGCGCCCGGAGAACGCTTTCCCGTCAACGATCCGGCTATGGTTCCACGCCTGACGCCGCGGCCGGATGACGACGTCCTTTATTTGCAAGGCCTGCTGGAAAGCCTTGCCCGTATCGAGGCGCAAGGCTACCGCCTGCTCGAACAGCTCGGCGCGTCGGCGTTGCGAGAAGTGTTCACCGCAGGCGGCGGGGCCGGCAATACTGCCTGGACGACGATACGCGCGCACCAGCTTGGCGTACCGGTATGCGTTGCAACGCATACCGAAGCCGCCTATGGCGCGGCGCGCTTGGCGAAGTCAGGCGAGAAATTGTTATACTCAACCCATGACAAACGATAACCCGGAATCGCCCGGAATCACTTACCAGGCCAGCCTTCCGCTGAGTTGGCGGAAAGAGTCTGCGCCATCGGTTTCCATGCTGACGGCCTGGCGTTATTCGAATATTTCGCTCTTGCGCGGATTGGCAACACTTGAAGCCGCCCCCATGGATCGCGACCATGAAGCCGACACACATCTGGCCAAAGCTCTGGAACGCCTGGAAAACAAACTGGATATCGCCCTGACCATGCTGGCGCACGTGACGATGCGCAACGTTGAGATGCCCGCGCCCCAGCCCGTCAGCCTGGGCGCACGCAACGTGGGATGGCTGAGCGAACTGCCCTTGCCTGCCAGTGGCGATCACGTCCTGATTTCGCTCTATCTCAGCCCACGCTTGCCTGAACCCTTGCAATTGCACGCCCGAATCATTTCCTCCGCAGGAGGCCGCTGTGTTGCGGCATTGATGGACGAAGATCCGGAGTTCGAGGAATGGATGACGCGTACGCTGTTCCGCTATCACCGGCGCGGCCTGCAGGCACGTCATCAGGAATAGATGTCAACTAAATTTTCTTGGGCCCCAAGCGCAAAAATCGTTGACAAGGTTTCGGCCCGCCATTAAGATGCCGCTTCTTTTTCGGGGGTATAGCTCAGCTGGGAGAGCGCTTGCATGGCATGCAAGAGGTCAGCGGTTCGATCCCGCTTACCTCCACCAAAAGATCAGGTCGGGTCCCCATCGTCTAGAGGCCTAGGACATTACCCTTTCACGGTAAGTACCGGGGTTCGAATCCCCGTGGGGACGCCAATCCACCGACCGAAATAAATGTAGTAACTGCCTCGCAGTCCCCATCGTCTAGAGGCCTAGGACATTACCCTTTCACGGTAAGTACCGGGGTTCGAATCCCCGTGGGGACGCCAATACATAAAAGGCCGATTCTTGCGAATCGGCCTTTTTCATTCCTGCCGGCTTCTCACTTGCATGGATAGGCGCTCGCCAGCGCCAGCAACGCGCCGCGTCGTCCGCTTTTCGGTAACGCATCGGGATGTTCGCGCAACCATTTATTGACGATCTTCATTGCCTGCGTACGTGTCAGCCCTTCTTCCGGAGCACACATCACCTTGGCGGCGCCGACTTTGTAATCGCCTACGCTGAACCCGTCGAGCAAGCCCGACATATAGCCCATGCACCACATCGCGTCGAGCATTTCCTCGCCGGTCAGCTTCTCCGTGCCATCCACTGATTTTTCGGACGCCGTACACCGGTTAAGCAGCTCCTGACCGGTCATGGCGGCACTCGCCGGCAATGCCGACCACAGCAGGATAATCAATACACCACACTGCAGCACTTGCTTCATTGCGCTACCTTCTTGTTCAGTTTGAAAACCAGCACGAAATCACCTTGCTTGTAGCCCCATATCTGGTTTCCGCCCGCGACGACAGCCACGTATTGCTCTCCATCGAGCGCATAAGTAATCGGGGGCGCATTTACGCCGGCCTCGGCCTGGTATTTCCACAGCAACTTGCCGCTAGCGCTATCGAAAGCATCGAAACTGCCATTGCCCTCGCCCGTAAACAACAGGCCGCCGGAAGTTGCCAGCACGCCGCCCACCAACGGCTCGGGCGTCTTATGCTGCCAGCGTATCCTGCCGGTCTGGAGATCGATGGAAGACAGCAGCCCCCATGTCGGTTCATCCATGGGTTCGGAAACGGTATAGCGAATCGCCGGCTTGCCATCGGTGGCCGGCGTTTCGTGCAGGGTATAACGCACCGGCATGTGCATTGCGGCGACAAAAGCCTGCTGCGCGGCCTCGTCCACCGCACTCGGCGACCAGTTGACTCCTCCGAATACGCCAGGATGAACGCGCGTGCCTTCGGGTGTCGCGTGAACAAACAGGTTGGATTGCGGCACGAAAGGTTCTGATTTCAGCAGCAATTCGCCGGTGGCCCGGTCATGGACATAGAACCAGCCCGTCTTGCTGGCATGACCAACGGCGGGAATCGTCTTCCCGTTGCGTTTCAGGTCGAAAAGCACCGGCGGGCTGGCGAGATCGTAGCCCCATACGTCGTGCGGCACCTGCTGGTAATGCCAGCGCAGCTTGCCGGTCGCGATGTTCAGCGCAACCAGCGACACCGTGTAAAGGTTGTCTCCGGGGCGCGAAACATCGTCCATTTGCGGCGAAGGATTGCCGGTGCCGAAATATAGTAACCCGAGTTTGGTGTCGATTGCAGGCGTGGTCCAGGCAGAACCGCCGCCATAGCGCCAGGATTCCGAATACTGAGCAAATGTCGCTTTTTCCTTCGCGATGTCTCGGTTCAGCGGTACGCCGTCCGGCGTGGTCGGGCTGAATTTGCCTTCCCACCCTTCGGAAGGAATCGTGTCGAACTGCCATACACGCTTGCCCGTTTCAGCATCGAACGCTGCCAGAAATCCGGGACGGCCGTAACGGCCTGCGACACCGATCACAGCACCCAAGGGCGCATCCTCGCGAGGCGAATCGATATGCAGGCCATAGCCAACGCCGGTAATGCCGATAATAACCTTGCTGCCGTATACAACCGGCGCCATCGCGATGCCGATACCCGTGCCGCCGGAAACCTTCTCGCGGCTGAACGGATCGTCCGCATGCAAGGCATCGACGCCTTCGGTGCGCACGTTTTCGCTGACCGCATCGATATCCCAAAGCATTTTCCCGGTTTTGGCATCCAGCGCCACCACGCGCGCATCGACGGTGCCGATATAGACCTTGCCGCCGCTCACCGCAACCCCGCGATTACCCGGGCCGCAGCACATCTTCCAGCCTTCACGGCGCTTGTGTTCGTAGCGCCACAACTCCTTGCCCGTTCTGGCATCAAGCGCGACGACATGGTTGAACGGCAGCGCGAGATACATTACGCCGCCGGTCACGATAGGCGTGGCCTGAAAAGTCGCTTTCACGCCGCTGCGATAAGTCCAGGCCGGTGCGAGTTGCGTGACGTTATCCCGATTGATCTGTGTGAGCGTGGAAAAACGCTGATTGCTAAGATCGCGTCCATAGCTCGGCCACTCATTCGCGGCTTGCACCGCATTGGCGCCCGGCTGCTGCGCGCAGCCCTGCAGAACAAGGAAGCAGATCGACAACAGGGTAAGACAGCTCTTCTTCATGGATGGATTTCTTTGCCTTGGTTTTTGACTTCGGGAGTGTCGACATCGACACCGCCATTTTTGATCGCGCGTCTCGAATTCAACGCGAGCTTTTCATACTGGGCGCGGAATTTGTCCAGCATGTCCTCGTCCAGCTCTTCCAGGTCCAGCAGCGCATTATGCGCTCCCTGCGTCGAGCGTATTAATTCGTCGAGCTTGATCTGGATCGCCTCGGTATCACGATTCTGCGTGTTCTGGATCACGAACACCATCAGGAATGTGACGATGGTCGTAGCAGTATTGATAATAAGCTGCCAGGTATCGCTGAAGTTGAACACGAAACCGGTCAGCAGCCAAATCACGATCCCTGCCGAAGCCAGAGCAAAACTCAGTGGCCGCGCGGTTTGGCGCGCCGACCACTTGGCGAAGCGGGAAAACCATGACGCACCATTTTTTCGCTTTGCTTTTCTAGCACGATGTTGCATCGCTCGCTCCTTGAAATATCATGGCATCAATCTGCCGGGCTTACCTCGTATCGCGCAAATGCGCTGAATAACCATGGGCTTGGGTATTTCGACAACACCTTGCTCGAAAGCGTTGATCGCCAGCCTGCCGGCATACACATCCAGCAATTCGTTGGTTTTAAGCAGGAAGTCCGGATTTTGCGGGCGCCCGAACTCTTCCTGCCCCAGCATGAAGGTTTCATAAATGAGCACGCCATTGGTCGCCAGGCATTCGGCAAGCAATGGCAGCAATGGACGATGCAGGTAGCGGCAAACGACGATGCCATCGAATGTACGGCCGGCAAACGGCCAGCGGCCGTTTTCCAGTTCGGCCTGAAACGCATGCAAGCCGGAAATCTGCTGCAGCCTGGCTACGGCAGCCTCATTGCGATCCACCGCTTCGACCTGCCAACCCTGCTCCGCGAGCCAGCGCGCATTGCGGCCCGATCCGCAGGCGAGATCGAGCACATTGCCGCCGCGACGTATCAACGGAGCGTGACGGATAAGCCAGGAGGAAGGAGGTTCGTGAAGAGCATGCATCTCATGCGAAAATATGCCCGAACCATGGCGTAAAAACAATGACAAATCCTCATTACACCGAACTGGAATGGCGCGACGGGCAACCTTGGTCCGCCCATTATGGCGACGTCTACTTCTCGCGCGAATCGGGCATCGCAGAAACGCGTTATGTGTTTCTGGAACAGAACCGTTTGCGCGAGCGCTGGCATAGCCTCGCAGACAAGGTATTCACTATCGCCGAAACCGGCTTCGGCACCGGCCTCAACTTCCTCTGCGCGTGGCAATTATGGAAGGAAACCGCGCCGCCGAATGCACGCTTGCATTTCGTCAGCACCGAGAAATTTCCCTTGTCGCATGCGGATATTGAACGGGCATTGGCGCTCTGGCCCGAACTGGCCTCGCTGAGTACCGCGTTGCTGGAGCAATACCGCCGCATCGTACCGGGCTGGCAGTGCCTGAGTTTCGACGACGGCCGCATCACGCTGACCTTGCTCATCGGCGACGCACAGGAAACCCTGCCGCAACTTCGCGCCAGTGTGAATGCCTGGTTTCTCGATGGGTTCGCGCCGGCCAAGAATCCGGAAATGTGGCAGCAGGAACTGCTGCAAGAA
>Ga0208125_100885_pt1 | contig 12804 bp, 16 predicted proteins | sample LakWasM128_HOW14_2_FD_183938 | JGI IMG/M metagenome (GOLD analysis project Ga0208125, IMG submission 183938) | Freshwater sediment methanotrophic microbial communities from Lake Washington under simulated oxygen tension - Sediment Metagenome... | ecosystem: Environmental > Aquatic > Freshwater >... | reverse complement strand
GGCAGAATATAAAACTGCAGGAAATACGGTCTCTTGGGTTGCCCAAGGCGATGGTATTGCAACACCACGATTATTCGGGGTATTGGCCTTTGGCGATCAAATTAAAGCCAGTGCTAAACAGGCCGTACAAGCTTTACAGCAAAAAGGTGTGAAAACCTTGCTATTAACTGGCGACAACGGCATGAGCGCTGCGCGGGTTGCGCAGGCGATAGGCATTGATCAAGTGTTGGCAGAGCAAACACCCGAGTCAAAAGCAGTCAGCATTGCTTCGCTCAGTCAAAAAGACACAGTGATTGCTATGGTGGGTGATGGGATTAATGATGCGCCCGCATTAGCTGCAGCCAATGTAAGCTTCGCCATGTCATCTGGCACCGATGTTGCCATGCACACCGCTGATATTACGTTGATGCGCTCAGACCCAAGCTTGGTAGCTGATACGATTGATATCTCACGTAGAACTTACAGCAAAATCAAACAAAACCTGTTTTGGGCATTTATCTACAATCTGATAGGCATTCCATTAGCGGCGATGGGCTTACTCAGCCCGGTGATCGCAGGCGCGGCAATGGCATTCAGTTCTGTTAGCGTCGTCACAAACGCACTGATGTTACGTAGATGGCGTCCAGCTCGCCAATTCAAAGGATAGAGGTGACATATGCATAGTGATTTATACAATATTGGGCAAGCAGCAAAGGCTTCCGGCATCTCAGCAAAAATGATTAGGCACTACGAAGGGGTTGGGTTGTTACCAGCTGCCAGTAGAACATTTTCTGGGTATAGAACTTACAACCATCAAGATGTGCATATGCTACGTTTTATTAGACACTCGCGTGACTTAGGCTTTTCAATCAAGCAAATTGCAGATTTATTAAGCTTATGGTGTGATAAAAACCGCTCCAGTAGCAAAGTGAAGTCTTTAGCATCTGAGCATATTGAAATGCTTGATCAAAAGATCAAAGAGTTAAACAACATGAAGTCAGCGTTATCAAGGCTAGTAAGCTGCTGCCATGGCGATGAGCGTCCAGACTGTCCAATTTTGGATGAATTGGCACAAGATAAATAATAGTTGAATTAAGATAATAAAAAACGCTTGACTTTACCAGTGTTGGAAGCTTGATATTGTTTATTATCTACTAAAAAACTTAAATTAGTTATCAACACAAAATAAACAATACACATGAAATATTGGGTCAAATTACTAGTTTTCATAGCACTTGCTATCAGCATCCCGCTTCAGGGAATTGCTGCGGCAACTATGCCTATTTGTAATGATTCGTTTTTACCATTCTCCAATACTCACGTAAATCATGAAGCTAATCATGCTGTCATGACCGAGATGTCTGACGACTGCCAAACTGAAGCCGGCAGCAACTGTGTGGATATGAGCAGTCAGGATTGCTTAAGTATGAAATGCTCTTTTTGTCATATCAACGTATTTCAATTGCCTAATACAAACAGCACACTCATTACTGACGGCTACAACACGACATACCCAGAGCTGACGATTCGCCCTTATCAATTCTTTATACTTCCACTCTTAAATCCTCCAAAGCAAACTCTCTCCTAAGCTGAGTGAGTTGGATCATCTGCCTATATAAATTGGCTTTTCTAGTCCAAATTGCAGAATATCTAATCATTCGGCATGCAAAAGTTGTAATAAAAACAACCTTTGTAATCTAGCTCTACAAGACAGCAAACATTGAGATGCACCATAGAAATTTGAGGTCGCACAACGATTTAGCTAGCTTAAAAATTTGTCACCAACAATGGTGAAACCAATATTAGGAGAATTACCATGAGCAACAAAATGATGAACACAATTGTTAGCACCGCATTGATTACATGCCTAGGCTTTACATCTGCGAGCGCTTTGGCAGGTCGTGATCCATTTCAAGAGAAGTTGATTCAGAATGTACAAGTGACTAAACAAAAGCTTGAAGAAGCCAAGGCCTCCAAAGGTGCCGAGCAACAAAAACTAATTGCCGAGCATGTGAAAATGTTGCACGACAATATGGCAGCTTGCCGAGAAATGAAGCCTAAAGCGGGGATGTCAGAGAAAGAGCGTGATGAGTGGTTTGCAGAGCATCAAAAAATCATGGATGCACTCATGGCGCAAATGATGGAAGAACACAAAGTGAAAACATCATCGATGCCTTGCGACCATCACATGAAATAAATTGTCACGTTAACCGGTAAATGGGCGGCGAACTAAGTCGCCCATTTAACGCTGTTAATTGACATATTGATTGTTTTGAACTTTTTCAAATTAGATATGTAATAATAATTACGTGAGAAAACTAATTAAACTTTTTGCTATTTGGCTTATTGCAATTGCAATCCCTGTGCAAGGGTTTGCATCCATTGCCATGATGAGCTGTGAGCAATCGTCCAGTCATCAAAGCAAAAGCGTCGCCGCAGCTGCTGGTCACGACCATGATCACCACAGTGGGCACGATATATCCAGCCATCATTCTCATGATGCAGTAGATAGCGATAATCATACTGCCCAGAAAATAGATAAAACTAAACATTCATGTGCGCACTGCGTTAAGTGCACAAGTTGTTGTTCAGGATTTACATTTCAAACCACTTCATCTAGCCCAATTCGGCAATTAAATGCTGACAAAGTTAGGTTTAGTGATAACACACTTCTTTTCACAGGTTTTATCCCCTCTGGTCTAGAGCGACCCCCAAGATCTACTCTCGTTTAAGTTGTATTGTGCGGTAAAGGCTGATTTGTAGTTACCTTTACCTGCACACTCGCAGGCATTCTTTAAGCAGCTCATCTGCAAAGAATGATTTTCCGAAGAAATTATTTGGAAAACTAAATGAGAGGTTTCTATGAAAGATTTACATTCTAAGAGGGGTTTCCCTTCTATATTTAGCCCATTATTTATGTGGCTATCTCTAACGTTAATATTTAGCTCGCCCATGGCCTTTGCAGTCGAAGAGAATGCGAAGACTACAGTGGAAGTGCCTTACCAATCCACGTTCGATGATTATCGCACCATCAGTAAAGATACATTAACCGATTGGAAGGCCATAAACCAATCATCAAGTGGTGGCGGGCATGCCGGACACCAAATGCAGGGTATGCAAAGTGACGCTCAGTCCAGTCAAATGAAAGGTATTGACTCATCTATGGAACATGGCGGCATGGACCATAGTAAGATGGTCCACAATGATGCCCCTGTGGATAGTGTGCCAAACAACAAAATGGAACATGACATGGCAGATATGGGCCATCAGCAGATGAACCACGAGATGCCAGGAGACAAATCCTTAACCAGTTCCAACACAAAGCCAGATTCCGACATGTCTGTCATGGATCATTCGAAAATGTCCTCCATGGAACATCAACACAGCACAAATGATAGTGCAATGGCGAAAATGGATCACAGCCAAATGGGGAATATGTCCCAGTCAGGCGATTCGGCTAAACCCACTGACCCGGAAGCATCTCCACATAAGCACGGCTCTGAAAGCGATATGCAAGGTCATGATATGGCAAAGCCAATGGCTAGCTCTAGCATGGATGAATCGACAGAAAAATTAGATGCACATGTTAAACCGACCAGCGCAGGATTTCGTATTATTCCGAATATGCATCCTGCCGTTGTACATTTTCCGATTGCGTTAACTCTGATTGCGCTCTTGTTTAGCTTAAGTGCCTACATACTGCGCAAGCAAACCGTGGTTCCTTTATTAGCGGCAACGGGTCACTTCACGCTATGGTTAGCAGCACTAAGTGCAGCTGTTGCAGCAATACTGGGATGGATGGCATTTAACTCAGGCATGAATCACAACGATGCAGGTCATGCTGCCATGTTGCTGCACCGAAAATGGGCTATTCCAACAGCTCTAGGCCTCATATTGCTTGCAGGTTGGGATGCATGGAAATGTCGTGTCAATCAAGTCGTGACTATTCCTGCACTAATAATCTTATTCGTATTATCTGGAGCAATTGCTACTACCGCATGGTTAGGTGGGGAAATCGTATACCGCCATGGAATTGGTGTTATGTCTATTCCAGCAAATGATGGCGCAGGGCATGACCATCAATATGGCGAATCAAACACACCTAATCAATCACATGAAAGTGCAAGCGCAGATGCTAATGAAATTCATCAGCACGATGATAAGCAAGGAGAGCCCCATGAGCATTAATCTCTATCCCATCAAACTCCACACAACTGCAGCCATACTCAGTGCTAGTTTATTGCTGGGCGGTTGTGCAACCTTATCTAAAGACGGTGGGTTTGGTAACGTGCAGCAGACCACACAACAACATATCAAACAGGAAATTGCTTGGCCAAAGAGTCAAGATGAGCAAAGCAAAATCAGTGATCAAGTCAGTGCTTTGCTTGAGCATAAGCTAGATGTTGATTCTGCCGTACAAATCGCCTTGCTCAATAATAAGCGATTGCAGGCCTCTTTTTATGAGCTTGGTATTTCAGAAGCAGACCTTGTGCAAGCTGGTCGATTACCTAATCCTCGATTCTCCATGTTGTACGCCAAGAACAATGGCGAATATAAGATAGAACAGGCATTTACGTTCAATATCTTTTCTTTGATTACCATGCCTAAAGCTGTGGAGATCGAAAAACGTCGTTTTGAACAAGTGCAAAAAGAAACTGCATTAGATGTCCTTAAACTGGCTAACCATACCCGCTTAGCCTACTTTGATGCGGTCGCTGCAACAGAATTAGTTAGGTATAGCGAACAAGTGAGAGAAAGTGCCGAGGCCAGTGCTGAGCTTGCTAGACGTATGTACAAGGCAGGCAACTGGAATAAGTTGGAACAGGCGAGAGAGCAAAGCTTTTATGCTGATGCTGCATTAGATTATGCCAATGCTAGAAACAAGCAGGTTAAGGCGTACGAAGCCCTTTCAAGATTATTGAGTGTCTCATCTGACAAAATCCGATTAATAGAGCGTCTACCTGATTTACCAAAATCTCTTGAAGACTTGCAGCCATTTGAACAAACCGCTTTTGAGAATCGATTGGATTTACAGGCAATGCGGCTTGAAACAGAAGCATTGGCTAAACAACTAGGCCTTACCAAAACCACACGTTTTATTAATGTGCTTGAAATAGGTCCAGCACGTGTATTGGAGGGTAGACGAGGTGGTCCCTACAAAAAAGGTTTAGAGATAGGCTTTGAAATTCCACTATTTGACTGGAGTAATGCACGTGTAGCAAAAGCAGAAGCAATCTACATGCAGGCAGTAAACGAGACTGCTCAAGTAGCAATTAATGCACAGTCAGAAATTCGTGAGGCTTATAACACCTATCGCACCACCTATGACGTGACTAAGCATTTGCGGGACGAGATTGTGCCAATACGCAAAAAAATCTTGAGTGAAAACCAGCTTCGATACAACGGCATGCTGACCAGTCCTTTCGAGCTATTTGGCGACGCAAGGGCACAGGTAGCCAGTGTTAAAAATTACATCGAATCATTACGTGAATTTTGGTTGGCCGATAGTTCATTACAAATGACGCTCATTGGTTCCAATCCTATGGAAGGACAATAAATATGAATTTACCAAATCTAAATCGACGCGGTTTCTTTAAATTAGCCGGGCTTGGACTTGCGGGCGTTGCTGTATCGTCAGTCAGTAAAGTCGCCATGGCTGCTATCCCTGAAATCGTTTCGGCTGAAGCTGCTAGCACTCAAGCACCTTTACACCCAAGCACTGGCAGGCCTTATAACCCAGTGGTAACGCTTAATGGATGGAGTTTGCCTTGGCGCATGAATAAAGGTGTCAAAGAGTTCCATTTAGTTGCCGAACCCGTAGTGCGTGAGATTGCGCCTGGGATGAAAGCCCACTTATGGGGATATAACGGCCAAAGCCCAGGCCCAACGATAGAGGTGGTTGAAGGTGATAAGGTAAGGATTTATGTCACAAACCGCTTGCCAGAGAAAACGAGTGTTCATTGGCATGGTCAACGTTTACCAAATGGTATGGATGGTGTAGCTGGGCTAAATCAACCTGCAATCGAACCAGGAAAAACGTTTGTTTACGAGTTTGAAGCCAAACGACCTGGCACATTCATGTATCACCCACATGCTGATGAAATGCTACAAATGGCGATGGGTATGATGGGGAGTTGGGTAACGCATCCGAAAAATCCAAAAACAATGCCAGTAGACCGTGATTTTATTTTCTTGCTAAATGCTTATGACATTGACCCAGGTAGCTATACACCTAAAGTCAACACCATGCTCGATTTCAACTTGTGGACTTGGAATAGTCGAGCGTTTCCGGGCATTGATCCAATTGTCGTGCGTAAAAATGACCGCGTGCGCATTAGAGTTGGCAACCTCACCATGACCAATCATCCGATTCACATACATGGTCACGAATTTGAAGTGACAGGCACCGATGGTGGGTGGGTACCAGCTTCCGCACGGTGGCCTGAAGTCACTACGGATGTTGCTGTAGGTCAAATGCGAGCGATTGAGTTTATTGCAAACGAGCCTGGCGACTGGGCTTTCCATTGTCACAAAAGTCATCACACCATGAATGCTATGGGGCATGATGTACCCACTTTGATTGGTGTGAAGCAAAACGACCTCATGAAAAAAATTGGCAATTTAGTTCCAGACTATATGCCTATGGGTGAAACAGGCATGTCAGAAATGACGGACATGGCTGAGATGATGGATATGCCACTCCCAGATAACACATTACCAATGATGACTGGTAAAGACCAGTTTGGCGCAATCGAAATGGGGGGTATGTTTACAACAGTGAAGGTTCGTGAAGGCTTGGCTAAAAATGATTACAAAGATCCTGGACCCTATAAGCATCCTAAAGGTACTGTCGCACATGAAGTTTTGAATGACCTGCCGCCAGTTGAACGAGCCAAAACTACAGACACAGAAGCTGAGGTTGAAGTGACAGTCAGAAAGCCTAGCGGACACGCTGGCCATTAATTAGATACAATCTGATTAATATTTGTTTCTTCTGATTAAATATGGCTAAAGAGTGTTGTGACAGTGGCTGCAACAGTAATCAATTGCTAACCCCAAGATATCGAAAGATACTTTGGGTTGCTTTGATCATTAACTTTGTTATGTTTGTAATTGAGGTGTTGAGTGGCTTAAATACGCACTCGGTCTCATTAATGGCAGACGCAATTGACTTTTTTGGTGATGCTGCAAACTACGGTATTTCATTGGCCGTATTATCAATGAGCCTGATTTGGCGGGCAAGAACTGCGTTATTCAAAGGGCTCACAATGGGGTTCATAGGTATACTCGCTGAATTGCTAATGTGAGCGTTGCTGCCATGCTTTATGCATATCGGAAGGTGACGCCAATATGCAATCAGTATGGTTATGTAGTTGTAACGATGCTATTGGCAATTTGGCAGTTATTTTGGCCGCTTTAGGGGTGTTTGGTAGTGGCAGTGCATGGCCAGATTTGCTAGTTGAATCGCCGCTAGTTTACTAAACGTTATATGTCTACCCCAAATAAGAAACAAAGCGATGCTCTCAGTAATGCGCAAATGGATAGAATGCGTTATGAGTTTTTTCTACGATTTAAGCGCCAACCAACTGATGAGGAAGCATTGAGGCTATCATCAATTCTATACGGACGTCACAGAGTAAAGCCGCGAAATGAGGCAAGCTACGCCCCCATTAAAAATGGAGATTGATAGAGTTTGTTTGTCGACCAAGTGCTAATTAATCGAGTTGATAACGCGCGAATTTTCAATTCCGATTGAAGATGAAATCGCGTGGTAAATAGCTACCCAAGTTTTTTTGCAATATCAGAAGGGCTGAGATGCGTATAGCGTTTAAGCATAGAGAGTGTCTTGTGGCCTGTTACGCTCGCAGCTTCCATGACATTTAAGCCCTTTTCAAATAGGCGACTTGCAGCCTCATGACGAAGATCATGTAATCGAATGTCGGGAATGTTAGCTGCTGTTTTTGCTGTATCCCATTCACTACGTAATTTTCTTGCGGTTATGTTGAATACTTTTTTTGTACCAATTCCCTGTTTTTGCATCTTCAGTACTCTAAGTGCGGCCTTTGAAAGGGGGACTGCGCGGCTTTCACCATTTTTTGTGTCATTTAGTGTGACTGACGGTGTTTTTAGATCGATGTCTTTCCACTCAAGAGCCAGTATCTCACCACGTCGCATGGCCGTTTCAATAGCAAACTCGAATATGTTCTTGGCTTCGCCAGTGAGATGTCTAAGTAGTTCTTCAGCCTCGTTTCCATTAAGCCGCCTTTCTCTTGGCTTACCATTGGATGGCAACTCTATTTTACCGCTGACGGGATTTTCAACTGCCTTTGACCAGCGTGTGATAGCAATTTTGTATAGATGAGAAATTAGACTAGCATACTTGCGTTTGTTATTGTCACTGCCACCAATTTCATCCATAAATGCTAATACGTCCTTAGGTGTGACCATGTAGAAGCTTTTGCTTGCAAGTGTGGATTTTTTAGCTTTATTTATGCGAGTTAGCTCAACAGCTGATCCTTTTTTAGCCGGTGTAACTTCTTTTTCATATCGTTCTAAAGCTTGCTTGACCGTGTACGAGCGAGATTCACGTTTTTTTGCTCGAGCCTCGAAAATTCTTTTCTCATCTATATCAAGAGCGCTGCCTGCTCGTTGAAGGTCACGCCAAGTTTTCGCTTCATCAAGAAAGTCAAAAACTTGAGAGGCTTGCTGGCCAGCAACCATCATTTTCACTTGAAAACTATATGGACCATATTGATAGATATTTTTATCAACTTTTTTCATCTTTATGTCAGATGGTTTATTTTTACTATTAAGAGTTTTCATTGGTGCGTCTAAACCTTGGTTGATTTATATTTTCCATAATTTTCCAGATAAATATCTAATAAATCATGTTAAACCATTATATAGCAAGGTTTTAATGGATGTAAAATACTGGATTTAGGTTCCAGCGCCGTGAGGCGTGAGAGTTCGAGTCTCTCCTTTCGCACCAGAATTAGCAGTAAAAGTTAAAACCCCATATATTTGTGACTCTTGTCATTAAAGTAATGGGGTTTTTCTTATTTCTAGGCTTGGAATTGATAGTCTTGAAATTATCATCGCATTACGCGTGTTGATGAGAAGTCTAGCGTAGTTAGTTACATACTTAGTGGTAAGTAGCTTCGTCGCTAGCAGGGCAGTGTTATATCAACACAAAAGCCTGTGGGGTTAAGGTTATGTGCACATACATGTCCGCCATGTGCCTCAATCACTTGTTTTGTAATTGCCAGCCCAACGCCATGCCCCACGGTTTGACTACCGGAAATCCCTCTAACAAACGGTTTGAATATATCTTCCAGCTCTAGCGCATCAACACCAGCGCCTTCATCTGTAACGACAATATGCAGGCAGTTGTCAGTCGTGTCTTTATGGCAGCTAATGTGAATGACGCTATGGTTAGGCCCATATTTAATGGCGTTGCGCACCACGTTTTCTATTGCTCTGTATAACAGGTCAGCTTGCCCCTCTAGGTTGTGTTCATGTGCTAGCTCCATACGCAGCTTGATATCTCTGGATGCTGCCTCAAACTGTGCATCCTCTACAATGCTGTGCAGCAGCTGATTTAACGCCAGTGTTTCCTTTTTGATTTGTACTGCGCCGGATTCCAGTCTGGATAGTGTTAATAGCTCCCCAATCAATCCATCCATGCGGTTAGCTTCCAGCGTGATGCGGTCAATAAACGCATTAACTTTGTTGGGTGTTTGTTTGACTAGCCCCAGTGCCATTTGAATTCTGGCAAGCGGAGAGCGTAACTCGTGTGAAACATGATGCAGTAACTTGGTTTGGCTTTGCAGTAAACTTTCTAGGCGCGATGCCATTGCATCAAAATCATGGCCTAAATCCGAGAGCTCATCACGTCGCCCACCCATTGCATTGGCGACACGTACATCTAGCTTGCCATGTGACGCCTGCTCAAATGCGCTGCGCAAAATGTTAATCGGTTTTGAAAAATACCAAGCTAATAACGCCGCAAATAAAAAGCTGACAACCACGCCGCCCAGTAGCGGCATTGTTGGGAAGCGCGCATGTGGTTTGCGCGGAGTGCCTCTGTATTGCGCTATGCTGTCAGGCGGCGGCAAGTGTGCGTTGCCTGTTACATTTTGCGTGTTGTGATTACGCTCTGAAGATTTAGCGGTAGGGCTAGGGGCAGAGTTGCGTCCATTGTCCGGTACAAAAAGCAAAAATGATTGCCCGTTGCCTAATGCTATTCGTTTTACATGCCGTTGGTACTGGTCGTCGCGCACTAATTCCAGCGCTGTGTCAAAGCTTGCTTTGCTGTAACTGCGTTCTAACAGCTCTTTGCCTTGGCTATCGATTGCCATGAGCGGCGGCATTGGGCGTTTTTGCCAGTTTAGTAGCAAGTGCTTGAGCGCATCTAACCCGCCAAATTGTAATGTGGATGCGGCAGCTTCAACCAGTGAGCGTGCAGGCGGTGATATCTCTACACCGGTGCTTTGCAAAGCTTCATGGCGATGCTGTAGCCAAATTGCAACGCTGACTCCTGTAACCGCAGTGAGTTGGGCCACAAGGAGAAACATAAAGAACTTCCAAAACAGCCTGTTCATGATGATTTGATCGGCAGTGTTTTAATCAATTGGTAACCCATGCGGTAGACGGTCTGAATACAGTCTCTACCATCTTTTAGCGTGCCAATTTTTTGCCTGATGCTACTCATATGTACGTCTATGCTGCGATCAAACCTTGCTAGAGGTTTGCCCATGCCGAGCTTAGCTAATTCCTTTTTGCTTACAACGTGACCGGCATTTTTAGCCAGTACTTCCAGCAGGTTAAACTCGGTGCTGGTCAGATTGATTTCGTTTCCATCTAACTCTACGCGGCGCTGCTCTGGCCATATGGTTAGGTCACCTACGGTGAGCTCGCTGTCAACCTGCAAATTGTCCTGCTCTGGTTTTGCTCGCCTTAAGATTGCACGAATGCGCGCGGTGAGTTCACGCGGCGTGCACGGCTTAGGCACATAGTCATCTGCACCTAATTCCAGGCCGAAAAAACGATCAGACTCATCCCCTCTGGCGGTGAGCATAATGACAGGTATATGACTTGTTTTGCGAATGAGTCCCAGTGTTTCAATGCCATTCATTTTAGGCATCATCACGTCCAGCACTGCTAGGTCAAATTGATTGCTAAGGGCTAGTTGTGCGCCGGTAATGCCATCGCTAGCTGTTGTCACGTCAAACCCTTCAGTGCATAAAAACTCTTTAAGCATAGCTGTGAGTTCAACATCATCATCAATCAGTAATATTTTGTGCATGGTGACGTAGGGAGTTGATTATATAGATGCGACATCATAACGATGACAATAAGTCCACGACAATAGCATCGCGGGACATTTACCTAACTTTACTATTGCTTAACCTGCATTTACAAGCGACCAAGGCAAAATGCAACTGTCATTTGATTGGTTATTTTCCAACCATGATACTTAATTTATTCATCTGGAGACTGTAAATGAAAATCACCACCCCAATTTTAGTATTAGCATTGGCTGCAATCGCTGTTCCATTCACCTCAAATGCAGAGCCTGAAAAACGTGATCATTGCGAGCATGCTGCAAAATCACATAGTGCCGGAAAGTTCTCGCACGATGCGTTTGCAACAAGAGGCTTGCCGCGGCATCTGGCTGCTCTGAATCTATCAGATAGCCAGCAAGATAAAGTGTTCGAGTTAATCTATCCGCAAGTGCCACAAATTAGGCAATCAGAGAAACAGCGTGAACAGTTAATGGTTGAGCTTAAAGCTCTCTCAAACTCTGCTTCTTTTGATAGTGATAAAGCTAAGCAGATTACAGAAAAATTAGCTGACATTGAACAAGAGGCAATGTTTAACCGTGCCGCTACAGATAATCAGATATTTTTGATTCTTAGCCCTGAGCAACGTAAGCAGTTGGCTGAAATGAAATCGCATCATGCTGATGGTTTTAGCAGAAGCAGATTTCATCATGGCCCAGATCAAGCTAAAAAACTAGAGCACTTGCTGTAAGTTAGGCATCTAAGTAATAAAGCGATCACGCTGACTCTTGATTGTAATTAGTCGCGACTAAATGTTGACAGCATCTAGGTGCTTGGTGGATTGTTACTCCCCAGCAAACACCTGGATGCAGTATTTATTTAAAACAAAACATAGCAATGTGCTGTACCAGCTTTATGCTGTTGTGTTAATCACATTGCCAGACGGCCCTTGTCCTGATAACTTACTTGAAAGTGCTTGTGAAAATGACTCAAGATCGCTACTGGTAGAGGATTGCTTCCCCAATGCGCTCATTAGCTCGCTAAAGCTAGCGCTTAAAGCGTCACTATCTGTATCAGTGCTGTCAGTAGATGTGCTGCTCGTGTTACTAAGTTGCGCAATCAGGCTTTGCAGTTTACTTTCTATGTCGCCTTTGCCCATGCCCATTGGCGGAGGCGGTGGCATGCTGCCGACTTATGCAAAGGTATACATCAGCGTTCTTTAAATGATTCTTAGGCAAGAGGCATGCTCGATGTTGCAGCCAGAATGCACTGGCAACTGCTCAAAAATCAGCACTTAAACTGCTGATTTGCCAAAACGGATTCACAGTGTGCAGCAATTTCCTTAAGTAGGTTTAATGCCTGTGTTTATATATGTTTTTATCTTGCTTATTTCATCTAGACTTCATGGGTTTTCTTGTGTAACATCCACAGTCTTTCAACCTTAATTGTTTAGTAAGGTTTTGAATTTTTCAGGTAATCTACCTGAGTCTATTAAAACATTAAGCGACAAATAGGTTGTAGGCGTTAAAGGCTAGTTTGATAT
>Ga0208125_100878_pt1 | contig 12900 bp, 11 predicted proteins | sample LakWasM128_HOW14_2_FD_183938 | JGI IMG/M metagenome (GOLD analysis project Ga0208125, IMG submission 183938) | Freshwater sediment methanotrophic microbial communities from Lake Washington under simulated oxygen tension - Sediment Metagenome... | ecosystem: Environmental > Aquatic > Freshwater >... | reverse complement strand
GCCCGCTGGCCGCCCTGCAGCCGCGCCCCCTGCCCTTCGAGATGCGCCTGCAGCGGCGCTACAACCCCGAAGGGCTCTCGCGCTACAACATCGTGCCCGGTCTGATCGGCACCATCCTCACCATGACCATGGTGATGCTGACCTCGCTGGCGATGACGCGCGAGCGCGAGCGCGGCACCATGGAGAACCTGCTCGCCACGCCGGTGCGGCCGCTGGAGGTGATGCTGGGCAAGATCCTGCCCTATGTGCTGATCGGCTATCTGCAGCTGCTGCTGATCTTGCTGGCGGCCTGGCTGCTGTTCGAGGTGCCCATGGTGGGCAGCTTCGGCCTGCTGATGGCGATGATCGGCGTCTTCATGCTGGCCAATCTGGGCGTGGGCTTCACCTTCTCGACGCTGGCGCGCAACCAGCTGCAGGCCCTGCAGATGACGTTCTTCTTCTTCCTGCCCTCGATGCTGCTGTCGGGCTTCATGTTCCCCTTCCGCGGCATGCCGGGCTGGGCACAGAACCTGGGCGAGGTGCTGCCGCTGACGCATTTCCTGCGCATCGTGCGCGGCATCATGCTCAAGGGCAGCGGCGCGGCCGAGCTGCTGCCGGAGCTCTGGCCCATGCTGGCCTTTCTGCTCGTGGCCGCCCTGGTCGCGCTCAAGCGCTATCGGCTGACGCTGGACTAAGGCTGCCGACAGAGGCAGTGCACCACCGCGGCGAAGGGCTTGCGGCCCTCGCTGAGTTCGGCCGCCCAGGCCAGCTCCGCCTGCGCCTCCTGCAGCACCGCCGGCAGCTGCGGCAGGCCCAGCTGGGCGCGCAGGGTCGCGGCCAGCGCGGGGCTCAGCACCTCGCCGAACGAGCTCAGCAGACGCTCGAACCGGCCCATCTCGCGCTCCACATAACTGACGCGTGGCTCGCCCTCCAGCTTGGCGCGCTGCGCCGCCGCGTTGATGGCATCCTGCAGGCTGCCCAGCTTGTCGACAAGGCCACGCTCCAGCGCCTGTGCGCCGGTCCAGACGCGCCCCTGCGCGACCGCGTCGATCTCGGCCACCGGCTTCTTGCGCGCCGCCGCGGCCTTGCCGGTGAACTCGTCGTAGGTGTGCTGGATGGCGGTCTGCACCAGCGCGGCAAAGCGCGGATCGAGCGCGCGGCGCGGATCGTAGGCGCCGGCCAGCCAGGCGGTGGTGGTGCCGCCGGTGTGGATGGAGAGCTTGTCCAGCAGCTTCTCGCCGGTGGGCAGCATGCCGAACACGCCGATCGAGCCGGTGACGGTGCTGGCGTCGGCGATCACCTCGTCGGCCGACATGGAGATCCAGTAGCCGCCCGAGGCGGCCACATCGCCCATCGAGACCACCACCGGTTTGCCGGCCTGCTGGGTCAGCTCCAGCTCGCGGCGCACGATCTCGGAGGCGAAGGCGCTGCCGCCGGGTGAGTTGACGCGCAGCACCAGGGCCTTGATGTTCTCGTCCTCACGCGCCTGGCGCACCAGCTTGGCGGTGGAGTCGCCGCCGACGCGGCCGGCACCGGCCTCGCCGTCGACGATCTCGCCTTCGGCCACCACCACGCCCACCGCCGGGCCGCGCTCGACCTTTGGCTTCAGATAGGCCTGGTAGTCGGCATAGGACACGGCGCGGAAGCTCCTGCCCTTGTCGTCCTTGGCGCCGCGCTCCATCAGCATGGCGCGGAACTCGTCGCGCGTCTTCAGCCCGTCCACCAGGCGCATCTCCAGGGCCATGCGCGCGGCGTCGCCCTTGGCCGCGGCCAGGCGCTGCGGCAGCTCGTCAATGCCCTTGGCGATGGCGCCCTTGTCGAGCTTGCGTGCCTGCTCGATGGTGGCGGTGAAACGGTTCCACAGATCGCCATAGAGATAAGCCTCGGACTCCAATGAAGCCGGCGATGGCCCGTTGGCGAAATAGGGCTCGCCGAAGTTCTTGTACTTGCCGACGCGAATCACGTTCGCCGCAATGCCCAGCCGGTCCAGCGCGTCCTTGTAGTAGTTGCGGTAGCGGCCAAAGCCCTCCAGCATCACCAGCCCCATGGGGTGGAGATAGATCTCGTCGGCCTGGGCGGCGAGGAAGTAATCGCGCTGGTCGAATTGCTCGCCATAGGCCAGCACCGGCTTGCCGCTGGCCTTCTTGAAGCGCGCCAACCCGGCCGCCAGCTCGCGCAGGCCGGCCTGGCCGGCGCCGCCGAATTCATGCAGATCCAGGGCCAGCACGCCGATGTTGTCGTCCTTGGCGGCGGCCTCCAGCGTGGCCAGCACATCGCGCAAGCGCGTCTGGCGCTGCGCCTGGCCCTTCAGCTGCGCCATCGCCTGCTCGCGTGCCGAGCCCGAGAACTGCTCCACGAGTTGGCCGCGCAGATTCAGCACCAGGGTGGTCTTGGGCTGCAGGGGCTTGGGGCCGCGGGTCAGCAGCCCCACCACGATGGCGATCAACAGGGCCAGCAGCAGCAGATTGAGGAGCGCACGGCGGCTTGCATCCAGCAGCCACCAGCACTTGCCCAGCAAGCGCCACAGCGGCGCGAACATCGTCTTCAGTCCCATGCAAGCTCCCTTGATCAGCAGCGGCGATTGTGCAGCAGGGCTGATACCGGCCCCCTGAACAGGGGGCGCGCGCTCGCGGGGTTGCCGGCCAGCCACCGGCCGCGACAATTGCCCCGGCCCACGCCTACCTCCATGCGCTCCGTCTTCCTGCTACGCCGCTGCACGCAAGCCATCCACCGCTCGCGCGCGGCGCTCTTGCTGAGCGACTGGGAGCTGGCCGGCAGCAGCGACCGCTTGAGCGAATGCGCCGACTGGCTGGGGCGCTTGCAGCCCGATGTGCTGGCCTGCGATCTGCGCCTGTTCGACGGCCACGTGAGCCGCCTGCTGCGTGGCTTGCGCCACGAAGCCTGGGCGCCCAGGGTGCTGTTGTTCAGCAGCTGTGCCGACGAGGTGCTGCTCTATGACACCCTGGCCAGTGGCGCCCATGGTTACTGGATGGAGCGACAGACCAGCATCAGCCTGCCCATGGCGCTGGACGCGCTCCACCAAGGCCGCGCCCTGATGTCACCGATGATCGCGAGGCGGGCGCTGGCGGCGCTGGCACTGCCGCGCCTGAGCCTGGAACAGGCGCACCAACTGCGCCTGCGCAGCCTGGAGCCAGGGCAGGAACCCGCCTTCGTGCAACCGCTGCTAAGCCTTCTCTCCTTGGGCCTGCTGCCGCGTGAAATCGCCCAGCTCTGGGAGCTGGCGCTGGAGCAGGTGGAGCAGGCGATGGCGCAGATCTACCGCCGCCTGCACCGCGTACGCATCTTTCACGAGCCCGATCTGCCGGTGGCCTGAGCGAGGCCCGGCGGGCTCAGGCTTGCGGAGGCAGGGTATCGATGAAGCTCGGGCGCTGGCTCAGCTTGTCGTGAAACTTGGCCAGGTTGGCGTGCGCTGCACGCCAATCGATGGCGGGGAAGCGGAAGTCGAGATAGCCCAGCGCACAGCCGACCGAAATATCGGCCAGCGAGAAATGATTGCCCGAACACCAGGCCTTTTCGCCAAGGCCTGAGCTCATCGCCTTGAGCGCGGCCAGCACCTTGTCCATCTGGCGTTGCGTCCACGCCTCGCTGCGTTGCTCGGCGCTGCGCCCGCCCCAGGTCTGCTCCAGGCGCGCCAGGATGGAAGCGTCCAAGAGACCATCGGACAAAGCTTCCCAGGTGCGCACCTCGGTGCGCTCGCGGCCGCGCTCGGGGATCAGCTTGCCCACCGGCGACAGGGTGTCCACATACTCGACGATGACGCGCGAATCAAACACCGCGCCGGTGATCGAGTCCTGCCCCTCCATCACCAGGCAGGGCACCTTGCCCAGCGGGTTGATCTTCATGATGGCGTCGCTCGCCCACACATCCTCGAGCACGAGTTGATAGTCGAGCTTCTTCTCCGCCATCACGATACGGACCTTGCGGACATAGGGGCTGGTGAGTGATCCGATGAGCTTCATGACTGCGAGGTGTGCGTTGCGGCGCGATTCTAGCGAAGGGTCCGTTGCACGATAGGCTGTACAAGGGCCATGAACTAGTGCAGGCAAACTCGCCTTGCCAGCCTCCCCGCGCTTGGGCCACACTCTTGCCCGCACCCATCAGAGGCGCCGACAAATCGTCGTCCAAGCGATATTCAACGAGGGAGGCTCGATGAGCAACAACAACGACCGCACGGCGGCCGATTCGACCCTGGGCAATCTGTCCGGCTGGCCACATTCGCAGTACCGCAAACGCAAGCTCGACGTGGCCTTCACCGGCTCGGGCAGCGAGTACTTCCGCATCTGGATCGTCAACCTGCTGCTCAGCCTGGTGACCCTGGGCCTCTATCTGCCCTTCGCCAAGGCGCGGCGGCTGAGCTACTTCTACAGCAACACGCTGATCGATGGCCAGGCCCTGGGCTTCCACGGCGACCCCTGGAAGATGTTGCGCGGCTTCCTGCTGCTGGCGGTGCTGACGCTGGCCTACGGCTTCGCCGCGCGTTTCTCGCCGCTGAGCGCCATGGCCGCCTTTGCGCTGCTGTGCGGATTGTGGCCGGCGCTCTGGCGCGCCGGCCTGCAGTTCCGCCTCGCCAACACCAGCTGGCGTGGCCTGCGACTGGGCTTCACCGGCAGCAGCGCCGGCGCCTATGCGGCCCTGCTGCCGCTTTACGTGCCGGCCCTGCTGATGGTGGCCGGGCAATTCCTGTTCGCGCCGGAGCGCCCCGATCCCCGCGCGCCCATGCCGCTCCTGTTGGGGCTCAGCATGGCGGCCAGCTTCCTGCTGATACTGCTCATGCTGCCCTGGGGCGTGGCACGCATCAAGCGCTACCAGCATGGCGGCTATATCTATGCCGACCAGCAGACCGAACTCACGGTGCCAACGCGACGTTTCTACGGCCTCGGCCTCAAGGCGCTGTTGCTGACCCTGCTGCCGCTGGCGCTGCTGGGCGCGCTGGCCACCATCGCCGTGGCCGTCTACAAGCCCCTGCTGTTCTGGATGATGCTGGCGCTGCCGCTCGCCTATCTGCTGTACTTTGCGCTCATAACCCCCTATGTGAGCGCGCGCCTGCAGAACCTGGTCTGGAACGGCACCGCCTCGGAGTTGCTGCAGTTGCAAAGCGATCTGCCGGCGCGCCCGCTGGCCTGGCTGACGCTGAAGAACTGGCTGCTCACCGCCCTCACCCTGGGCCTGTACCGTCCCTTCGCGGCCGTGCACACCGCGCGCATGCGGCTGCAGGCCATGAGCCTGATGGTGGAGGGCGATCTCGACGGCTGGGTGGCACGCCAGAGCGTCGCGCAGGACGATGCCGCCGGCGACGCCGCGGGCGACTTCTTCGGCATCGACATGGGCTTGTGAGCATGGCGCCACGCCTGCAGCTCGAGTACTTCGATGGCCGCAGCGCGCGCCCGCAGCGGGCCGAGATCCAGCTGCAGGATGGCCAGCTGCAACTGGCCTGCGGCCTGCAACACCACCAGTATCCGCTAGGCAGCGTGCGCTGGCCCGAGCGCCAGCGCCATGGCCAGCGCCAGGCCCTGCTGCCCGATGGCGGCGTGCTGAGCTGTGCCGATGCCGCACGCTGGGACGACTGGGCGCGCGCCTCCGGCCTGCGCGACAGCCTGACGGTGCGCTGGATGCAGAACTGGCGCCTGGTCGGCACCGCCCTGGCCCTGCTGCTGGCCGTGCTGCTGCTGGCGTGGCGCTGGGGCCTGCCGCTGGCCACCGAAGCGGCCCTGCGCTGGCTGCCGCCAGCGCTCGAGCAGCAGATCGGCGGCCAGGCCCTGGCGCAGCTGGAGTCGCATTGGTTGCGTCCCAGCCAATTGCCGCCCGCCGAGCAGGACGCGCTGCGCCAGCGCTTTGCCGCCCTGGTGGCGCAAGCCCATCCGCCAGGCCAGGCGCCGGCCTATCAATTGCACTTCCGCGCCGCATCCGCCGCACTGGGACCGAATGCCTTTGCCTTGCCGGGCGGCGCCGTCGTGCTCACCGACGCCCTGGTGCAGCTGATGCGCGACCGTCCGGAAGCCGTGCTGGGCGTGCTGGCGCATGAGCTGGGCCATCTGCGGCAGCGCCACGGCCTGCGTCTGGCCGTGCAGGCCAGCCTGGTGAGCGCCGCGGCCGGCCTGGTGGTGGGTGATTTCTCTGCCCTGCTGGCGGGCGTGCCCGCGTTGCTGACCCAGCAGGCCTATTCACGCGACTTCGAGCGCGAGGCCGATGCAGAGGCGCGCCGCTGCCTGCTGGCGGCCGGTATCTCGCCGCGCGTGATGCTGGATTTCTTCGAGCGCCTTGCGCAACAGCGCCAACATGCCGCCAGCCTGCCGATCGCCTTCTCCAGCCATCCGGCGGATACCGAACGCAAGCGCTTCTTCAGCGAGCCTCCATGACGCGACAAGGGCCCGCCAAGCGGGCCCTTGATACATCATGGGACAGCAGCGCCGGCCCTCAGCGGCGGCGGCGCCGTACGGTCAAGCCCAGCACGCCCAGGCCACCGAGCATCAGGGCCATGCTGGCCGGTTCCGGCACCACCGCGGCCACCTGGATCAGCTGGCCACGCACCGCCCCGGCGGGATTCAGGCTGGTGTGGACATTGGCATAGGCCAACCCGCCCTGCAGCATGTCCAGGAAGGACATGGCCGGATGGCCGGCATTGGTGCCCGACGCCGAGGTGGCCGGAATGCTGGGCGCGGCAATGCCGCTGCCGCCCACCAGCAGGGTGCTGCCGGCGTTCAGGGAGCTGAAGGGAGCCGTGTCCAGGAACACGCGCACCGGGCCGGACTCCGTGACGCTGGCCGCGCCATGGATATGGAAGCCCGTCGCCGCCGTGCCGCCAGGGCCACCACTGAGCCCGAACACCGCCATCGAGAAGTCGTAGGTATCGTCCAGCAGCGACGCCGTGCCATGGTCGTCGTAGAACAGCGTGGCGATACCGGCGGCGGTGGCCGTGGACACCGTGCCCACCTCGTTGGCGCTGTTGAGGCTGGCATTGAACTGGTAGACCGTGGCCTGTGCCGCCAATGGCAGGGCGCCAAGGGCACTGAACAAGGCGAGAGCGGCGATTCGGATACGCATGCGAGGCTCCTGAGGAAACAGCGCGGCGCCGGCGGCTGCCGGTGGACCTGAGCCACGGGTTATACCTAGATGCGCCACGATCACCAGCCCTAGTTCAAGGGAAGGCCGGGGGCCTATCCCAGGCTCCAGTCGACCGAGGCCGGCCGCCCCGGCAGGCTGAGCCGGGCCTCGGCCGGCGCCATCCTGCTCAGCACCTGCCCACGGCGCACCACCAGCAGGCGCTGGGCGCGCAGGCGTATCGCCTCCACCGGGTCACGCGCCTGCAGCAGCACGAAATCGGCATGGCAGCCCGGTGCCAGGCCATAGCCGTCCAGGCCCAGCACGCGCGCGTTGTTCGTCGTCACCGCATCGAAGCAGGCGCGCATGCCCGCCTGCGAGGTCAGCTGGGCCACGTGCAGGCCCATGCTGGCCACCTCCAGCATGTCGGCACTGCCCAGGCTGTACCAGGGGTCGAGCACGCAATCATGGCCAAAGCCGACATTGATGCCGGCCGCCATCAGCTCGGGCACGCGCGTCATGCCGCGGCGCTTCGGGTAGCTGTCGTGGCGGCCCTGCAGCGTGATGTTGATGAGCGGATTCGCCACCGCGTGCAGCTGCGCCTCGGCCATCAGCGGGATCAGCTTGGAGACGTAGTAGTTGTCCATCGAGTGCATGGAGGTGAGATGCGAGCCCGTCACCCGCCCCAGCAGGCCCAGGCGCTGGGTCTCGCTGGCCAGGGTCTCGACATGGCGCGAGAGCGGGTCGTCGCTCTCATCGCAATGCATGTCCACGCGCAGGCCGCGCTCGGCCGCCAGTTCGCACAGCAGCCTCACGCTGGCAGCGCCATCGCTCATGGTGCGCTCGAAATGCGGGATGCCGCCCACCACGTCCACGCCCATGTCGAGCGCGCGCCGCAGATTCGCCAGCGCAGCGGGGGCACGCAGCACGCCGTCCTGCGGGAAGGCCACCAGCTGCAGGTCCAGATAAGGCTGCACGCGCTCGCGCACATGCAAGAGCGCCTCCACCGCCAGCAGGCGTTCGTCGCACACGTCGACATGGCTGCGGATCGCCAGCAGGCCCTTCGCCACCGCCCAGTCGCAGTAGCGCAGCGCCCGCTCCACCAGCGCCTCCTGGGTCAGGCGGGGCTTCAGTTCGCCCCACAAGGCGATGCCCTCCAGCAGGGTGCCGCTCTGGTTCACGCGTGGCAGGCCGTAGCTGAGCGTGGCATCCATATGGAAGTGCGCGTCCACAAAGGGTGGGCTGAGCAGCCAGCCGCCGCCGTCCAGCAGCTCCACGCCATCGGGCGCGGGCAATTGCGGGCCGATGGCGGCGATGCGGCCGGCTTGCACCAGCAGGTCCTGGCCGACGCGGCCATCGGGAAGGCAGATATTGCGTATCAGCATGAGGGCCAGCCTAGCACCAGATTCATGTAGACAAATTATTCTAGACAATTCGTTCTAGAACAATTATTCTGCGTTCCATGCAAGACCTGACCCCACCGCGCAAACCCACCGCCGCCGAGCTGGACCTGCTGCGCACGCTCTGGCGCATCGGCCCGGCCACCGCCAAGCAGGCGCACGAGGCCTTGCAGAGCGAGCGCCCCGACGCGACCTATGCCACCGTGCTGCGCCAGCTGCAGATCATGCATGGCAAGGGCCTGCTGACGCGCGACGAGAGCCAGCGCTCGCATGTCTATGCCAGCGCCCAGGCGCAGGACCAGCTGCAGACCCATCTGCTCAAGGACCTCATTGCCAAGGCCTTCTCGGGCTCGGGCAAGGCCCTGGTGATGGCGGCGCTGAAGGGTCATGTGAGCAAGAAGGAGCGCGACGAGATCCAGCAGTTCCTGCATGGCGACGAGGCCCCGAAGCGATGAGCGCGCTGCTGGACACGCTGGCCGCCCTGTGGATACCGGCCCTGGGCCTGACCCTGCTGCACTTCGTCTGGCAGGGCCTGCTGCTGGGCCTGGCCGTCGCCCTGCTGCTGGCCCTGCTGCGCCAGGCCAGCCCGCGCCATCGCTATGCCCTGTGCGGTATGGCGTTGCTGCTGTGCCTGCTGCTGCCGCTGGCGCAGCTGGGCTGGCTGCTGCAGCGGGCGGCCGAGCCGGGCGCCCTGCGGGCCGCGGCCGAACTCGAACTCGAAGCCCCCGACTGGTGGCAGACCCTGCAAGCCCGCCTGCCCGAGCTGGTGCTGGCCTGGAGCCTGGGCGTGGCCCTGATGGCCTCGCGCCTGGGTCTGGGCCTGGCCTGGGTGGCGCGGCTGCGCCGGCAGGCCCGTCAGGTCGATGCCGCCTGGCAGGCGCGCCTGGACGAGCTGGCCGCGCGCCTGGGCCTGCGCCGGCCGGTGGCCCTGCGCGTGCTGGCCCAGCTGGAGAGCCCGCTCACCGTGGGCTGGTGGCGCCCCATGGTGCTGGTGCCCGCCAGCCTCATCAGCGGCATGCCCACGCCCCTGCTCGAGGCGCTCTTGGCCCATGAGCTGGCCCATGTGCGCCGGCTCGACTACCTCGTCAATCTGCTGCAAGGCCTGGTCGAGTCCCTGCTGTTCTTCCACCCGGTGGTGTGGTGGCTGTCGAACCGCATGCGCGCCGAACGCGAGCAGGTGGCCGACGAGATCGCTGCCCAGGCCCTGGGCGAACCACGCCGTCTGGCCCTGGCCCTGCATGCACTCAGCCAGCTGCAGGCCGAGGCCCTCCGTCATCCCCAACTCTCCCTGTCCGCCCGAGGAGGCGATTTGCTCAAACGCATACACCGACTGGCCGCCCCCGGCCACCAGACCCCCAGCTGGAAGCTGGCCCTGCCCGCCCTGGCCCTGGCCTTCACCAGCCTGCTGGTGCAGGCCAATGCCAGCAAGCCTGCGGCGGACAACGCCGGCAGGCGCGCGGCCGGCAGCGTCACCGTCCAGCCCGCCGAGTACGCCTTCCAGCTGCCGGTGAACGCCAAGCATGCCCTGGTGCTGGAAGACGGCACCGGCAAGGTGCTGATGGAAAAGAACGCCGACGCGGTGGTGCCGATCGCCTCGCTCACCAAGCTGATGACGGCCATGGTGGTGCTGGACGCCAAGCCCGACATGAACGAGAAGATCCGCATCGCGCAGGAGGACGTGGATACGCTCAAGCACAGCGCCTCGCGGGTGCGGGTGGGCGCCGAGATGACGCGCCTGGCCGCCCTCAAGCTGGCCCTGATGTCCTCGGAGAACCGCGCCGCCGCCGCGCTGGCGCGCACCTACCCGGGCGGGCTGGCCGGTTTCACGCAAGCCGTGCAGGCCAAGATCCGCAGCCTCGGCCTGAGCCATACGGCAATCGCCGAACCCACCGGCCTCTCGCCCGCCAACACCTCGACGGCGATGGAAGTGGCCAAGATCGCCAATGCCGCGGCGCGCTACCCCGAGATCAGCCAGATCACCAGCGACAAGAAGGACGTGGTGCCGGTCAACGGCCGCCCGCGCGAGGTGCACAACACCAACCGCCTGGTGGGCGCCAAGGGCTGGGACATCCAGCTCTCCAAGACCGGCTACACCGAGGAAGCCGGCCGCTGCCTGACCATGCGCATGACCAGCGCCGGCAAGCCCGTCACCGTGGTGCTGCTGGACGCCGACGGCTCCGCCCAACGCCTGCGTGACGCGGCCAAGATCCGCCAGTCGCTCGCCAAGCTGCACTCCTGACTCCCGATCCAAGCAGCCACGCCGGCCGCGACAGCGGCCAGGCGTGGCCGCTGCATTGCCCATCATGCTCAAGAGACTCTTCCCCACCCTGATCTGCCTGACGCTGGCGGCCTGCTGCGGCGGGGCGCCGGCCGCCGAGCCCCCAAGCTACCAACTGGAACGCACGGAGGTGCATGCGCTGCGCGCCATCGCCCTGCAGCGCGACTACCAGCTCTTCGTCAGCCTGCCGGCGGGCTACGGCCTCGACCCGGCGCGGCGCTATCCGGTGCTGTTCACCGCCGACGCCGACTACGGCTTCCCGCTGCTGCGCAGCATCGCCAAGCGCGTCGGCGACCATGGCAGGGGCTTGCAGGACTTCATCCTGGTGGGCCTTTCCTATGCGCAGGGCGACAGCCCCACGATCAGCCGCAACCGCGACTACACGCCCGCGCCGCGCCCCGGCCAGGCAATGGTCTACGGCGGCGCCGAGCCCTACCGCCGCTATCTGGCCGAGCAGGTGCTGCCCTATGTGGCCGAGCATTTCCGCGCCGACATGGGCCAGCTCAGCTTTCTCGGCCACTCATACGGCGCGCTGCTGGGTTGCCACATCCTGCTCAGCAGCCCCGGCCTGTTCCAGCGCTACATCCTCAGCAGCCCATCGCTCTGGTACGAGGACCACCTGATGTTCAAGCGTGCGCGCGCGCGGCTGGCGGCCCAGGGCGAACTGCCGGCCGAGGTGCTGCTGCTGGCCGGCGCGCTGGAGCGGCCGCAAGGTTCGCGCACGGAGGGCGACGACATCGCGGGCGACATCCGGCGTTTCGAAACGCTGCTGAAAGCGGCACGGCCGCCAGGCCTGCGGGTCCAGTCGCAAGTGATCGCGGACGAAGACCACCTCAGCGTGGCGCCCAGCGCCTACACGCGCGGCCTGCGCTGGGCCTTGGCGCCGGGCCGCCAGCGCTGAGCGGCGCCGCGCCAGCTGCTATGGTGCGGGCAGAGGAGAACCCGCCATGAAACGCGTCAGCCTGCGCCACGTGCGCGAATCCGATCTGGCCCTGCTGATCCAGCAAGCCGCCCACACCGAGTGGCGCGGCGAGTTCGAGTCCGCCCGCATGAACGGCGAGCAGTCGATCCGCAAGCGCTTTGCCGAGGACGGCTTTTCCAGCGACGCCGCCGAGCGCCTGTTGGTGTGCGACGAAGGCGGCGCGGTGATCGGCACCGTCTCGCATTTCAACGCGCATCGCTATTCGACCGCGCGCGAGATCGGCTGGGCCATCCACGACCCGGCGCTGCGCGGCCAGGGCTATGGCACGGCCGCCGCGCGCGCCCTGGTCGACTACCTGTTCCTGAACTTCGAGAACCTGCACCGCCTCTGCTGCAACACGGCGCCCGGCAACCTGGGCTCGCGCCGCATCGCCGAGAAGGCCGGGCTGCGCTACGAGGGCCTGCTGCGCGGCGTGATCTTCATCCGCGGCGCCTACCAGGACGGCGCGGTGTACGGCATGCTGCGGCCCGATTGGGAGCAGCTGCGCGCTACTGAAAGCCGTAGCGGCGCTTGAGCTCGTCGACCAGGGCCTTGTTGTTCTTCATGAAGTCGCGGAAGCGCGCGATCACCTCGGGGTGCTTGAACGAGGCCAGGTAGTGGAAGTCGCTGGCATGCGGCAGGTCGGGGTCGTAGACCGCCGGCGCGCGCGCATCGCGCGCCACGTCGCGCCAGTAATGCTCGGCCACGCGCGTGTTCATGTAGGCGGCATCGACATGGCCGCGCGCCAGCTTTTCATACAGCTTGTCGTAGCGGGCCGATTCCTCCAGCCGCATCGCGCCCGAGTTCACCAGCTGCTGATAGGGATAGGGCGTGAAGCCCAAGGGGATGCCCAGGGTTCTGATGCGCGCCAGCGGCTTGCCCTTGTCGCTCTGGCGCACCAGCACCCCGTCGGTGAACTCCAGCACCGGCGCGTAGCTGATGTGGCGCCCCTGCTTCAGCACCGTCACCCAGTTCGGGTTGTCGGGGAAGGACAGGTCCAGCTCGCCGCGCACAAACATGGCATCGCGGCGCTTCAAGGGCAGCACTTGATAGACGAACTCGTAGCCCTGGGACTTGGCGAAGGCATCCAGCACATCGCGGCCCAGGCCGCGGTACTCGCCCTGCTTGTACTCGGAATAGGGCAGGTAGTTCTCATAGTCCTGCACCCCCACGGTGTAGCTGAGCGCCTGCGCGGCGGCGTTCGCGGCCCAGCCGCAGCACAG
>Ga0208125_100868_pt1 | contig 13055 bp, 13 predicted proteins | sample LakWasM128_HOW14_2_FD_183938 | JGI IMG/M metagenome (GOLD analysis project Ga0208125, IMG submission 183938) | Freshwater sediment methanotrophic microbial communities from Lake Washington under simulated oxygen tension - Sediment Metagenome... | ecosystem: Environmental > Aquatic > Freshwater >... | reverse complement strand
TTTTTGAAAACTTGTACTGCTGGAATGCATCGCTTAGCGTAATTCTCTGTTTCTTTCCCAAATAAATTTGAGAATGCAATTCCGCCTTCCACTCGATTTCCATTCGCTCTGCAGCTTTCTTATTATTTGTCTTCGTTGAGCGGATGTAGATTTTTCCGTTGAGCTGAAAATGCATATACCAGTTCTTGCTGTTGCTCCTTTTAACGATGCTCATGCTGATAATTCCAACAAGTGTGTATGACCTGACCACCATCTGCTGAACAAGCAATTCAGGCAACGAAGGAAACCTTGAAAAAAGGGGAAAAAGGCACACTTGATAAATACACACGAAGATTGAGCAATGTTACTTAAAGTTACCGATTCCAAAGCTGTGCTTAGGTGACATTGCTTCAATCCTCTGACTGACGGAATCCAGTCCTAACGGTAACTACATTCCAAACTGGGATGAGATAAGCAGAGCAATGAATACTTTCGGTATAAACATCTTCAACACCCTCAAAAGCGGCGTATCAAACCGCTTAACAGACGTCGAGTGGGAGCTTTTTGTTCAATCCCTTCTGAATAACCACCAAGTGTCTCCTCAAAAGGAGCTTTTACCTCTGTTCAATGCTACCCGGTTCAAATCTGCGGAAGAGGTAAGGCAAGGAGATCAGGAAGGTTATTGGGAGAATCCCATTACCGGTGAAATTACTGTCCGGCGCAGGCAAGCTAATATCGTCGAGGTCGAGCTACTAATACTGGATTACGATGGAACCCTGACCATCGACGAAGCGACTGAACGCTTTAAAAAATACGAGTACGTGGCTTACACCTCTTATGGGCATCTAGCAAAATCGGGGGTGCACAAATTCAGAATGATTTTCCCGCTGGTCAAGCCGATTCCCGCGCACAAGACGTTCGACATGCAAGGGCAGTTGTCTGACCAAGGGATTTTCTTCGAGCTGACTGAAGCATTATTGACATTCGCCGGCCCGGTGGATCCATGCGTCTTGAAACCCGCCCAACCTTATTATCTACCCTCTGCTCCGCCCCAGAGAATAGAGGTTGCTAAAACATGGCACAACAAGGGAGAAACACTCGATTGGACCGCTTGGAAGACTAATTCCCTCTACGCCAAAAACACTCTCCAATCACCCATACCCAGAAAATCCGACGGCACGCCTAATCGCCTGCTCGATCTTGAGCAAGTATTTCGTTACGGCAACAAGACGATCACTGCAAAAGATGTAAAAACAAGAATTCAGAAGGTGGTCTGTCCTTTTCACGATGACAAGTCCGGTACGGAGATGTTAAACCGCTTCGAATCGGGGGTTATCAATTTCTGGTGCAAACGCTGCGGGTCGTTCAGTCACCCGCCAATTCACCCCAAATCCAAGTCAAAGATGAATACTCCCCTAACACTGAACGATGCGTTGGTAATGGATGAAGAGTTCCAGGATACCTCCGACAGAAAGCATCTGGAGGAACGCTTTAATCAGGTAAAAACGAGTCTACTGATAGATGCAGGCAAATCCTATAACAAGGAAAAAAGAGGGTTTTTTGTCAACCACAAGGCACATATCCTGTATCTACCAGAAGGGACGGGTAAAAGCAGGCTGGCGCTGGATATCATTACAGCTCGGTATGAGCGCACGAATAAATTTAGGCAAGGAATGCCGCTTTACAGGAGGCAACAGGTTGTTTTCGCATGCAAGTCATGGAAACAAGTATTGGAGAAATACACATCATTCCTCCCGCATTTAATCAAATTGGGCCAAACGGCTCAGATTGCATGGAGCCTCGAGGGACGAATTGGTAAGCGGTTTAAGGTAAAAATTAAGCGGGAAGCAGCCGCGCCATTCCAAACTGGAAAAATTCTGAGTGACCAGACCATCGAAACAATCTTGGCAGCCAATCCCGGATATAGCCGTAGGTTTGTACTGATGTCCTGGAATTTTTTACGTGACGAAAACAGATTTTCCAGCTTAGCCACTCCTGATGTGATCACCCTTTTGGATGACGGAGTGCCCACAAACAATGAAGAAATAGATGAAGGGGGCGGGCTTTCGGAACAATTTAATCAGGGCACGCCTCCGGCGATCATTTTCACGACTTTCGCACAGCTACGACTCGTTGAGTGCAAGCTAGATTATGTACCTCGTGATTGGATTATCTGGATTGACGATCCGGATATCGACGACTTGGTAGATATCGAACCAGCAAAGAATCAGGATTCGAAAGCGAAGTTAAAAACCATTGCTGAAACGAAGTACCACACTAGGCCATATAACACCTCATTAGGGGAGATTTTTAGAAAACACCGGGTCATCTATACAACTACGGAAAAACTGAACCTGCGGCTGTTGGAGAAGAAGTTCAAGAAATTTGATCGTGAATATGAAGTGCATGGCGACAGATATGCAATCACCGGCGGCAACATCACGATTCTCGGGACGTCGAAGGTATATAAAAAATTCGATGCCATCATTCCGTTGATGGCACATCGGCTGAATCAGACGGGCTTTCCGCTAACCTTAATTGCCGATGGAATTTTTGCTGACTTCAATCACACTACGAGCAAAGGCAGGAATGACTTAAATAAACGACACCTACTCGTTGAAATAAGCCAACCTCACCCAACGCAAGTTAAAACGATATGTGATGAATTGGGATTGGATTTCAAGGAGAGTCGGGATGAAATTGCAAGTGAGCTAATGCTAGACAAGATGCACCAAGCCATTGGAAGAAATTCAGGATATCGGAACGATGGTTTCGAGTGCGTAGTACTGGTGGATAAGAAAAAGCACGACTTTCTAACCAAAGGATGTGCTTACCAATTCAACAAGACTAACAGCGTCATTATCGACCGCACTCAAGCCATGTCCCGTAAGGAAAAACGCATCACAGAAACCGCCACGGTTTTGGTAAAGGGGGTGGAGGCTTTTTTTAGTGATGTAACTGACTATCTTTGTGATGGCCGCAAGGTGAAGCCAGATATTAACTATGTCCTTGATCAGATTACCGATCAGCCTAAAAAAAAGAGTTATATCATTCGTCTGCTAGTGGCAATTTCGTCGCTTTCGGGTGTTCGCTTGGATTTGCCCTTGAACCAAATACAGAACAACGAAACTTCCCAGAAGGTATATCAGTTGGGACAGTGGATTCTGAATGAAAAGGTATCGGTGGAGAACCGTGAAGAGGTATTTAAAGCATATCAGTCCGATTTTTCCTCGACAATATTACAGTCTCATGAGATTTAATTTTTAACCCCTTGATTTAAAACACCCCCTAAAATTACATTATTATCTATATAGATAAAACAAATTATTATCAATAAAAACAATACACTATAAAAAAACACCACTCCCACTACCCGAACCCGGTAAAACCGGGTTCGGACCCCATTTGCCCTGTCTACTTCTTCATCTTACGCCTACAGTTATACCAATACGTCACAGCCCCTTTCTCGGTAAGGTCCGCTCCGTTGACAAATGCCGCAATAACTACGTCCTTGTCCTCATCCTTCAGAGCATCGAAGATGGCCATCGCTGCCTCGACTTTCGTCTTACCCTCCCTGATGATGGCTTTTCCGTTAGCGATAGCCTTCGAAATCGGAGGCTTATTTAGGTCAATCTTTTTCGGTTCCGATGCCGTAGACGTTTCGACAGGGGTGTCCGGCGCAGGCTTATTCATGATATTGGCTCCATAACTGGTTAACTAACGACGTACTGGCGCTTTGCTTGTAGGTCTCGAAACCGGGCACATCTTCCAACAAACATAACAACGCCTCGGTAAACTCAGCCAGGCTCAATCCTTGGCCGAATTCTTCTGTGATGATTTCTACCAATTGCTGCTTCTGTTCTGCTGCCAATGATTTCATCGCTTAGCCCCTCTCTTAACCACGAGGACACCATCCAATTGAACATCCAATCGGACAACAGACTTAGAGGTGAATATTTTTATGGTATGGAGGGTAGGTCAGGAGCGGTGGACTACAGTGACGAATTTATAAACATTGCCATCATTAGTGAAATGACATTAGGAGTGCCCTGTACTCTTCATATCGAATATAGGAGATGGTGTATTAAATCGTCACTCAAGGAATCCCCATGTCAGATATTTGGATCAAGACCCAAAATGGTAGCCCGCTTGCTCGAATCAGAATTGGGCCGGGTGGCCTCCAGTATTTGTATAAGCAAAATGGTCAGCACCTGGGAACATATAATCCTCAGACAAATACAACCCATTATTCCAACGGCGGCGTGTATTGTATCGGGAACGCTCTAGCGGCTCTGATTGACATCTAGCTTCACAAGCCTGGGCCTGTTTCATTACCCCCGGCCCCCTTCACTTGAACTTCTTACTCATCCCAACCATTCGATATCTGGGTGGGGTTCCCCTATCGAACTTCGGACAACTCTTGGGTCCCCTGTTCGCCTTCCAGATCACCGTAGGATTCGATAAATGCCACAGATTTTCCAGCTTTAAATCTCACCACCATTTTGGTCCGGTGATAGTGCACAACAAATTTCTGGCTCTCAAAATGGAGCACGATCTTATCTACCAATCGCCTTACTTCGGTCTGAAGTTTTAGTCGAATATCATTGTCATTAAGCTGATCGGCCAATCTTTTAATTTCATCCACGCTTCTGGTCATTGCATTCAGCCGCTGTAACTCGACTTCATACTCTTTAGTCAGCGCCTCGACGATTTCAGTTAAGCCTTCTTCCTGCTTGGTGATAGCTCGTATCCGTTCAGTAATTGCTCCTAATCCTGCATCACCGTCAGCTAAAGCATCGATGAGTCGATTCCTTTGTTTCTGGATGGCAAGTATTTGCTCGGACATTGAGTGGATGTTTTGTTTCAAGGCCGCTAAGCTCTGGTCTTTAGATTCATTATTCAGTATCAGGCTAAGGTCTAATTCCTTAACCTCCTCAAGCACGGCTCTCTCCAAATCATCAAGTTTCCACGGACGATGGCCGCAGCTCGTTACCCCACGCCGTCCTGAATTACAAACAACAGCGATCCATGTGTAATGCTTATCTGAGGTCGCCTGCTTACCCGATTTATTGATACGAACAGCACTGCCCCCACAACTCCCACACTTTAAAAGGTTGGCGAGAATGTTCACCCTCCTACCAACCTCACCTCCTTTCCCTTTACGAGATGAGATTGCAGCCTGAGCAGCGAAAAAATCGTCCTTGCTGATGACTTCTGGGTAATAGCCTTCTATCGGCTCTTGGGGCAGACGTTTACCGTCTACTTGTATATGAGGCGTGAAAAGCCCATATACGGCGGGATTTTTTAGGATTCGGACAACATAAGAGTGGTGCCATCCATTCGCTTTTTTCCCCTGACCATCGAATGTCGGCTGCTGTTCGTTGTTAAGACGTTTGGCAATAGAGACATATCCTGAACCATATAAGGCCATCTGATACATCCGTTTTACCAATTCGATTCGCTCTGGAATGGGCTCGAATGCACCATTATGGAGCATTAGCCAAGCAGGACATGTTTTGGTTAGCTTATGCCCATCGCTACGGGCTCGTCGTCTTTTACTTTCCCATGCCGCACTGACACGCTGGGATTTCATCAGCGATTCCTCATGAGCCCTAGACATAATAACCAGGCTGATCATCAAGTTCCCAATGTCATTGATGCTGCTCTTGGTATAAACACGACTGTCAGCCAGCGTAACAATCGTTATGTCTTTTGAAAGAATGCTGGTGAATAGATTGAGAGCGGTAATGATTTCCGCACGCGATAGCCGATCCAATGACTCAACCAACAAGTAGGACCCTGGTTGGACGACGCCTGTTTCTATGGCAGAGATGAATAGACCTAATTTACCAGTCCCAGCATTCACGCCTTTAAAGGCTGAAACGCCTAGATCAGCGAGTTGCAGCGAGTCGTCTAAGACGAGGCCATTAGCTTCTGCATATTGGTTGGAAAGCTCGATTTGGCGGCGAAACGAGTCACCTTTAATCTGTTCTAGGGTAGAAAATCTTACGTAGCTATATGCCGTCGGCATGAAAGCTCCAAATGTTGTGGATATGAATCCCTTATGTGGATTACCTAAGGAAATTTCAAGGTAAGACTATCCTCAACTATCTGAAAGCTGGGTAATCCATTCGCCAGATGCACTTCCACCGTCACCAGTGGCGCATCCATGCCGGACAAGGCACGGCTGTATAAAACGGCAAGTCCCATAACCATTCCCGATTATTGTTTTTGTTGCGCCTCGATCTCGGCCAATCTTTTCTCCAGGGCATCGAGTTGCTCGCGTGTGCGCTGGAGTACCTGGGTCTGGATATCAAATTCCTCGCGGGTTACAAGCTCCAATTTGGTGAATATGCCCCGTAATAGTGCATTCAGATTCTTCTCTATGTCCGCTGCTGGCGAACTGGCCAGCATCTGACTGATTTTACTGGCGATTTCATCGATTATTTTGTTGTTTAGCATGTTGTTTTCTCCTGTTTTCATGGTTAGTCTACCAGAACCCCGGGCAGGCCATGGCCGCGAACGCACCACTCCAGTGCGCCATACTGGACTGAAATATAAAAGGTTTTTCAGTTTTCATTAAAACCATTGTTACCGCAAGGCGACACCTCTGCCTGAGTTGTTGGGTATATTTTCTGGCACGAGTGTTGCTTCGATTCGCATGCTTGTTTTCTTTTTATTCGTTCCATTGAAAGGGTGCACCATGCGTAAATCAATTCTACTAGTCGCCTTGCTGGGAGCAGGTTTCGTTACTCCGGGCATGGCGCTTGCCGAAGAAGCAGCCGCAGCTCCTGCCGCAGCCGAGCCGGCATCTCCTCATACCGTGACTTATAACGTCGGCCTGTTCAGCCAGTACATCTGGCGCGGCATGACTCAAACCGATGAAGAGCTGGCCCTGCAGGGCGGCATCGATTACGCACATGCCAGCGGCTTCTATGCTGGCGCATGGGCATCCAATGTCAACTGGACAGAGGATGGCGGTTATCAAGAATCCAACAGCCTGGAACTGGACCTGTACGGCGGCTATGCCAACACCATCGGTGAAACCGGCATCGGCTATAACGTCGGTGTTCTGCAATACCTGTATCCGGGTAGCGATGTAGATGGCGCCATCGAGACCAACGCTACCGAAGTTTATGGCGGCCTGAGCTACAAGTGGTTCAACACCAAGCTGTCTTACGCTGTTTCCGATGAAGCCTGGGGCGTCGACGATGCCGAAGGCACCATGTACTGGGAAGCCAATGCCGACATTCCGGTTGGCGAAACCGGTCTCACTGTCAATCTTCATTATGGCGTGTTCAAGTTTGACGGCGAGGTCGGTGGCGTTGACAACGACCAGTACGACTATGACGACTGGAAGGTCGGCCTGACCAAGGCCTGGGCCAACGGCGTCAAGGTCGGCGGCTACTACACCGATAACGACGCCGACTTTGGTCCTTGGACTCTCAAGGAGCAAACCGAAGGTCAATTCACCGTCTTCGTCCAGAAGCTGTTCTAATTTAGCAAGACCCCGGCTGCGGGCTGGAAGCGCAACCCGGTCCGCGCCTTATTACTACTCTATAACAGGAGACTTAAATGAAATTTGTCACCGCTATCATCAAGCCTTTCAAGCTTGACGAAGTGCGTGAAGCCCTCTCCGCCATTGGCGTTCAGGGCATCACCGTCACCGAGGTCAAGGGCTTTGGTCGGCAAAAGGGGCACACCGAACTGTATCGCGGTGCCGAATATGTCGTGGATTTCCTCCCCAAGGTCAAGCTTGAAGCCGCCATCAAGGACGATTTGCTCGACCAGGTGATTGAAGCAATCGAAAAATCCGCCAGTACCGGCAAAATCGGCGACGGCAAGATTTTCATCTTCGATCTCGAACAAGTTTATCGTATCCGCACCGGCGAAACCGGTCCGGATGCGCTGTAAGGGGAGAACACCATGAAGCGTATTTTTTCGATGTTCGCCTTGGTTGGCGCACTAAGCTTCGGCGCCCTCGGCTTTGCCGGCCTGGGTCATGCCGAAGAAGCCATGCCGGAAGCAGCTCCCGCTGCGACCGCTGAAGCCGCACCCGCCGCTGAAGTGGCGGTTCCTGCCGAGGCAGCTGCTCCTGCTGAAGCCGCTGCCGCACCGACGCCCGATAAGGGCGACACCGCCTGGATGCTGATTGCCACCGCACTGGTCACGCTGATGACCATCCCCGGACTGGCACTGTTCTACGGCGGCATGGTGCGTTCCAAGAACATGCTTTCCGTGCTGATGCAGGTCTTCGTGATCTTCTCGCTGCTGGGCGTGCTCTGGGCGCTGTATGGCTACAGTATTGCCTTCACCGAGGGTAACGCCTTCTTCGGCGGTCTCTCCAAGGCCTTCCTGTCCGGCATTACCCCCGAATCCGTGGCGGCCACCTGGAGCAAGGGCGTCGTGATTCCGGAATACGTGTATGTCGTGTTCCAGCTGACCTTCGCGGCCATCACTCCGGCGCTGATCATCGGTGCATTCGCCGAGCGCATCAAGTTCTCCGCCGTGCTGCTGTTCATGATCCTGTGGTTCACGTTCTCCTATCTGCCGCTGGCACACATGGTGTGGTACTGGGCAGGTCCTGACGCCTACACCTCTGCCGATGCCGGTGCTGCTGCCGGTACTACCGCCGGCTGGCTGTTCCAGAAGGGTGCGCTCGACTTTGCAGGCGGCACCGTGGTGCACATCAATGCCGGTATCGCCGGCCTGGTGGGCGCGCTGATGCTGGGCAAACGCCTCGGCTACGGCAAGGAAGCGCTGCATCCGCACAGTATGACCCTGACCATGGTCGGCGCTGCCATGCTGTGGGTGGGCTGGTTCGGCTTCAATGCCGGTTCCAACCTGGAAGCCAACGGCCTGACCGCAATGGTGTTCCTGAACACCATGCTGGCTACCGGTGCTGCAACGATGTCCTGGGTTCTGGTCGAATGGTTCGGCAAGAGCAAGCCTTCCATGCTGGGTGCCGCTTCCGGTGCCGTTGCCGGCCTGGTGGCAATCACCCCGGCCTGCGGTTTCGTCGGCCCGATGGGCGCGATCGTGATCGGTCTGCTGGTTTCCCCGCTGTGCTACTACTTTGTAGCCAAGGTGAAATACATGCTGGGCTATGACGATGCACTCGACGTGTTCGGCGTGCATGCGATCGGCGGTATCTTCGGCGCGATGGCAACCGGCGTGTTCGCCAGCCCCGCGCTGGGCGGTACCAGCTGGTACGACTACGTAGCCAATGCCCCTGCCGAGTTCGACATGGGCGCGCAACTGATCGCTCAAGGCTGGGCTGTCGGCACGGCTATCGTCTGGTCCGCTGTCGTAGCTTTCATCGCCTTCAAGATCGTCGATATCGTGATCGGCCTGCGCGTCACCGAAGAAGCGGAACGCGAAGGTCTGGACACCACCGACCACGGCGAACGTGCTTACAACTACTAAGCATTGACGCAGTAAAAAGCAACAAAAAAAGCGGGCACGAAAGTGCCCGCTTTTTTATTGGCTTGCGAAAATGAGCAGGAAGGCGGATGCGTATCGAATGATTCGTCTCGACTCCGTTAAGCGTCGCTTTTCAAGAGCAGCCGACGCGCCCCCAAACGGGTCGCCTGCCATCCAAGATGATCGTAGTACCCAAGCGCCGGCGCATTATCCAGATCGACCAGCAACTGCGCACGCGTCGCTCCGCGTGACCTGGCCCAGGCCAGCGCCGATTCCAGCAGCTTTCTGCCGATGCCCCTGGCGCGCCATGCTTCGTCTATCACCATATCCTCGACCCATGCGGAATACGCGCCCTCGGCGGTCGAAACAACCAGTTGCGCACTGACCATGCCAATGATTTTTCCCGAGCCATCGCGCGCCGTCATGACAACACCGCGTTCGGACTCCGAAATCAAGCGTTGCAATCCCTGCGACTGCTTTTCCGGATCGGCATGAAAATCCTGCTCGATACCGAACAACACTTTAAGCAACTCGACAAGTTGCGGCACGTCTTGCGTGAGCGCCGCCCCAAATGTGATGTCTGTTCGTTTTTCGATATCTTTTTCGCTCATGGCCACATTGTTTCATAGAAGAAAATAGTTAAAAACATGTTCAGGTATCGCAATCCTCATACTTTTTTGGTGCGCAACGCATCAAACTCGTGCAAAACAGTTCTCCGCACAAGTTTTCATTCCCATAACCAACTGATAAATATCGAAATTAATATCTGGCATGTTACATGCTAAATAAAAACTGAAAACTGCTTCATCTTCCATGTTCGGTTTTTATTTCTCCTTCTCCTCCCTCTGCGGGCCTCGGCCCGCATTTTTTTTGCGCTACAATCGCAAGACTATGGTCCCTCATCTCACTACCGCTCTCAACGGCCCTCTTCTCGAACTTGAACAACGCATCCTGGACGCAATGCCGCGCATCGAATACTGGCTGCGCACGCAATGGCTGGAACACGGCACGCCGTTTTACGCGTCGGTCGACCTGCGCAACGCCGGCTTCAAGCTGGCGCCGGTCGATACCAATCTGTTCCCCGGCGGGTTCAACAATCTGAGTCCCGATTTCCTGCCTCTCGGCGTGCAGGCGGCGATGTCGGCGGTAGAAAAAGTGTGTCCGGAAGCCCAGCGCTTCATGCTGGTGCCGGAGAACCACACGCGCAATACCTTCTATCTGCAAAACGTCGCGGCGCTGACCAACATCTTGCGCCAGGCAGGGCTGACGGTACGCATCGGCAGCATTTCGCCGGAAATCACCGAGATCACCCGCCTGCCGCTGCCACATGGCGGCGAACTGGTGCTGGAGCCTGTCAAACGCGTCGGCAACCGCCTGGTGCTGGATGACTTCGACCCCTGCGCAATCCTGCTGAATAACGACCTGTCCGCAGGCATCCCGAACATCCTGCAGGGACTCGAACAGTCGTTGATCCCGCCGCTGCATGCAGGTTGGGCGGTACGCCGCAAATCGCGCCACTTCGCGGCGTATGCGCGCGTCGCACGCGATTTTGCCGAACTGATCGGCATCGACCCCTGGCTGGTCGATCCGATGTTCGCCAGTTGCGGCATGATCAATTTTCATGAGCGCATCGGGGAGGATTGCCTGGCATCGCAGGTTTCCGACTTGCTGTCGCGCATGAGTGCAAAATATCGCGAATACGGCGTCGAGCAGGATCCTTTCGTCATCGTGAAGGCCGACGCCGGCACGTATGGCATGGGCATCATGACCGTGAAAAGCCCGGATGACGTGCGCGACCTCAACCGCAAGCAGCGCAACAAGATGTCGGTGGTGAAAGAAGGCCTGCAAGTGCAAGAGGTCATCATCCAGGAAGGCGTGTATACCTTCGAGAGCATCAACGAAGCCGTCGCCGAGCCGGTGGTCTACATGATGGATCACTACGTGCTGGGCGGTTTCTATCGCGTGCATACCGGCCGCGGTATCGATGAAAACCTCAATGCGCCTGGCATGCATTTCGTGCCGCTGGCGTTCGACACCGCTTGCTCGCTGCCCGATTGCGCCGGCAGGCCGGATGCGGCGCCCAACCGTTTCTATGCCTATGGCGTGATTGCGCGACTGGCCTTGCTGGCCGCCGCCATCGAACTGGAAGAAACGGTTCCGCTCGAACTCGCTGCCTGATTCACCGATGAAATTCGCATTCATACTCGACCCGCTCGACAGCCTGAAAACTGCCAAGGACACCAGCCTGGCGATCATGCGCGAGGCTGCCGCGCGCGGACATGCGTTGTTCGTCGCGGAGCAGGACGATCTCATTCTGCGCAGTGGAACCGCGCTGATTCAAGCCGCCGAATTCCGCTTCAGCGAGGGGCCGAAGTGGTTCTCGCCGGGCGAAAAAACGCTCCATTCGCCTATGGATTTCGACGCATTGCTGATGCGCAAAGACCCCCCTTTCGACACCGAATATATCTATAGCACCTATCTGCTGGAGCTGGCCGAAAATCAGGGTGCGCGCGTGCTCAATCGTCCGCGTTCCATCCGCGACTGGAACGAGAAGCTCTCAGTGGCGCGATTCCCGCAATTTGCTCCGCCCTTCCTCGTCACCCGACACATCGCCGCGATCCGCCAGTTTCTGGAAGACGAGGGCGATATCGTGGTAAAACCGCTGGACGGCATGGGCGGCAGCGGCGTGTTCCGCCTGCATCGCCAGGACCACAACATCGGCGTGATCCTCGAAACCATCACGCATTACGAGCGCCGCACCGTAATGGCGCAACGCTACCTGCCGGAAATCAAGGCCGGCGACAAGCGCATCCTCATCATCGACGGCGAGCCGCTGCCCTACGCGCTGGCACGCATCCCCAAGGCCGGCGAAACGCGCGGCAACCTGGCGGCCGGCGGCAAAGGCGTGGCACAACCGCTTTCCGCACGCGACCGCGAAATCGCGACTGCCGTGGGCGTCGAGCTGAAGAAGGAAGGCCTGTTCCTGGTCGGCCTGGATGTCATCGGAGACCATCTCACCGAGATCAACGTCACCAGCCCCACCGGCATGGTCGAAATCGCTGCGCAGACCGATTGCAATCCGGCGGCGGTCTTCGTGGACGCGCTTGAAAAAAGCGTTTAACCACGGAGCACACCGAGGCCACGGAGAAAATCAAGGCACGACATGCGTGATATGAAATCCCTGTGTTCTCCGTGCGCTCCGTGGTTCAAGATTTTCATGCTGATCTGGGCGCTCATGCTCGCGGGCTGCGGCCGCGAGGCTATGCACCAATCCCAGTCCTATGTCTTCGGTACGCTGGTAGACATCAGCATTTACGGCGAGTCCAATGACCGCGCGCGCGCGCTTTCCAATCACGTTCTGCAGGAATTCCAGCGCCTCCACGACCAGTTGCACGCCTGGAAAGCGGGCAGCGAACTCGACCGGCTGAATACCGCATTCGCAGCGGGCCAATCAGCCCGGGTTTCCCCCGAGCTTGCCGGCATCCTGACCGATGCAACGCGGCTGTCGCAGCAGTCCGGCGGGCTGTTCAACCCCGCCATAGGACATCTCATCCAGACCTGGGGATTTCAGGGCGAAGAGTTCAAGCCCGTGCGCCCCGATCCGGCGGAAATCCGCAAATGGGTCGCAGCCCATCCGCAAATGACCGATATCG
>Ga0208125_100862_pt1 | contig 13113 bp, 13 predicted proteins | sample LakWasM128_HOW14_2_FD_183938 | JGI IMG/M metagenome (GOLD analysis project Ga0208125, IMG submission 183938) | Freshwater sediment methanotrophic microbial communities from Lake Washington under simulated oxygen tension - Sediment Metagenome... | ecosystem: Environmental > Aquatic > Freshwater >... | reverse complement strand
CCGACAGCACCGTGGCGATGGCCGCCGTCAGCGTCGTCTTGCCATGGTCCACGTGACCGATCGTGCCCACGTTGACGTGGGGCTTGGTGCGCTCGAATTTGCCTTTTGCCATTTTTCCGACTCCGAAAAAAATCTATGCCAACAAAACAGGATTTCGGCGCAACCGAATTCGGACGCACCAGAATTGGTGCCCATGGCGGGAATCGGACCCGCGACCTCTCCCTTACCAAGGGAGTGCTCTACCACTGAGCCACATGGGCCATTTGGAACCACCGAAGCAGCACCAAAGACTTTTTCAAACTCTACAAACCAGCCAACAGACAATGGAGCGGGAGACGGGAATCGAACCCGCGTCATTAGCTTGGAAGGCTAGGGTTCTACCATTGAACTACTCCCGCATCAGCAGCCTTCACCGCATCTGCGCTGCCCAGCACCTGCCAGGCACCACCGACATATCATCCAAAAACTGGTGGAGGGGACTGGATTCGAACCAGTGTAGGCGTAAGCCAACAGATTTACAGTCTGCCCCCTTTAGCCACTCGGGCACCCCTCCGAAGAATTTCGAATTATAGCACTGATTTTGGCTTCGCCGAGATACCTCGCAACAACCTGAAGCTTCGGAGAGCAGAAATTTGCTGCGCATCAGCTGCAATTTTTCCACTTCAACCATCGAAAATCGACGTAACCCATTGATTACAAAGACATCCGGCACACCCAAAACGGACATTCTAGCTGCGGATCTACGCCCAAATGACTCAAGTTGTCGCGCTTAGCTTGCAAAAACTGCCCCACATGCCTCCCGGAGTTGGGACTCTTGGCCTCTAGCGCCTTTTTCCTGCACGGATCTGCGCCAGGGAAATCGAGAGGCAGCATGTTGACAACAGCGCCTACAACGCCCTCAGCTGCCTCATCGACTCCAAGCATCCGACGACTCCAGGTGCGCTTCTATCCACCCGGTGCCGTGGTGGAGCCGAAGGGTTCAGCCGACATGGGCGAGGTGAACAAGAACATCACCCCGCCGGAGGAACAATGGCCTGGACAGCACGCAGCGGGAAATCCGCAATTGCTCCCAGGTTCGAGACACCAGCGTGGCGAACGTGATGGCGCAGCCAGCGCAGTGAATTGCTCAGGTGTTCCAGGAGCTTCGCCGACGCCAATACCCGTGCGAGTTGTTGTCCTCGCGTATGACCTCTGCCTTCACAGATTCAGGGTCAATCAAGATACCGTCACCCAGATCCACGGCGGCGATGTCGCAACAGGAGGCGATCAGATCGGACTCATCGGCGGAGCCACGGCCCAACAGGTCAGCATCTCGTGTGGCGCGGTGCAAGATGTAATACCGCAACACAAAGAACAGCACCCCCTTGGACAGAAAGCGATGCGCATGCTGTGATGTGCCGACGCGAGCCAGCAGACGTCCCATACCGAAGCGGTTGAGCAGCAGGTCGAGTCCTCCCCCATTGCTTGGCACGCGCCAAAAGCCGGGCCAGGATGGACGCCAGGAGGTTGCCAGTCATTGCATCACCAGGTAGGGCTGCATGACAGGTTCAATGCAATTGATCTTGGAAAAGTAGCTCAGCTCGGCCAACCGCGCCCTCCGTCGGGCATCCGCGGCACGCCGAAGCCAGCAGCCCTCACCGCCTGGCAACGATTTGCGCCAAGACAATCCGCGCCTCCTCGAGATTGCGCCGCTGGTTCTGGGCCATGGCCGGAAAATCTGACCCGAGAAGCACATGGAAGCCGAGCGGTGCGACGCCCTCTTTGCGGATCTTTTCGGCCAGCGCCACGAACCATGCCCGCGCGGCATCGGTTGTATCCAACCAGGACTCGATCTCGAACCCGGCGGCCTTGAGAAGGCTGCGCAGTTCGTCCGGCGTCGCGAGAAAGCTCGCTTCAGGGGTGCGCGCCCAAGGAACCGGGAAGAGCACGGGGCCGGATGGTCCGGCAAGAATGTCGTAGATCGCAAGCGTGCCCCCCGGCTTGAGGACGCGATACATCTCCTGGTACAGCCTCGGCTTGTCCGGAATATTCATCGCAGCGTGCTCCGTCCACACGATGTCAAATGAAGCATCCGGAAAGGGCAAACTCGTTGCGTCGCCGTGGCGATAGTCGACGAGTTCGCCCAGGCCAGTTCGGTCGGAAAGCATTGCCGCCGCGCTGCAGTACTCCTCTGTCAGGTCGATGCCGGTGACCCGGCAGCCGAATTCCCGAGCAAGGCAACGGGACGTCCCGCCAACGCCACTGCCCACATCGAGCACGCGTTTTGTAGCGTCGACCTTCGCAGCCCGAGCAAGTTCGAGCGTTGCAGTCCGACCGCGAATGTGGAATTCATCGATGGGCGCCAAGTCTTCCGGCGTGAGTCGATTCAAATTTTTGCCTGCCCTTTCGAGCGCAGCAAGGATGAGATCGCCCAGACCGGAGCGGGTGTAGTGGGCCTGGACGGATTCGCTGACTTGCGTTGGGGTTGCCATCATTCCCCCCCTTCGTTGTGGTGCCAAGGTTCCATCTTTCTAGCACGACCGTCGTTGCAGAGCAAGAAAGCCCTCTTCCCGTAGCGCAGCTGCGGCGATCGCTCGCAAACCATCGCCTGCCCTTGCTCGCTGCGCACAGCGTCAGCCTGCCCTCCATTCAAAAGCAGACACCCGCAGCCGACCCTGCTGCAACCCCTGCCAGCGCCATTGCCCATGATTGGCACCGCCAAAAGCGCTCTCTGGCGGCGGCCCGTTCATGGCCGTGCCGCCATTTCATGCACTTCACCGAAAGCAGCTCCCCAGCCGATTTGCCGCTCAAATCGCACGCCTGCTATGGGGGACGCCTATCGAACGCACACTCCCGGCCAAGTAAGCCGTTCACGGATGGCGGCTTACAGGTGTCCGGCCGGTGCATCAGGGACAGCAGCGGGAGGCCACTACCCAGCTGCCTGCACATCATTGCCCCCTTGCGAACAAGGCATTTCTTGAATGTAAAGATTTTGTAAAACGAGACTGATTTGCATTTACAATGCGCACGCTTCCACAGCGCAAGACAGGTAGTAGCCATTTGACGCCAGGATATGTACCTGGTCGAGATCCGCCATGCCGAACTAAACAAGCTTTATTCGACAAGGCATCCATGACATTCAGGTATTTGCCGCTGGTAGCGGCATTGGCACAGGCGTTTTCCGGCGGGGCAATGGCGCAACAGGCACCCGAGCCTACATTGAAGGAGGTTCAGATTCGCAGTGACCGCGAATTGGAACCGGCTTACAACCCACCTACGGCCACCAGCGCGACAAAGATCGAAGCGCCGTTGCGCGACATTCCGCAGACGGTGAACGTGGTGCCCCAGAGCCTGCTGCGCGACCAGGCCGCGCAGTCCATGCAGGATGCACTCAAGGTGGTTCCTGGTGTGGGCCTGTCCCATGGCGACGGCCAGCGTGATCAAGTCACGATCCGCGGGTTCTCTGCCATTGCCGACCAGTTCGTGGATGGTCTGCGTGACGATGCGTTGTACTTTCGCGATCTGTCCAACATCGAGCAGGTCGAGGTGCTCAAGGGGCCCGCGTCCGTGCTCTACGGACGGGGCTCTTCGGGCGGCCTGATCAACCGCATTACCAAAAAGCCGGGCATCAACCGGAGCGAAGTGGGAGTGACGCTGGGCAGCTGGAATCAGCGTCGCGGCGAGTTCGACCTGGCGCGCGCGCCGCAGGACAGTCGCTTTGCTTTCCGCATCACCGGTGCGCTGGAACGCGCCGATAGTTTCCGCGACCCGCAATTCCTGGATCGCGAAGCGCTGGCAGCCTCGTTGCTGTTCAAGGCCAGTGCGGACACCAGCGTGCTGCTGCAGATGGACCATCTGAAGGACAGCCGCATCACGGACTTCGGCATCCCGGCCTTGAACGGCCGGCCCGTCGATGTCCGACCTGGCGCTTACTATGGCGCCGCCAATGCGCGTGATGTGGACGTGAGTACGTCCAAGGTCGATTCGGTCGGCCTCACGCTGAATCACCGCTTCAACGACAGTTTGTCGCTGCGCAATGCCTTGCGCTATTACACCTACTCGCTGGATCGCAACAACACGCTGACGCGCAGTGTCAACGCGCGGGATCTCACGTTCACGCTCAACCATGGCAACGTTTACCGCGATGAGCACGGCTGGTTCAACCAGACCGAGCTGGCGCAGAAGACGCAACTCCTCGGCATGAAGCACCAGGTGTTGTACGGCGTTGAACTGGGACAGCAGAACAAGGACGTGGTGAACTTCTCGGCGCCTGTGACCGACGCCAACGGCAGGATCCGTAACTTCGCATTGTTCAACCCAGCGCTGCCGACACTGCCACTCAGCACTTCCCAGACGCCGGGTGCGAACAACCTCGGCACTTTCAAAACCCTGGCGTTCTACGCCCAAGACCTGGTGGAGCTCAGCGCGCAATGGAAGGCCCTTGCCGGCTTGCGCTACGACCGCTTCGAGCAGGAGACCTACGAGCGCATGCCTGGGAAATCGAATCTGGGCAGGACCGACACCTCATGGAGTCCCCGCATCGGTCTGGTCTACCAGCCTTCGACCACCTGGTCGTACTACGCCTCGTGGAGCAAGTCTTTCCAGCCATCGGGCGAGGCCTTCTCCCTGGCGGCCAACAATGCGCAGATCGCCCCCGAGAAAACGACCAACCAGGAGGTGGGGGTCAAATGGGATCTGCCGGACGGAAAATCCTCGTTGACGGCGTCGCTTTTCAAGCTGGAGCGCACCAATATCAAGAGCACCGATCCGGTGACCAACACCCTGGTGCCCCTGGGTGTGCAGCGTACCAATGGGCTTGAATTGACCTTTGCTGGCGAGGTTGCCCCCACTTGGCAGCTCTGGGCCGGCTATGCCTTCCTCGATGGTGAGATGACCACCTCGCCTGCCGTTGACGCCGGCCAGCCCGTGCAGGGCAAAAGGCCCACGCTGACCCCCCGGCACAGCGCCAACCTATGGGTCACCAAGGCGCTGGGCCATGGCTTCGGTCTGGGTGGCGGCCTGAACTATGCCGGCGCCCGGTTCGCCAACCCCGGCAACACGGTCACCTTGCCTGGCTACACCACGGTTGACGCCATGGCCTACTACCGCATGGGCTCCTGGGACATGCAGCTCAAGCTCAACAATCTGTTCGATCGCCGCTATATCGTGGCGGGCCATGGCAGTTCGCCTAACCTGAACCTGCCAGGTGCCCCGCGCTCGGCACAGGTTGTTGCACGCTACCGGTTCTGAGGCCAAGGCCATGCAGCAAGCCATTGACATCGCTTCACGCCAAGCACTGGAGGCCACGGCGAGGCCGCATCCCGCAAAGCCGCGCGGTGGGGGAGGCCACTTGTTCATGCCGGCGCGCTGGCATCGGCCCGCCGTGCTCAAGTGGCTGCGGCGCACGCATGCCTGGCTGGGAATGTGGGGCGGCGTCCTGGGCTTGCTGTTCGGCACCACTGGCCTGCTGCTTAACCACCGGGCCACGATGAAAATTCCTGGCCCGGCCTATGCCAACACGCAATGGCAGCTCAGTCTTGACCGGAAGCCCGAAAACATTGATGCACTGGTTCTTCACCTGCAGCATGAGTTGGGTATTGCCAAGCCACCGCATCAGAAAAAAGTGGCGCCGGCCGGGCCTACCCCCTGGCCTGGGGCGGTACAGCCTGAACATTGGGTGATTGCCTTCGCTACGCCCCGGGCCACGGTGAACGCCGAGTACTGGGTGGGCAACAACTCGGTGGCGGTCAAGCGCATGGACCCGAATCTGTTGGCACGGTTGAATCGGTTGCATATGGCCACGGGCGCTTCGGTGCCCTGGATCCTGCTGACCGATACGCTGGCCGGTGCCTTGATCGTACTGTCGCTGACGGGTGTGCTGTTGTGGACCAAGCTGCACGGCAGCCGGTTGCTTGCACTGGGCCTTGCGGGCACCAGCTTTGGCCTCTTGCTGCTTTTAGGGGTCTCGGCCTGAAGCTGCATGGCATGCCTGGATCGCGCACAGCCATCCGCCCCCATCCGATTTCCTGACGCAGGCGGCATTAAGGCCATGGAACATGCCGGGCCGTCTTATGGTCTATGGACTTTGGTAATGCTCAACGTGGCGGTCTTCGCCATGTTCACCTTCGGTTTCTTTCAACCGGCAAGCGCGCGCGATTGGCGCAGCTTTGGTGCCTTCACCCCACCTTTATCGTCGCGCTGTCCGTGGATGTGTATGGATTTCCGCTGACCATCTACTCCCTGTCAGGCTGGCTCGGCCAGAAATTCCCGGGCGTGGACCTGCTCAATCACGATGCGGACCATCTGCTGGAACGGCTGTTCGGTTGGGACGGTGCCCCCCACAACGGCAAGGGCGCCTTGCGCACACTGGCGTGTATGCTCGGATCCGGCACCCTCGATATGTCGCGTTTGTGCTGATCATGCTTGGCTTTCTCCGCCAATGGCCGACGCCATGGACGTTGTTGATGTTTCCCGTGCTGGCGGTGATGTATGTACGTCTGGCACAGAACGAGGGACGAGATAGTGCGCGTCGTTTCGGTGAGGCGTGCACAGAATGTGCGCGAAGCGTGTCCCGCTTGATTCCCTGCTGGGGTGTCATGGCGGCCGTGGGTGGCAGAACGAGTGGCAGAGCATGATCAGGGACAGGAAATCGGTGAGGCTGTGATGAGAGTGAAGTCGCTGGCGACGTGGTTTGCAGGTATGACAGCCGTGCTGTTGGCCGCAGGAGCCGGGTACATCTACCTGCGCAACAGCAGCCTGCAACCACCGGCAGCGCCGCATCGCCTGCGCCCCGATGACGCGCAGGTGCTGCATGCCGGCGCAGGCCTATACCTGCAGCACTGTGCGGTTTGCCATGGAGCCAAGGGCGAGGGTCAACCGGATTGGCGCGACCGTGGAACGGATGGCCTCCTGCCCGCGCCACCCCACGATCCCAGCGGCCATACGTGGCACCACCCCGATGAGCAGCTCTTCGCCATCACCAAGCAGGGGTTGGTCCGGCTCATCAATCAACCCGATTACCGAACCGCAATGCCTATCTATGAAGGCGTGTTGAGTGACGATGAGATCGTGGCGGTCCTGTCTTGGATAAAGGCGCAGTGGCCGGCGGAGATACGGCAGCGCCACGACGAAATCAACGCCCAGTACCGCAAGTCTCTGTCCCGATAGCAATTCGGTCGCGTGGTGGTACTCATCGCCATTGCCGCCTTCTTTGTCTGGGGGGGTCGCTCCGGAACCTCGTTGGGTGTTTGGTTTGATCAATGCCGTGGCCGTGCTCATCATCGCGTGCCCGTGAGCGCTGGGGCGGGTCACGCCCATGTCGGTGATGATCGCCACCGGCCGTGCCGCCACCCAGGGTATGCTGTTCCGCGATGCGGGCGCCAGCGTGACGCACTTGGCCGTGGATGGTCGGCTCGCCGGCCTTCTGGCCGTGACCGACCCCATCCAGGTCACCACGGCGGACGCCATCCATACCCTGCACGCCAGCGGTCTGCGCATCGGGCCACCGGGGACGGCCTGACCACAGCCAAGGCCGTGAGTGCAAAGCTGGGCATCGACGAAGTGCACGGCGAGACAAGTCCGCGGACAAACTGGCACTCGTGGAGCGGCTCCAAAAAGACGGCCATGTCGTGGCCATGGGTTCAGCTGCAGCGCGGATGCTGCGGGCAGCACTTGCAGCAGATGGCGGAAAAGTAATCTACCGGCCATTCTTCTATCAGTCCTGCCCGAGCAGAATGCCCCGCATGGCATTCATCGCGTGGCTCGGCCTCGACCCGCGCAAACGATATCGATGAGAGACATCGGCGCCATCGCAGCAGCGAGCTCCTGCAGTTCCTCCGCACCATCGAGGCCAATGTACTCAGCGATCTGGACGTGCCTCTGGCAATGGACAACTATGGGACGCACAAGACCGCGCACATCCGCAAGACTAGCGCGGAGTCAGGGCCGACAGGCGCTCCCGCGTTACCTGCGCCACGTCTTTGAGCCAGGGTTGTGCCGCCCAGTGCCTGGCGGCAAAAGCATTGATCTGCTCGGCATAAGACAGCGACGCTCCAATGACGTCCAGTCCTTGCAAGAACATGCGCTGATGCCGGTCCGAGAGCGTGAAGCCCGCCTGATGTTGTGCACTGCGCACCAGGCGCTGCTGCACGTCGATCTCCAGTGCCAACGGACCTGACAGTTGCGCAGCTTCGTGCATGAAGGCCTGCACCTCCGCCTCCGGCACCATGGCCAGCAGCAGCCGGTTGTTCAATGCATTGGAGTAGAAGATTTCGCCAAAACTCGATGCCACCACGGCCTTGAAGCCGTATTGCTGCATGCCCCACACCGCATGCTCGCGGCTGGAACCACAACCGTAATTGGAGCCCGCAATCAGCACATCCACCGCCGCATAGGCAGGTTGGTTGAGCACGAAGTCCGGGCGCGGCTGGCCTGCGCTATCGAAGCGCAGGTCGTACAGCAAGCCGGGTGCCAGGCCCGACTTGTCTATGCCGCGCAGAAACTGCTTGGGCATGATCTGGTCGGTGTCCAGGTTGGGCGTGGCCAGCACGGCGGCGTGGCCGTACAGCACCGTGTTGTCGGTGGGGGTTGCGGTGCGGGTAGTCATGCGTGAAGTGTCTCCAGGGTGCGCACATCGGTGATGTAGCCGGTAACGGCCGCGGCTGCGGCCATGGCCGGGCTCATGAGGTGGGTGATGGCCCCCCTGCCCTGGCGGCCCTCGAAGTTGCGATTGGTGGTGGAGGCACAGCGCTGGCCTGGTGCCAGCACATCGTCGTTCATGGCCAGGCACATGGAGCAGCCGGGTTGGCGCCATTCAAAGCCCGCAGCCTGCAGGATGCCAGCAATGCCCTCAGCCTCGGCCTGGGCCTTCACGGCGCCCGAGCCGGGCACGACCATGGCGCGCACGCCTGGCGCCACATGGCGTGTGCCCACCACCTTCACCACTTCGCGCAGGTCTTCGATGCGCGCGTTGGTGCACGAGCCGATGAATACATGCTGCACGGGCACCCCCTGCAGGGCCTGCCCCGCGCCGAGCGCTGTATAGCGCAATGCTTGTTCTGCACTGCTGCGCTGCACAGCATCAAGCATGCTGGCGGGCTGTGGCACGGTAGCGTTGATGGCCATAGCCTGGTCGGGGCTGGTGCCCCAGGTGACAAAGGGGGCTACCTCACTCGCATCAAATCGGTGCTCCACCTCAAACACGGCATTGGCGTCACTGTGCAGGGTGGCCCAATGCGTCAGTGCACGGTCGCGCAGATCGTCAGTAATGTCGGTGGCGCGGGCCAACACGTAGTCCACTGCCTTGTCATCTGGCGCAATCAACGCACCGCGGGCACCCGCCTCCACCGCCATGTTGCACAGCGTGAACCGCGCCTCCACGGACAGGGCGCTGATGGCGCTGCCGCAAAACTCCACGGCATAGCCGCGCGCGCCCTGGGCGCCGATGCGACTGATGACCATGAGGATCAGGTCCTTGGCCGTGGTGCCCAGCGGCAGACGCCCATCCACACGGATGCGCATGTCCTTGGCCATGCGATAGACCAGGGTCTGCGTGGCCAGTACATGCTCTACCTCGGAGGTGCCGATGCCAAAGCCCAGGGCCCCCAGCGCGCCATAGGTGGTGGTGTGGCTGTCGCCGCAGATGATGACCATGCCGGGGCGCACCATGCCATGCTCTGGCGCGACCACATGCTCGATGCCCTGCAGGGGGTCGTTGGTGTCAAACAGCGGGATGTGGTGGCGGTCACAGTTGGCCTTGAGGTTGCTGGCCTGCAAGGCCGACGGCGGGTCCTGGATGATGCGGTGGCGCACTGGATGGGTGGGAATGATGTGGCTCACCACGGCGACGTTCTGGCCCGGCACGGGCACGCCGCGCCCAGCCTCGTGTAAGCCAGCAAAGGCCTGGGGGCTGGTGTATTCGTTCATCAGGTGCAGGTCGCAAAACAGCAGCACGTTCTGTTCGTCCAGAGCCGCCACGGTGTGCGAGGCCACCAGCTTCTGGTAGAGGGTTTGGCCGGGTAGAGAGGGGTGGGTCATGCGTCGGTTTCCAACAAGAAAGGCAAGGCGGCTGCCAGCAGGGCGTCGGGCGCCTCTTCGGCGATGTAGTGACCGCAGGGCAAGGCGTGGCCACGCACGTTGGCCGCCACGCGTTGCCACTCGGCCAGCGGCTTGAAGCATCGGTGCACCACGCCCTGCTCGCCCCACAGCGCCAGCAGCGGCATGCCAAGCCGGTGTCCTGCGTCGCGGTCGGCACGGTCATGCACGAGGTCAATGCCTGCGGCAGCGCGGTAGTCTTCGCAGATGCCGTGGGCGGCGCCAGGTAGCGCCAGGCAGCGGGTGTACTCGGCCAGTGCCCGTGCATCGAACGGCGCCAGACCCGCGCTGCGGCGGCCCATCACATCGCGGATATAGGCTGCCGGGTCGGCCTCTATCAGCCGCTCAGGCAAAGGGGCTGGCTGGATCAGGAAGAACCAGTGCCAGTAGGCGCGGGCAAAGGCGTCGCTGGTCTGCTCGTACATGGCCAAGGTGGGAGCAATGTCCAGCAGCACCATGCGGCGCACGGCACCGGAGTGGTCTGCCGCCAGCCGGTGCGCCACGCGTGCACCCCGGTCATGCGCCAGCACCGCAAAGCGGGAGTGGCCCAGGTGCTGCATCACCGCCAGCATGTCGGCGGCCATGGTGCGCTTGCTGTAGTTGGCGTGGTCCGCATCTCCCGCAGGCTTGGCCGATTCACCATAGCCCCGCAGATCCGCCAGCACCAGCGTGAATTGCCGTGCCAGCGCAGGCGCCACCTTGTGCCAGATGGCCGAAGTCTGGGGGTGCCCATGCAGCAGCAGCAAGGGAGGGCCATTGCCGCCGACCAGCGTCTGGATGTGTTGGCCGTCGGGCGTGGGGATGCGCTGCCGGACAAAGCCGGGGAACAAGGGGGTGTCGGTCATCGGAGCTAACGTGGTTCGGTCGGCCGGTGAGGCGCATCATTCGGTGGTGATGCCGCGCTCCTTGATGAGCTTGGCCCACAGAGGCATTTCCTTTTCCAGTCTGGCGCGGGCTTGCTCCGGGGTGGAAGGCATCGGGTCAAAGCCGTCCTTGGTCATGCGTTCTTTCAGCGCCACGGTGCCGAGCGCCTGGTTCAGGGCGGTGTTGAGCTTGTCGATGACGGGTTTTGGCGTGCCCGCCGGGGCGAACACGATGAACCAGGTTTCAAACGAATAGTTGGGCAGACCCGCCTCGGCAATCGTGGGCACATCGGGCAGCAGGCCCGAGCGCCTGGGGCCCGTCACCCCCAGGGCGCGCAATTTGCCGGCCTGTACATGCGGCTGTGCCGCCGACAGCACCGGAAAACTCAGCGCCACCTGGCCCGATATGGTGTCGATCATCGCCGGGCCGCCGCCCCGGTAGGGAATGTGCACGATGGGCACGCCCGCCACCGCCTTGAACAGCTCGGCAGACATATGAAAGGTGCTACCCGGCCCGGCCGAGCCATAGGAATACTTGCCCGGTTGCGCCTTGAGCAGCGCCACCAGTTCCTGGATGTTCTTTGCTGGCAGGCTATTGTTGACCACCAGGACATGCTGCGAGCTGGCCACCAGACCGATGGGGGTCAGATCTTTGAGGGTGTCGTACGGCATCTTGGCCGTGAGCGCGGGGTTGATGGCCAGCGATACGGTCTGCAAGCCGATGGTGTAGCCATCGGGCGCCGCCTTTGCCACCATGTCCACCCCGATGTTGCCACCCGCACCACCCTTGTTCTCGATGAAGATCGAGCCTCCCAGCGCCTTGGCCCATTCATCGCTCACCAGCCGTGCGGCAATGTCGGCACTGCCGCCGGGCGCATAGGGCACCACCAGCTTGATGGCCTTGGTGGGGTAAGCCTGCGCCAATGCCGCGGCAGAAAGCAGCGCAAACGCCGCTGTGACCGCCGAGCGACGGATCAGGGAGGGCCAGACGTGGATTTGGTTCATGGGGTTGTCTCCTGCATATGGTTGTTGGGTGCTTTCTGAGGCGCATCTTATGGGGGCGGATTCAAAAGTGAAGTGCAACACCTGCCAACCTGTAAGGTCAGCAGATGCACTCCTTCCCTTCGCAGTACCGCCAGCTCCAGCCTGAAGACCGCACCACCATCGCCAGCCTGAAGCAACAGAACCACGGCGTACGTGCGATTGCACGGCAATTGCAACGCTCGCCCGCCACCATCAGCCGGGAATTGAAGCGCAACGCATCTTCATCTGGCTATGGCAGCGCCCAAGCCCAGTGCCTGAGCCTGCAGCGCAGGCGCGGCGCCAGGCCTGCGGTCAAACTGCACCCCGATTCGATCCTGTGGGCTCTGGTTGTTCATCTGCTGCGGCTTCGCTGGTCACCCGAGCAGATTGCCCTGACACTGGCACGCTTGTATCCCCCCGGCCATGAGTACCGCGTGTCACACGAGACCATCTACAACTGCATTTATGCCATGCCCGTGGGCGAGTTGCGCAAGGAGCTGATCGCCACCCTGCGCCACGCCCACAACAAGCGGCTGCCGCGAAGCAAAGGCAAAGACCGCAGAGGCCAGATCCCCGACATGCTGAGCATCCATGTGCGTTCGCCCGAGATTGAAGACCGCCAGTTCCCTGGGCACTGGGAGGGCGATCTCATCAAGGGCGAAGGCAATGCCAGTGCGGTGGGAACCTTGGTGGAGCGCACCAGCCGGCTGGTGATGCTGGTCAAGCTCCCTGAGTTCAAACCAGCCAGTGCCGCCAACGTCTTGCAGGCCTTCACGGACAAGTTGCTGGGCATTGCCCAACCGATGCGTCTGAGCATGACGTACGACCAGGGCAGAGAGATGGCCATGCACAAGAAGCTCAGCGAGCAGACGGGCATAGCGGTGTACTTCTGCGATCCACACAGCCCCTGGCAGCGGGGCTCCAACGAAAACATGAATGGCCTGGTGCGCCAGTACCTGCCCAAGGGGACGGACCTGAGCATCTACAGCCAGGAACAGCTCGATGCGATTGCCGATGAAATCAACAACCGCCCCAGAAAAGGACTGGGGGTACGATCACCACTGGCCGTATACCGCGAGTTGCTGATCAACAGCCCGCAGCACTCCACCCTCGTTCATTGAAACCCAGGGTGTTGCACTTCACTTTTGAATCCGCC
>Ga0208125_100850_pt1 | contig 13521 bp, 13 predicted proteins | sample LakWasM128_HOW14_2_FD_183938 | JGI IMG/M metagenome (GOLD analysis project Ga0208125, IMG submission 183938) | Freshwater sediment methanotrophic microbial communities from Lake Washington under simulated oxygen tension - Sediment Metagenome... | ecosystem: Environmental > Aquatic > Freshwater >... | reverse complement strand
GAACTTTAAACGGTGGTAACAATGTGGAAACTTTAACGACAGGCATAAAAAAACCAGTTGACCGAAAAGCCTAACTGGTTGATTCATATATCTTTGATGGTGGGTCGTGCGCGATTCGAACGCGCGACCATCGCATTAAAAGTTCGATTTTAATTTATATCAACCAACTGCATACTACTTATAAATCCCTATAATCAAAAGCTTATCAGTAATTAGCCGTCGTGTAAAGTCGTTAAAAATAGTATGAAATATTACGAATCACTGTAGTTTTTACTGTAGTTTTGTAAACTGTATTCAATACGTCGATAACTGTCCCAGCATGAAATGAATGACATTAGCTTTGAGAATATTGAAATACGGCCTGATATTTTTCCGTCAAAATGGCATTACAAAAACCTTAATCCAGAAGATGTTGAGTGGATAACGGGGGGCATTAATCGGGCCAGCCGACTCGCAACAAAATCTAGGCTTAATAGCTCTTACTGGAAGAAAATATCTTTAGACAAGTTAATTGAATCATACAGTGACGCATGGAATTATGGTGACCAGATGATTATTTGCGTTTGGGGCGTTCATCAAAAAGAAAGTGAACCGCCTATCGGTTTCATTTCCTTTGATATTGCTTGGCACGAAACCTCAACTAAAAAAATAAGTGATCTCTTTCTGACCATTAACCTTATTTGGGTTCGTCCTGATAAACGTGGATTAGGAGGAATAAGTGCAAGACACATTACATCACACCTGATCTTATACTTTGAGAGCTGTAAACTTTATCACCCGTTTGTTGCATTGAAAGGCTTAACCGTTTTTTATTATGCGGATTTTGACTCCTTAGGTGGAGAAAAAATTTCCTATATCATCCAGGAAAATCTGGAAAACATGAAATACAACAATACTTGGAAAATCAGAGAACTAGATTTTGATGTAGGCTTTTAACGACTAAGCGGCACCGCTTGATTTTGTGGGGAAGCATGAGTTTTCGCCAAAACGCTTCTTATGAAGTAGCAAACTTCACAATATCCTCATTACAATTTATATCAGCCATCACAATCCCTTCACTTTCAATTTGCCCTTTAATTTCATTGAAAGCATTAAATAGACTGCGTTGATTGGCATCCGGCGCATCGTAGGCGAACAAAATCTCATCTGGCCGAATAAAGCGATATTTTTCCAATTGTTGGATTTTTGCAAGCCAAGAAAGCCCGTGATCAATCAGCAGACTAGGTTTCTCATGCTTAAAGTGAATCGGCTTGATAACAGTTTGCTTTGTATTTTTGTAAACGAAAGGGAATCTAACCTCATACTTATCCGCCTCCCCAATTATGCCTTCCTTATATTTTTCGCCAAGATTGCAATGGTTAAGCAAGTCTCGCACCTGCTTTTTCATTTTTTCTTCATGTACAGGCTCATGGATAAAACTACGATGAATATAATGCTCAAACAATTTATCGACAGTCGCCACAGGATCAATGCAGAATAAGACTCGGCTATCGCTGAAGCGAATAATATCTTCCCGGCAACGGATTAATTCCGCATACAGATCAACATCGACATTCACAGTCTCATCTAAAAACTTCTTAATCCGCTCAATTTCAGCCCGAATTATTTTGCTTGTCTGCACAAAAACATCTTTGCACATGGGATGATCAAAAAAATGAGTAATCCGCGCGTGTTGTTTACCGTCCAGCAACCTGAATTCCAGGCGCTTAGAAGCAGTGGCATAAAGCACAATACCGATATTGGCAAATTCTTCCGTTTCAGGGTAAGGCTGAAAACGAATAATGCTGTACTTACAAATTTGCTTATTCATGGCAGTTTTGACCAAATGTCTCCGTTTGCTTCATTGCTAAGGCGTTGCAGGTGTTTTTCAGGATCAAAACATTGCGTATCATCATTTAATTCGATCCATTCTTCAGGCATGTTATCCCACGCTGATTGCCAACAGGCAAGCGCTTTTTTCATTCTTATATCGAGTTCTAATTTTTCTACAGCATCGTATTGTTTATTGATGAATACAGATTTAAAAGCATGGGTAGCCCAAAAATCCGCTTTATTGAACTCATCATCAAAAATCAAATTGTGGTCAATCACATACAACCCTGCCGATTCGTCCGTTTTCCAAAGTAAATTAGGATTTCCACCTTTCTCTGTCAAAGTACGGTCTAAGTTTTCAACCCAAAGATCAAAAATCAATACATTTATTTGTAGTTGAACATCGATTTTCTTTACTGTTTCAAACTTTAATTCAGTTACTGAATGCACTTGTTTGGAAGCAAAGACATAACCGCCTTTAAGTTCGGAAACTGCTGGGCCGTTATAGTTTTCAACAAGCCTATCATCCAATAATGCTATTTGAAATGGCGGCACTGGCAACCCAAAAGCCTGCGCTAAATGAGCACCCAACCACTCCTTCATCAATCCGGCAACTGAAGCAGCATAGCCTTTAACATAGTAAGCATTGCCATCGGATGCGTTGCATAGAAAAGGTGTGGTTCTGCCTTGGTCAGCTGGTTTAATTATTTCTTCAATTTCCAGCATTTGCTAGCCGATCAGTTCATCAATCTGCTGAAAAACACCCTTCCCTTGAGCATTTTTCTTTTCCGCCATTAAAAACATACATTGACCAGCACTTTTCTTGGCCCACAATTCGCCAACGGCGCGTTTTTCTCTGGAATCATCATTCGTTGCATACACTTTGCCTTTGTATTCAACGACCAATAACCTACCATCCACTAACTCCGCGACAAAATCAGGATAAAACCAGCTTTTTGCCAAGGGTAAGCGAAACGCAGCACCATCCCGATTCACTAAATTTCTAATCCAGTATTTAACTTTAGGATGACTGTCGATTAGCTTGGCACACTCAAATTCTTCGCCGTCTTCCTTCAAGTCTTCAATTTCCGGGTAAAAATGTTTGGAAAACCGATAACGTCCCTGGTAGAAAGGCGGTCTTGCAGGGTAATAACCGGGTGAAAACTCAAACACATGATCGAATCGTGTTTCCAGATCATCGGTTTCCTCAAACAATGCATATTGAAAGCCCTTATCTGCCGCTTGTTGCCGGTAGGTTTCAATTTGTTCGCGAACCGCTCGCGCCAACACATATTTACTGCGCACTAAACCTGTCAACGGCAAACCGCGCGATTTAGTCAGATAGGGAATCAGCCTTGCCAAGAATCCTCGTAACTGTGATGGAATCAGCCCAATTTGCCGAACTTGAGGCTCCAGCCAAAACAGTAAATCGTTTTCGGTATGACCGCCTTCCACCCAATCCAGGTTATAGGCTTGATTTTGGTCGGCCAGCCGATAACTCAATTTTTTGCCGTCCATATCGACTTCAAAGGTATGCGCGGTTTGAACCAAGTCAAAATTCGGCAATTCCGCCGGAAAATCAAGCAACGACCATTCACCGCGCCAGTGCAAGAAAGCATCGGTATCCAGCAGTTCCCACAATTCGCCTTGTTTACAGCAAAGTTGCGGTAATGGAGCAAAAGATTTACCCGATTGAGACGGCGCACGAGCCACAGCTACCCGTAAATTATGATGCTCAATTTGCGCACTCAACTGTTGTTTTTGTGTGCCAGTGACGGTTTTAAGTAATTGCGTTTTAGTTTCGGGCGATACTTCGCCTTTAATCTCAACAATAACCGTGTTGTGCGCTGTCGGTGTGATGGTCACGTTGGTTGAGGTTTCTAACGTTAAATCCGGCTTTGCTTCTACTTCAAAACGAATGGTCGGTTCTGTCCGTACAACAACGTCGTCTTGGCCGTCAAATACATCGCTTTGATTCGGATTGCCTTGCGTAATGTTTGCAGCGGCTTCCATTGCCTCAAAACCCATTTCAATCAATTTATCGGTAAGCTGTTTGGCAACCACGGCAAAATCCGGTGAAGCCAAATGTGCATAAGCGCGGTTCAACGCATCGCTGGTGCGCCGTTTGGCATGAGGCATCCGCAACACCCGCCCTAATAACTGCTCGGCATCCTTGCTAGATCGAACGTCTTTTACCGAACAAAACACATAGGCAAACGAACAATCCCAGCCTTCTTTTAACGCTTCGATGGTAATGATGTATTTGATCGGGCAGGTTGGAGAAAATAGATTCAAACCGTCCAATTCACGTTGCTTGCCGGTAGCTATGGCTATTTCCCGTTCATCGACATGCAGTTGCTCGATTAAATGCGATTTTAATATCTCGACCGTTACTTCGCCGTTTTTGGCGTCGGCCTGAAACAACACAATAGGCCGCACAAAGTCGCTTTCTTTTTGGGCTTCCAACGCCAGCTTTTTACCGGTTAACACCGCATCGCGCACGGCGGCTTGCCAGTCCTTATGCTCGGTCAACACAATCGGCAGCTTGATCATGTTTTCGGCTTTTAATTCCGAAGCCGAACAGCGATAAAGGATATTTGAGGCGGATGTCACGCTGCTGTCCGGTGTCGCGGTAAATTCGACAATGCAAGCCGGATGCAGCCGCTTCAACGTATCAAAGGTTAGCTTTGTCCGAGCATTATGCGCCTCGTCCATAATCACTAACGGTTGATGCAAGGCCAGCAAATTAGCGAACGAGGCTTTGATTTTGCCTATATCCTCGCGCCGCAAACCGTTTTCCTGTAAATCCTTTTCGCTGATTCGTTCTAAGCGATAGTCCGGGTCGGTAATACCGACAAAATGCGGTTCAAAGTCTTCATGATGCACATACACTTTACGGCCGCTGGTATCTTCCACCCGTAACGCGGCCAAGGTGCCAACGATAACCAAGGTCTTGCGGCCTATATCTTGGCGGCGAATCTGGGTAACTTCGCCGACATCAAACACCCGTAGACGGTCTAAGCCGAATTCGTTTTCCAACGCCTGCCGATAGGGATGCCCTACGGTTTTCAAGGCTTCCAGGGTTTGTTCCCGGATAGTATTGGTCGGCACCAGCCATAACACCACCGGATAATCCTGTTCCAGATAGGCTTTTTGCACCACACTGACGGTATAGGAAGCCAGCACGGTTTTGCCGCCGCCGGTCGGCAAACGCATACAGACATAAGGCATTTCACCGAAATCGTAATGGCGATAAAGAACAGGCTCAAGCTCCTGTTTGAGATAACTTGCCTTAAACGCTTCGGCAACCGTACCGCCTTTAGCTTCGGTTAAGAAATGCGTCAAAGCGGCTAATGCGCGGTTTTGATAGTCCTTTAACGCAAACATTACACCGCCCTCACATCATAAGGAATTTGTTTGAACACGATATTTTCGGCTTCCAGTCGTGGTTTACCGAAACGGCTGGCTTCGCCGTAAATGATTTTGCGCCCGTTATGCTTCGGCAAACTGTCCAGCACGGTTTGAGTGAGGACATTGCCGCTTTGCGGTCTACGGTCGCCGAGAATGCCGTTATACAGCAGGTAATAGGCGCTATCGTTATGAATACCCAGCAACGGCGAATCGGCACGACTTGCCAACGGTACACGGGTTTCACAAAACCAGATATGCGCGGCTAACGCGGCAAATTTCACGTTGTGATGGATCGAACCGACTTCATCAAAAATCGTCTCGCCCAAGCGAAAATAATGGAAGCCGCCGCCACCTTGCCAGTTAACCGCCTTGGAAATTCCGCCCTGTTCGCCTTCAATGACTTTTTTTAAGCGCGGCTGGCAATGAGTTTCTGCATGATCACCCATTTCTATACCGATGTAACGGCGGTTCATTTTATGGGCGACTGCGGCGGTTGTGCCTGAGCCTAAGAAGCTGTCCAGAACGAGGTCGTTGGGGTTAGTGGCTAATTCAAAAATACGTTCAATCAAACTTTCTGGTTTTGGCGTTGCAAACACATCTTCTTGATTAAAAGTCATCACTTCTTTTTTAGATGTCTGGTTATCACCCACTTCAGCTCGCAACCATACAGTTGTACAAACTATCCCGTCTTGTACCTCAGATAAGAAACGCTTTATTCGTGGAACATTACTCCCATTTTCGCCAAACCAAATACGATTATCATTACGAAGCTCTAAAAACTTGTCTTCTGCTGCTCCCCAGCACCTGCCCTTTGTGGGCCACAATTTCCGCCCTGATGGTGTTGTGATTTCGTACAGATTGTTACTTTGGCCTGTTTTTGCAAATTGTGCCCCACGCTGTCCACCAGTTAAACTAATCGTAAAGTCGCCGGAAGTCCAAACACCACGAGGATCATTGTCTGGATTAGCAAAACGCGCATCGGCAGCTTCTGTACGTTTTAAAAGCTTAGGCCGCCAAATTTCTTTATTTTTTGCAAAACAAATTACGTGATCATGGCTATCTGAAAGCCAAACAGCATTGGCTTGTGGAGATGCTTTTTTCTGCCAAACAACATTCGCCACAAAATTCCTCCGCCCAAACACTTCATCCATCATCACCTTCAAATAATGTGCCTCGTTGTCGTCGATGGACACCCAAATACTGCCGTCTTCCGCCAGCAATTCCCTGAGTAGTTCTAATCGCGGATACATTAGACTCAACCACAAGGAATGCTCCAGGTTGTCGTCGTAATGACTGAACGCCGAACGCGTGTTGTAAGGCGGATCGATATAAATACACTTCACCTTACCGGCATACAGCGGCAACAACGCTTTCAAGGCTTGCAGATTATCGCCTTGTATCAACATGTTTTCCGTGTTGGTGTCGCCCACGCTAAGTTCCGGCACGGCCTCCAGCAAGCGATAAGGCACTTTTTGCACGGTGCGCACAGCATCCGATTTGTTCAACCAGTCGAGTAGGGGCATGGCTTGATTTTAATCCTTTAAGGTTGATTGAGTTCTGACGGCAAATGCGGCTTAAAAGCCAATAGCGGCGTAATTTCTTTAGAAAACGAACATAAGCCTTCCACAAAGTCCGCTTCTCCAGTTTCGCTTCTTAACACCAGTTTCAACATGCCGTCTGGCTTAGGTGAGCCGAGTAATTTTTGTTTGACGATAGCAAAACCAATATGCCGCATTGCCAATAAAATCGCACTTTCAAAGGTGACAACGGCATTTTGTAACGCTGAAAAGACGGTGGGTAATTGGCCTTGATGTTCCAGTAAAGCACGTAAGGCTCGTCTATCTCCGGTTATCAGTAAGGGATTTTCAGTTTCAACGGCGGCGGCAAATAAGAATTTTTCGCCGCCGTCTATGCCTTCAATATTATCAAGTTGGGCTAATAACGCGGTATCTTTAACGTCAGGTAAGGTTTGTGTCGTTTCGAGAAAGGACGTAAGCCTCGCCAGAGTTTCTTCGTTGCCGCATTTACTCAGGGCTTTGGCAGGTTTTTTGGGGAGTAGTTGGTATTTTGCGGCGCGAGTGATAAAAAATTCAGCCTCTTGGCAATCAAGTATATCCGGTAGGGCATCTAACAAGTCGCATTGCGCCAACTTGAGTATGATGTCGTTATCGGCAAGAACGATCAATCAGCTTTCCCTTTTAGGTGAGTTTGTAACAAGGTGTAGTCGTCTTCGTTAAGGTCATCTAACTCTAGCGATTGTAATAAGGCAGTGCGTAAGATTTCTTGATCAGTTTGCGCATTTTTGGCGATTTTATTAATCGCTGCATTAGCTGCACCCCAATGATTTTTTGAGTAAGCATAATTTAAGACGATGTGTAACGGGTCGATTTGGTTTTTCTCACCGTAATGTATGGCTGAGGTTGCTAATTCATCGCCATTAAGGTTTCGCCCCGTTGGAACAATTTTGCATTCGGGGTCGCCGGTTAATAGCTCCAGTGCAAAACGGTTAGCAGCACGTTCGTCTTCATCATCGGCTTCTGCATCAATTTTTTGATCAACAATGGAATGTTCGGCGGTGACGTGACCTAGGGTAATATGTCCCAGCTCATGTGCCAAATCGAACAGTGCATAGCCATGCGGGTGATTTTGTGTCAGTACGATGACCGGACGGCCGCTTTGCTCAAAGGCTAACCCCTCCATCTTTTTGACTTTTTTGGGCAAATGATGGAGATGAATAACAGTAATGCCAATATCAAGGCAATGTGTCAGTACATCTTCAAAAGTAATCCATTTTTTACCGATAAGAAGCTGTTTGCGCAATTCACTGGCATCAGGATAAAAATCAGGCCGTGGTTTAGCAGGGAAGACTTTTAAGACAATACGGGCAAGTGAACGCGCTACCGCACAAGCAACGTTCAAATCATCAGCAACAATATTTTCACGATGCTTAAAGCGAATGCCTTGAGGTAAGTTTAACGCGGCTTCCGCGTTTTCTGTCCACAAAGATTCGGCACGAACACCAAATGTCTGCCCTAAAATAAGGCTGGCTTGTTGTAAACCGGCAGGGGTTTCCGCTATTTCATCGTCCCACCAATCAGGCAGTAACGAGTTAATATATTTTGGATTGTAGCCGACTGTTTTTAACTTACTATACAGGCGTTTCATTTGAGGATTTGCTACCGTCATGATTCACCTCGCTGTATGTTTATGATTATTGAAGTTTATATTCCTTGTTCGGCAGAATTTTAAAACCGAATTTTGGTGCGAATTATAGTCTTTATATACCCTGAAAGCCATCATGTTAGACCAATGGGTACTAAAGAATTTCCAGTACAATGCGCGCCATCTATGCTTTCCTTCAGTTGATGGTAACCATGCTTAAAATCCAATTTGGGAATTTTGGTCAGCCATTGCTTTAACAACTGCCCTTGCAATATCATCAACATTTTGGTTGACAGAAGACCGGGGAAATTTTAATTGCTGAAAAATCTCCCCCTGCCGATGGGGCTGTACATGACCATAACTATACAAAGTCGTCAAAACATCTTCATGCCCTAAATTTTGACTCCAAGATTTAAACTCTTCAGGGGTTTGGCAAAGCTTTTGACCAAGTGTCACTATCGTTTTACGAAAGCTATGCGGATTAAAATAAGGCAAATCAGCCGATTCAAAAGCATCTTTAAAAATTGTGCGTATGGGTGATGCGGTACTCCAATGCTCCCGTTTAAAACCGGATGCTTTAAAAACCCTATCTTCGCATGTAATCACATTCGTTTTAGGAAATAAAGGATCATCATTGCCCCAAAGTAACTCTTCTTTAAGATAGCGCACCCAATCGCCAACAATTTGCTGAATATCATCCCCGACAGGAAAGAAAAACGTCGTAAAGGTCTTACTGAATTTTGTATTCACCTCTCTAGCGTCCTGAAACACACTGTTCCCACTCATATCAATATGCTTTAACTTCATCGAAGCAATAGCACTGTCTCTAGCCCCGGTTAATAGGGTAAAAGCAATCAGGCTGCGATTACGTTTTTCTATGTCCGAATTATTCGGCATTGTTACAATAACGTGTTTAATTTGTTCCAAGGTAGGAACCGCCGTTTCCCTGCGTGCCGTTGCAATCCGCACGTCTTTTTCCGACAAGTTAAAATATTCCATATCGGTATAGCTAATACGAGACTTATAGCCGGGTTGCATCGCCAACCATTGAAAGAAGATTTTTAATTGCCCTAATGTCGAATTGAGCGTTGCTTTGCTTAACTTTTTTCCGGTTTGTTGATTATCCTGTTTGGCGAGATGATTTTTAAATCCGACCGCTTGCTGAAAATGAAAAGCCTTAAAATCACGGTATTGGGTATAGGCTTCAAACCGGCTGACCGCCTTAGCCACCGCATCAACCGAACTCTCATTTTGCCGCTTGGCTTCCTTCAGGAATATAAAATATTGACGCTTGATACGTTCGTTTTCTGCATTGTGTTTTATCATGGTTTTATCTCACTTTTTAAAGTCACTGTTTAAGAGGAGTTAGCTACTCTCGTTTATGTGTTTCAGTGCCTTCGTTAAGGTGATGTCTAATTTGCCTTGAATTTGCTCTAAATGGGCAAAATTAAAGTATTTATTGATGATCCCGTTGCATGAGGGACAAAGGCCAATTAAGCGCCCCATACTGCAATTGATAAGCTCATAATCAGCCATATTCGCAGCAGGTAATTGAGGCAATCGGCAACGAACGCAATAAATCTCAAAAGGAAGACATTTCCGTTTTTTACTCTTCCTTTTCGCCTGTAAATAGTCCTTTAAATCAGAACCCAGAATTAACATGGGCCTTTTATCGTCATTAGTCGCCAATCCTTCTTTAACCCATGAACGCACCGTGTTTTTATGGACGGAAAATAAATTAGCCACGTCCTCCACCGTATAATTACGATGGATTTTTACTAAATTAGGATTAGGAGACTTAGCCATTACTTTGCACTACGGCTACCCCCGGCCAGAGTTGTTTACCTATGTGCTGATCTGGATCGTTTGCTTTAAGCATGTAAGTAATATTTTTCATACAGGTATGGTTAATGTAGGTGTGTACCAAAACGGGGTAAGCAAGGCTTTTGTAAGTCATTGATTTTTGCTTCTTGCGTACTCTTAATCGGTACACAAAACCCAATTAAATAAATTTGTGTACCGATATGGAGCATGCAAAATGACTTTGTGTCCCCCTTTTCGGTACGGTTGCTTTATTATTCCGGCTTCCATTTCTCCCAATCGTGGGTTGGATTTCGGAAATCAAACGGCATCCAGGTCAAACGCCATTCACGCGCCTTACTACCCGTTCTGCTGTTGAATAAAGACTCTGTTTCGAAAACAATGAAACCGCGCTCCTGTAGCACCTTAAACGCTTTACCAGCGGTTTCAGGTTTACACCCAATCTTTTGACCCGCTTCACGTACACCATAGGCAACAGGTCTATCGTTTCGCCACTGCATCTGTAGCAGGTCCATCAACACTTTGGCAGTGGGCGACATCGATTCATAAGAATATGATTCTCGCATTGCCCTAGAAACGACCATAACGCCGCCCCTACTATCGTATTTGAGCTTTGGCCCTTTATTTTTCTTTGCCATTTCTAGCCTGATAAATCGGCACAAGTAATAAAATCACTGTAGTTTTTAACTGTAGGCCGCACAAATCCTGCATGTCATCCGCATTAGCTATGCGATACCGGCTATCTGTGCCCGATTTTCCGAATCGGTAGCCCGTTGCACACGTTGCGAGTGGCGCAGAATTTATGCGCCTCTCTTATCAGCTAAACATTGAGTAAAAGTAGGAATGTGAACCAGAAAGTTTCTGGCCGTCACTTTGACAAACGCATCTTTAAAGCCGTTTGCCTCTCGGTTTTTAAACAGCCAGTTAAATTCCGATTCTTTCAGCGGGTTGTCAGGGTGAGTGGCAAAACTGCTTTTCGGGCAGAAGTCGCCCAAAGTTGTAACGGTGGGGGTGTTGGTCATAAAAAAAGCCTCACGGGTAGTTAAACATCGTGAGGCTATTTTGAAGGGCGTAAGCAGTATTTACGAGGGACGTAACTTTGTGATTTTAATACCGGTGTAGTTTAACTTGGTTTTTATACCGGAACGATTTTAGGTGTTTTTCATTCCACTTACTTTTTCGTAAGCTAATTGTGTTGATAGCGCGCTATATATCTCACTTTTGATTAGCCATTCTGCCGTTGGTTTGGTTACTTTGCGTAATCGTTCAACAATATCGACATCATATTCATCAGGAAAAATCATCCGCGCCAACTTATTTTGGGTGATTTTCTTACCTTCTATTTTAGCAATAAGCACCAAATCAAGGTATGGGATAACGCCATACTCAACCCAGTAATCAAAATCTACCTGAGTAAATAACTTTTTTTTGTGCTGGTAATTTATCGCCTGCCGGTAGTGTGTTAGCCAGTGGGCAAAGTCGCTTTTGATCTGCTCATCAGTTGCAGATAGATTAACCACCACATGCGCTGACGGCTCAATGTCAAAATTCGAATATTGCTTAATATGAAAATCATGAGGAGTATGGGCAATTTCTATCAAATCATTATTTTGATCAACTTCAAAACAAAAATCCCAGGCATGCTCGCAAGCCTCCCATACATGGGCAAGATCATTATCTTTTGCCATTTTCCATAAGAAGCAAGAAGTAAGACTATCAACCGAAACGGTAGAAAACGGCTGCCCCTCTAATATACCTTCAGCCCGTCTATTGTGCATTTCATGAGGATAATTCGGGTCATCGGCAATAACGCCGGACTTTAACACGCTTGCTACAGATGAAAGGTATCTATCATCTTCATCATGGCTCAACAGTCTATTACGCTCAACCTTGTGGTACTGATCACGGGCTATAAGCTGCCATATCCAGCCCTCAGTAGACATTGTTTTTAATGCATCATAATTTTTTAAATCAAACCAGCTTGTATCAAGCTCTTTTGCCATTCAGCGACACTCCATTAATGCAATTCATTACCTGAGAAAGCCCAGTCCAGCGGCTAATGATTTTGCCTTTCGGATGTGCATCATAAGCTGACTGTTTAAATTATAAACTAATAGACTTAGCCATCGTATCATTCAGCACTTGGGATTTATGGGCTGTCGATAAATGCGTATAGCGGTCGGTACTGGCAAGACTTTTGTGGCCGAGGATTTCGGCGATTTCTTTTAATGTTCGTCCATCCCGCGCCAAGGTCGAGGCGGTATCATGGCGCATGTCGTGCCATCTAAAGTTTTTAATGTCTGCGGCTTTCAGGCATCTTGCCCACTGCTTTTTATAATCGAAGGGTTTGTTTATATCCACGCTGGAAGGAAATAGTAAACGATTGCCGATTTCCCGATGCTTTTTGAGTTGATCCATAATAACGTTGGGTATTGGCGTGTGCCGTGGCGTTCCGTTTTTAGTGTCGGATAGCATTGCCAGACCTTTATCGAAATCGATGTCATTCCAGCGTAGCCGCTCAAGCTCACCTTTACGCATTCCGGTCGTAAGCGCCATCAGGACTTTGAGATAGAACTTGCCCCCAATCTCTTTGGCCGCTTTCAATAAACGTGGCTTTTCTTCGTCGGATAAATAACGAACAATCTTATTGTCTAGCTTGAGGGAGCGGACACGTTTACAGGGGTTATCATCAATGTATTGTTCCAGAATACTATCGTCCTCTTGTTGCAGAGTGGCATAGTCCAGAATGGCCGATAAAACGGCGAGGTGTTTATTGTAAGTCGCAGGGGCTTGTGATTTTTTCGATTTGAGAGCATCCCGGATCAGTTCCGGCGTAATGTCTGAAAGAAGGATTTTGCCTAAACATTTTTCCCACCATAAAACCAGCCTTACCCGGTCATGGTCTTTGCCCGTCCACCATTGCATGTATTCATCAGCCAAACGACTGAATTTAATGGTGCAGGGTTTAATGCCCTTGGCTTCGTATTCTTGGGAATCCAAAACAGCACGATTACCCCAAGTACGAGCATCTTGCTTACGTCTGAATGTTTTGGTTTTGATGCCTTTACCGGATTTGGTAAGAATGGTGCGATAACGGACTTCGCCGTTTTTTAGATCAACTTTTATGATGTGGAAATTGAGCATCTGTGTTCCCTCTTTTTGAGGTTAAAACAAAACTACTGTAGTTATCACTGTAGTCGCTTGTTTAGTACACAGTTACTGAGGCTTTTTATCCTTAAAAAGCTTTTTAAATCAAAGTCTTTGTGGTGGGTCGTGCGCGATTCGAACGCGCGACCATCGCATTAAAAGTGCGGT
>Ga0208125_100847_pt1 | contig 13563 bp, 13 predicted proteins | sample LakWasM128_HOW14_2_FD_183938 | JGI IMG/M metagenome (GOLD analysis project Ga0208125, IMG submission 183938) | Freshwater sediment methanotrophic microbial communities from Lake Washington under simulated oxygen tension - Sediment Metagenome... | ecosystem: Environmental > Aquatic > Freshwater >... | reverse complement strand
ATTAATTTTTTATTTTTATATGCCAATGAAAAACAAACAACAGAATCAGAATAAGCGGTAGACTTTTTTATGGATACTTCAGACAAATCACTACAAGATTTTTTTGGCTCAAATTTATATACTGACTCCACAACCCACCTCAACTTTATCGGTATTAAATTATCCTTAGATTTTGCACAAACAAAACCCGATTATTGTATCAGCAAGGCAATGAAAATCAAAAACTATCAGCCAATTGTGTTGCTGGTGCGGTATTTTTTAACTTTCCAAATGACATGTCAACACAAGAATTTTGGAGCTCGATCAAAAGCTGCTTTTGGACAAAGCTGTTAACCAGTGAGCAAAACATTCCAAGGTCCTGAGGAAATTCGGCACTTGTATTTAGTTGAAAAAGCAGTCCCAGTGAAATGTCTCAGTTCTCAAGGACTAGAAAACTACTAAAGGGCTGTGCGCATACCCGGACTAGAGTCTTTTAGACCGATATGTGAGGAAATTCCTTATCCAAGTGTAGTTTTAATATTGCTGATCTACTGCAGTTCGTTGAAGAATGAAATTTCATGAAGGACACGTAAGTCCTGTAAAGAAGCGACCCTCGACTAGATCATGCAGTACATCTAGCCAATGACTACCGTAATGATATTGATTTAATCCATATTTACAGCATTATTATAGTCTAAAAAGGCGATTTCGGCACCTGATAACCAGGCGCAAACACTGCACTCTCAACCCCATATAAAGATAATGGATCTCTTAGCCAAAGTCGAAATGCTTCATCATCTTTCCCCTTGCAGTGATCGATTGAGCAATCGACGTGCCATTGGCGTAAAACATAACCAGCCATTGCCGCCCGAAGCTTGAGATGCAATATGCCATCTTGCATTTGATAATCTCTCTTGACTAACTCAGGATACTTACAATCCGGATGTGGAACTAAATCCAGCTCAACTATTCGATTCCACTGGAAGTCCTGTGCAGATAACTCGTGTTTTTCGGGAAGGCTATCATCGATAGTGACGGCCTGATCAATTCTGCTGATTACAAAATCAGCAAATCGAGGTCTTTTACGATCAAAAGCTCGAGCGTGCCATCGTAAACCATCTGTAGCCAATGAAAAAGGTACTATTTCGCGTTCAGATGCACCACTGGTACTGGAATAATATTGGATTCTTACGGCCTTACCCATATGAATCGCTCGGGTAATTGGCGCTAAACATTCCAATTTTATGTTGTTTAATGACCCTTGCATTTCACATGGGATTAATGAACCGGCCACAGGATTGATGCCATCACCAAAGCCTTGTGAAAGAGCTGTTAGTACACGTTCGGGTATATGTTGAAATATGGAATTAAATCCTTCTTGAAACACATACATTTTCGAAGAATTGTCGAATACGACATTTCCGGGTGCAAGCTCCTTATAAAGAGCAAAATCGCGAGTGGCTCCTGCAGGTGCTACGCCAAATCGCTCCATCAAATCCCCTCGCCCCACCTTACCCAGAAAATAAAGTCGGAATTCTATGTACGCCAACCGCTCACGTTGGGTTTGACTAAGCGTATCCATAATTATGACACCTTGGCTTATATAATCAATAAGATTCAATTATAGCCTAGTTTAATTTATACAAAAAATAATATTGATCCTATTGCATGATCAAAATGATTATGTTATGTTCTATCTATGGTTACATTATCTCAAAAGGAGGTTTCTATGAAGTGCAAATAAAAAAGGGCAAGCTCGAAAGCTTGCCCTCGGGAACTCAGCATAATGCCAAGCTCGGTTTGGCGATTGATATTGTCGTTATGCAGTTCCTTTAAGTCAAGTTTTTACAGCCAAGTATTGGTTTCCGTATCTCAATTGATGTGGAAAAAAGCTTAATTTCGAATGACGATAGGAGCAGCTATGCCTGCAAAAAAAGTACACATTTCCATTGATCGTGAAACTCAATCTATCAAACCTGGTGCCGTGCGTGGTCAGGACATCATCAATTTGGCGAATCTCAACCCCGGCGAGCAGCTAATGCTTGAAGTGGGCGGCGATGTTGATATTCCCCTCTCTACTGATGATTTGATCTTCCTTCGAGGTGAGGAGCGATTCAGCATTGGCGATGGAAACCCGGAAGTTCCAGAGAACCCACGTGTTCGGAAGCCGTTGAATTTTGTATTGAATGAAGGGCCGATTCCCGAGAATCAACGACCGCACCACGCCAAGCTCACGGGCGCCGAGCTGAAATTCCTTGCAGGGACAGCCAATGTTGATCTTTGGATTGATCTTGATGATCTTGCCGACGAAATAATCGAAGATACCGACCGGATCGTGCTTCAGGCACATGATCGCTTTTTCACAGTCCCACGCGAGGAAGAGGATCGATTTTACGAGGTAACGGTCCTCCTCGATGGTGAAGATCGAGAGCTTCGTTTTCCTGCGGCGATGACAGTTCGTGAAGCTATTCGCCGTTGCTTGCCTCCTGCGGATCGTCCAAATGTGAGTGATTTCGACATGGTGGACGGAAATATAGGGACTGCCGAATTGAACCCAGATGTGACCCTAAAAGCAGCCGGTGTACGTGACGAGCACATCTTGTCAATCACCAAAAAAAACGGCGGTGGCGGATGAAAACAGCGGCTATCGTATATCCCAAACTGGCGCAAGCAAGCTTTGAGAAAGCGATTCAGCCGCTACTTACCGCTCCGGCGAAATACGAGAAGGTTGGCGTCAAGTTATTGGCCTTCTCATTTCCGTATCTCGATGTTGAAGTGGGCTGGCATCTCCATGCTAGCAACATCCGGCTTCGTGTCGACGGTACGGATTTTCCATATAGGCCGGTAGGTGGATGGTGGATCGATCAAAGCAATAATCCTTTGTTACTAGGTTTACAACAGGTACCAAGTGGTAATGGGTTCCACGTTAATGATCAGGATGGCAAGCCCGGTTGTTGGTTTTGCTTCAGGGGCTGGAGAGAGTACCACAATCATTCTAGTCACCAAGACATTTCCTGGGCATCAATCCGTCGAGATTCTCGATACAGCGTGTTGCAGTTAGTGATGCAACTGGTCAAGGATCTAAACAGCACTGGAGTAATGAAGATATGAGATACAGGAAATGGAAAATCCCTCAGAAAGTGCTTGAAGAAACTCAACAAGCATTTTTGCACGGTCAGCACGAGGCGTTCGTGATCTGGACGGTACGCCGTAATGAGAACACCCAGACTGATACGGCCGAAATCACCCGATGCATTGTGCCTGAGCAAAAACCCGGTGTGTCACAACATGGCGTCTGGGTGCATATCGCTGGTCAAGAGCTTCAACGAATTCAGCTGGATAATTTTCAGAGGAAAGAACGAAGTATCGTCCAACTCCATACCCATCCTGGTGCCGATGTTCGGATGTCTAAACTGGACCGCGAATGGGAGGTAGTTCGACATGTTGGTGCGCTAAGCATCATCGTACCGCATTACGGCCTGCGCGACTTAAACTCATTTGAAGGCGTCAATGTTTATGAGCGGGAAGAAGCTGACTGGCGACTTTGGTCGTCCAAAGAACTATCTGAAAGGTTGGTGCTGTCATGAGTGCTGCTGATAAGAATGCTCAAGCCTTAAAGGCCTTATTCGGAGACATCACACTTGCCAGTCGACTTGGTTCGACTCGAATTGTCGTAGTTACCCCATCCGAAGACTTGCCGAAGTCAGGGATATTGTTAGCAGAAGTGCTGGCGGATGTTCTGGGACGTCTCTGGCCCAACATCGATTTCGTGGGTTCCGGTGCTGAACTGCAGTTGGCTGTAGCCGTAAATGCAGCCAAATCAGGTGGTGCTCCCTTTGATGGACTAAGCGCCCAGTGGGCTCCACCCTATGACTGTGTGATTTCCATTGGTAGCCCTGCGGTTCCTGATAGTAGCTACGTAGTTCAGGTCGGTGCCAATGACTGGGAAGCGCAGCTTGGGCCCGAGGCTACTTGTGGTCCTAGTGATAACCCCGTGGGACCAGCTTTTGCTGCAGCATTGGCGGCGGCCCAGGTCTTTTATCATGTATTCAAGTCTGAGTTGGCCGGTATGAATGCTATGCCCCTGAATTCATGCCAAGTCGATCTTCGGCAGCTATTTCACGCTACGGAATTGGAGGCTGGTCCACTAAACATTGGAGAGACCCATGTTTTCGGCGTCGGAGCAGTGACACATGGTTTGGTTTGGTTGCTTGAACACTGGCCGTCTACTGTGACTGGCGAGATTAATTTGGTCGATCAAGATAAGTATGGCGACTCGAATGGCCAGCGCTACGCGTTCATGCGGCCAGAAAACTGGGAACAAACCAAGGTTTCAGCAGTAAAAAAAAGGCTAGATGCCGCCCACCCAAATCTATTGGTGCAGGAACGCCCAGTTGATCTGAACAGCTATTGCGCCGAGCGTGGTTACGATTCTCCATTACAAAGGGCTATCGCAGGCTTAGATTCCGCTGAAGCTCGTAGGCACGTCGCTCTAAAATTACCATGGCATACTGTGAATATGTGGACTGAAGGTGTTCGGATTGGTGCAGGTCGATACCTCCCCGGAGATGGACATGCATGCCTAGCATGCGGGTATCTGGAAAATGCGGATACGCCCGTTGATGAAGTTGGTGAAATATATCTGCAGACTGGGATTCGTCCTGATCTCATACGTTCTCTACTCGATAGTGGTCAAGGTTTAACTCTCCAAGAAGCCACCATGATTGCAGGACACAGAGGTGTTGCGCCAGACCAATTTGTTGGCCAACCACTTCGTTCTGTCTTACCCGCACTGTGCGCAACCGGAAGGCTCCAGATGCCAAACGATTCCGAGGCTGTGGATGTTCCGTTCGCCTTCGCGTCATTGTTTGCCGGGATTGCGGGGTTTGTCATGTTATTGAAAGACTGCAGCAATAATTTAAACGGGAGCTATGGCTGGACACAGCATATTTTCAAGAAACCTTCATCTCATATGTATAGCTCCCTGTATACCAAGTCTAACTGTGTTTGTTGTTCGGCAATGGAACAAACCGGATGGAATTGGAATTGATAGTTAGTTTATTCGGAATATATATTACTAATAAATCACCTGAATTTATTATCCAAAAACTTGGTTATCTTGGATGATGAATGTATGAAACCATTTAATTATTTGTTTGGCTTCCCATGAGCTCACCTCAACAATCACTGTTTAATCTGACCCTGATGGTAATTCATGAATCCGAAAGAAGAATACTGACATTTCGATCTGTTGGTACCATTCCTGACGTAATCATGCGCATCATCATGTTCCCGTTGCTATTCATTCAACTTGGCATGACTGAACTATTTCGGCCCGCTTTAAAATGGGCGTTAATGTGGTTTGGACTGTCTATTTTTGGGGCATTTCTTATTTCGCATGCTGAGGTATCTGAGCAAACCAAGAGCTACATCTTTTTAGCATGCATTTATTTGCCAATATTTTTAGTGATCTTTGCAATGCCAAGTACATTCGCACTCGACTCAATCAAAGGTGAGCAGATTCGATCACTTGCAGACTACATATACTCTCTCGGCATTGATGGTAAAGAGAAGATAGAAGCTCTTGAAGAAAATCTATTAAATATCGCTGAACGCACATACGCTCGAACAAAAAAACTTCAGTGGTTAGTCGCTACCGTGTGGGCACTTTTCTTGTATGGCTTCAACCAAGTAAACAGCATCGCGGTAAAAATTGTGCCCGAACAAATCACAAAAATCATCTCCGAAAATATTATGACTTTCATTATTTACGGACTGGTGTCATTTCTCAGCATATTGGTAATCGTTGGCTACAAGAAAGCTAATGACGCAGTGTTTCGCCGACTACAGTTCGCCATCCAAGAATTGAAGTTCCGTGCCTTCATCCATCATCCGACGACGATCCAACCTACCACTTCACCGGACGCTATGCGATAACGTCTCTTAAGCGTCCCACGGTTTCAAGTACAGATACATCCTTATAGCTTGGACTTGAGCCAAGCTTATCGATCATTTTTCATTTGGTTCCACAAGCTGACAAGCGTAAATACATTCAAAATTAATACCATTTGGTGAATATTTGGTTTTGCCTCTCTGCTTCAATACCTGAAACATTTTGCCTCCTGAGCCAGTTGGCCGACGACTATCGTGTTCATCGGCAATACTGCAAATATTACAGGAAATCATAACGTTTAAACTCTCTCGATTTTAAGAGTGGACGTGTACTCAGACTGATATCAGTTTTGCCTTAGTCATTGATGTTGTTTTGCTTTATGGCTGCTGTTTACATAATGATTACTCCGGTAAATATTGAACATAACGATAAAGTAAACTTGTCTTCAGAATGTCAGCACGGGTATATAGCTTTTGCCTAAGCTTGTAAGAGTTATTGTGGTCAACGGGGAATATTTCGAGTGGCTCCAAGATTTCAACAATTTTTGCTGAACTGATTTCGGACTCCTCCGAGAGTTTGGATAAAATTACATAGTCTTGTTTAAATTGCCTTATATGATCGGGAAAAATGACTTTGGCGTTTCTTGAGTCAATTTTATGATGAAGGTAGCCACGGTTTACCAGCTGATATGTAAATTCTTCGTTCACGCCTAATAACTTGGACGCTTCGGTAACTGACGCATATTCAGGAGTGGGACGCAGATTATTTAACCAGCGCATGAATTCTTCAGCATCAATGGATAATGCACGTATTTTTAGTATTTGAGGATCGGATTTTCTGACGACGAGCTGGCCTGATAGTATTGCTTTGATCAGTTGCAAAAAGGGCATTTCAATCCTGCCTTGGATCTGGTATTGCATGATTTGAGATATGGTTAGGCAAGCTGTGGTGATTGGTGCAGCTCCCCTGTTGATATTTTCGATGATGGCGCTGAGTTCAGGTTGTGAGTATTGCCATGTGGAACAATAGTCTCTACGCGGTGGTATTTCAAACTTAAAGCAACCACTGTTTTGCAACTGAGAAAACTGGGCTTTGGTTACTCCCAAAATTTGGGCGGCAAAACTTGCAGGGATTAACCTTTTTAGATGGGGCAAAATTTTTTCCAAGTCAGGACGATACACTGAGCTTTTGGTGTATTTCTCGGCATACTCGTGATGGACGTTGACCTGTTTATCCGTAATTACTCTACTCAACACGGAGCTGGCAATACCATATTCTTTATAGGCTTTTTGGAATGAGTACCATAGCTGAACTTTTTTGGCGTTTGGAGTAAAAAGCGTGTGCTTTTCGGTTATATCCCGGATTAAGTTCATTACGGCATAATTCTCGACCACATATCTTAATGACTGAAACGACGGCGCTGAAAATTGTTTGAAGAATTCGCGGTAAAAATACACTAGCCTTTTCTGTTGGATGCCAATGTAGCTTGCATGAAACAAGTGTATCGTTTGTAAATAACGCCAGAAACCACTCTGATCGGAAAAAAGCGCTTCGGCACATTGAATAGCCTTATCCTGAAAACCACTGACATACTCGAATTTTTTCCTGGCAGGCTTGGCCAGGTCCTCTCCAACGCCCAGCCATTTCAACATGAATACCATCAGCTCACAGCGTTCCACCATTGTTGGCTGATTGTTAGCGTCGAATAATGGATTGTCTTGATTCAATAAGCCTTCTTCCAGAAATTGCTGCATCCGGAGGACGGATAATGGGGCGGGAATCGCTTCTGCGTTTGCCAGTTGCTCAAGGCATTCAGATTGATTTTCATCAACTTTCAGAATGCTTTGATCCTTTTGGCAGTGTGGGCATAAGTCATGTAACCATACTTGGTGTCTGGCACAGGCTACAGACAGTTTTAGTTGCCAACCCATGCGCCAGTATGACTCTTCCTGAAGGCATAGTGGGCAATAGCGTAGCCGCGAGGAGTTGATATGGATATTGGGTAAAGCACATATTGCCTGAAGCTCAGGAACGGTTTGCTCATATCCAGCCCAATCTGTTGCCAACAGGGTGCGATATAACAGCTCATAATTGATTGTTCCCGCCCCTTTACCGGAGAGTAGCCATCGATAGACAGGATACTTGTTCAGGTTGGCAAGCCGAACCAGAAAGCTAATGGGATTTTCATCGGGGAAACAGTTGGTACGGACTGGTGGGCAGATGAGGGTTAATTGTGCGTCCGTCATAACTTTTTCTCCTGGCTCCGAATAACCTCTAACATAGGGGCCTTATAGAAGACCATACCGCGCTGATCCAACCTTTGACCAATAAACTGCGGGTGAAACGGGTTCATCTTACCCACACCTTCAACCCAGATTGAGTCGCTGAAAGCCTGTTCCAGACATTGCCGGTCAATTCCCGGCAAATGGCGATTGATAACGATTTGATAAGCACCCAGCATCAGTTTGACCATATAGTCCATGGTCCCGTTGGTGGCGAAATGTAGCTGTCTAACGATACCGTCTTGCTGTAAGTCCAGTGGGGACAACATGGCCAATGCCTCATCAATTTTTTTTATGACGCCGAGAAAGTGACTTCGGCTGGTCGGGCACTCTAAGTCGAAGGGTTTTAAATCGATGCGGCGACAAAAGCGACGACGTAGTTGCTCGTTGGCATCCAGAATGATTTGCGTACGCTCCAGCCCCATAATCACCGTTGATACCTGAGCTTTATCAATCAGGGTTTTAAGCCAGTCGGCTACTTCTGCCGGTGCTCTTTTATGGCCTCGGTCGACAAAATGTTGCATTTCATCAAACAAAATCAGTCTGACATTGCAGACTTTGATTAAATGCAAGATACGTATGGTTTTATCGATAGCCGACCCCCGATAAAAAATCGGATCGCCCAACTGAACAAGCATTTCTTCAGCCAGATTTTTGATGGTAGGCAAGGCAGGAATATTGATTGCCAATACGGGAAGACTCTTACGATCTACGCGTTCGACTGGTGGAAACTCTTTAACCAGCATATCCATTAGGGTGGTTTTGCCGGTACCCGTTGGACCGACTACCCAATAATTTTTGGTTAACCCAGTTTGCTGATTAAATAGATAAGCCTCTTTAAGTAATTGATAGGCTTCATTAAACGCAGGATGCTTAATAATGAGTCTGGACACGACGGCCCATGTTTGATTGAGCATGCTTTGGTCAATCATGATCAGCCTCCTTGCTGTCCACGTCAAAGTCAGGTATATCGACAGTACGATAATCTTCGTCAGACTGCTGACTGACTTTTTCCGGTAGCGTGTTAGACGAAAATGCCGCCTGTTGAAGCTCTTCGGTGTTGTAGCGAGCGGCCTTTTTGCGCTGACTGACTTTTTTGCTATTGCTGACCTCGACAATTAACTGGCGCAATTTTTCCTTTCCGCGTAGATATAAATCAATATCGACACGTGCCGCATTCGTTTGGTTGGTGTGTTGGCGTATGAGTAAATGCTGTGCCAGCGTGAGCTTGTTGGCGTACTCGGGGTAGGTGCAAGGAACTCTGAAGTAATCTCCCTGATGTTCATCAAACACCCATATCTCGCCCAAATCCTCTGGATTAATTCGAATGTTGACCTTAGCAACCCCTCGTTTGCGCAAAGTGGCCAATTCCGCTGAGTTAAACATCAATCCTTGAAATTGCACACCTTCATGGTTTAATTTTCGGCTTTTCTGGATTGCCAAAATCAAATCCAGCTTTTCCTTGCTTTCCGGCAAAACCGGCTCAATGATTTCCAGCCCGTCTTTCCAGGCCAGCGCGGGTGTGATGCCAAGACTTTTATGCGGTGCCTGGATATACACGTCAATCAACCAGATATGCATCAGTTTTTTAAACTCAGCCAATGTTAAGCAGGCTAAATTTTCTGCATCATAATCACCCCTCTGCTTTATATTGGAAAATGTCGTTCCCGCCACTTTGTGGCTGACTTGCCGATTATATGTACCTAAAAATCGCTCAATAGCCCCCTTGTAATGCGGTTGTTTTTTCGGGCAGAAAGTCAGTTCGATATTTAATTCTGCGCACATGCGTCTCAATTGGTGAGCGTGGAACTCCAAGCCATTGTCACAAACAAGATTGACCTTAATCCCGTAAGCAAGCCATTCGTTTTCGACCTCCGGATATTCCTGCGACACATAGGTTTTCGGCATAATTGCGTGCCGGAGAGCACGCATCACGGCAAGTTCTGACGGTGGCTCAAATCCAATCTCGAACCCCAACGGAAGGCGTGAGTAGCGGTCAATAATGAATGTAACTGTGGGTCTGCCGATAGTTAAACCGGTCACGTCATCAACAATCAGCAAATCCAGTGGCGTATGATCAACTTCGGCCCGCTCGAGGATGTATTTTGGTTCTGGCCCTTTACCGGCGGCTCGGAAATGTCTGTCAGCTGCTTGTTTGCCTTTTCTGGCCGCCATAACCAAGTATTCATCATAGGTTTCGACGTACCGATAAAATGTTGCTTTGCCGGGGATGGGGAGAGGTGTATTTCGATTGTTGTTTAGAGCCTTAATTTTGTATTTAAGCGCATCATAAACATCTTGGATACTCCCACCTTCTGACTTAAGATAAATCTCATCTATGAGTTGTTGCGCTAACTGCTCCAACTCTTTAATAATTTTTCGCTTATTTTTCGGCCCCTTTTTATATTTAATCAGGGCGGTGATAGACCTATCTGCTTTTATCCACCGCTTCCACCAGCGGTAAACAGTGAGAGCTGACGGCGGATCGGAATTGTTGGACTCTTCTGCGACCAACTTAATGACTCTCGATAACCTGTGGCAAGTAATCTCCTCGCCCAATAGCTCATCAGCCTTTTTCAGATATTTAAGCCGGTAATAGACTTGCTGTTGTATCGCCTCAGGATAGGTGGATAAATCGCTCTCTAACCGCTGATTATTTTCCGAAGTCGTTGTTACGGTCTGCTGCCCACATAAAATGAGTTCTCCCGTGCTCATAAAGCCCAAAAGTTCTTGCTTGGAATAACTGCTTAATGCCAAATCGCTTTTTCGCTCCAATTGACATTGACCGTCTTCAAGAATGCGAATCAGTCGGTATGGCACATTGTCTAAAATCAGGTCCTGTCCGGTATGTAAAGAGGCAAGTTTCATGATGATGGTCTCCATTAGCTGGGGTAAAAAGAGTGCTTGCTAAATTGAGCGGTTGATCGAGATCAATTCGGATATGCAACTGCGCAAGCAGTGCAAAGGCTATGGATTGCAAGCCAAAAAATTGGCTCAACGCCCCAAACGTTGGATCGTTGGCATTAGCCAGCCATGCCTTGGCTTGCTGCGAGATGTGAAAGGCGATCTCGAACCGCAGATAAGGACGCAGTATCGAAAAATTCCTGATTCGATTCGGAAAATTCAGTTCTTCATCAGTTATGACGATGAAGTTGTAGCCCTTTTCAGCCAGGAACTGGTTTGCTAGTTGTAGTCGTTCCAGTATTTGCGGTGAGCGCAGCTTGGACAATGGCTTTATTTCGACATAGATGATTTCGCCGTTATATAGGGTTAGCTCAAAATCCGGTGTATAACGACACATACGTTCCTGGTATGGAAAATAAAGAGTTTCCGGCTGCTCGCGGAATGCTATGACGGCAGGGGAAAATTCAAAGTGATAGCAGGCTTTTTGTTCCAGCTGGGATTCCCAAGCAATCATGCGCTTCATCTTCGTTGATGGGAATTGTCCCCGGACAAGCCCACGAGAGGGTGTAACCGGTTCTCTTGCCCGCTCGGCTTTGGGCTGTGGCGTAATATTCAGGCGCAAAGCGGCGCTCTGACCAGCGCTTTTACGCTCGCCATTAGAGTGTATAGACATAACTATTCCTTACCGAATACGGTAATAAAGTTTTCTGTTAGTGGTAATTTGGCCAGAGTTGGCTTGACGAGAGTTGTGAGCGGGGAGATACTATACTTTCTCACGGCGGAGTATCTACTTCGCTTGCAGCGCGGGGCAAGCCGACTGGTTTGTTCCGTGTTGCACTTTACATATTCATTCTCCTTGTTTTTATTTGCTTGTTCGATGTGGTGTTTAATGCAAGAACATTTAGCATAATCGTGATTTGTTCTTGGCTTAATCTTCCCAATTGTTGTTTTAATCGGCTTATCAATTGATATTCAGCGAGTATCATGTTGCCAGGCAACTTAAATGACAATTCGGATTGTTCCACACTTTCCCACATTAAGGTTTGCTCTTCCTCATTTAAATCCAGCGCACTAATCAGCCTTTCCAGTATTTTTTTGGATGGTGGTGCTTTTCGGCCTTTTTCCAGTGAGCTTATATAGCAGGCTTGAACACCTAGGTCTGCTGCCAATTGTTTTTGTTGTAGTTGACGACTACGCCTAATATTTTCTAAAAACAATCCAAACGGAGTCATGGAGAGGAACCTTATTTCAGTAATTTTTTATAAGAATAATGTAATTATGAAAATAATTCAATTTGTTATTTATAATCAATGCCTTATTCGATATATCGAAATAAATAGGCACTCTAATTAAGCAATTAACTTTATAAAAACAAGAGGGTGCCAAATATGTTTGTACTGATTTTTATGGTGGCCAGATTGAAGTAATTTGTCGTAATATTTTAGCCGCTAAAATTTCACGAAGTACACTAATCTACAAACAAACTCCTTGCCTGGCGTAAATCGCTTTAACCCATGTTATTTTTCGGTATTCTGTTTTTTACATTAAGGATTTGTGGAGACGCGGTGCTTTTATCTAAAAACGCGAATTTACCTGATGGAAAGAGAAAGAAATTAATTATCGTGTTTTTAATTTTTGGTGAACGTGCGAACACCAGCCGCATGTCCCTTTATGGCGTCAACTCGCTTGAAAATATTGCGTGGACTCACATTCGGAGTGGGCTGTTTTAGTCGAAAGCAGTCACCAGTCAACTCTTGCCAGCCTCATTTGTTCGTTGTGTGAGACTGCTTGTAAAGAGCGAGGACCTGTTCCCTTCGTCCCACATTGGGACTCAATAGAAGAAGCAAGACCATATCCACATCCAACTATCTCTGAAAAATAATGAAGCACTAGCTAACTGTACCTATTGACAAAGGAAAATGGTCAACTGACTGTCCAAAACGAAACTGGCAAACCGCTGAACAACAGTAGCAAACTCTGTAAACTGGGTTTCACTATCGCTCTACCCAGTTTACGCTTATTTTGGATGTGACCAACTGGTCACTCGTGGCCATTAGAGCTTATTTCATTAATTATGAGATTTCATTTCACAATTGTGAGATTTATTTCATAAATTATGAGATCCGACACTCAACATAATTAAACATCCAGATTAGTAACATCCAAGGCATTTTTGACGATAAAGTCTCGTCGCGGCTCTACCACATCGCCCATCAGCGTGGTGAAAATCTCATCGGCGGCAATCACATCCTCGATTCTGACTTGCAGCAAGCGGCGGTTATTTGAATCCAGCGTAGTTTCCCATAATTGTTCGGGGTTCATTTCACCCAAGCCTTTGTAGCGTTGGATATGCTGGCCTTTTTTGATTTCCTTCATCATCCACTCAAAAGCCTGTTTAAAGTTGCTGACCGGCTGCTGCCTTTCGCCCATTTGCATGAATGAGCCTTCATTAAACATGCCCGCAGTATCTTCTGCATATTGCGCGATTTTGTGATAATCCTTGCC
>Ga0208125_100846_pt1 | contig 13599 bp, 10 predicted proteins | sample LakWasM128_HOW14_2_FD_183938 | JGI IMG/M metagenome (GOLD analysis project Ga0208125, IMG submission 183938) | Freshwater sediment methanotrophic microbial communities from Lake Washington under simulated oxygen tension - Sediment Metagenome... | ecosystem: Environmental > Aquatic > Freshwater >... | reverse complement strand
TCTATGGCATCGGCCTGATCACCACCCGGCTCACCGGCCTGACCTTCGAGATCGGCGTGTTCGTCGGCCTGGGCGGGGTGCTGGTGTGCTCCTTTCTGGGCGGCATGCGCGCCGTCACCTGGACCCAGGTGGCGCAATACATCATCCTGATTGCCGCCTACCTGGTGCCGGTGGTGTGGCTATCGATCAAGCAGACCGGCGTGCCGGTGCCGCAGGCCGTGTACGGCTACCAGGTACAGAAGATCAGCGCGCGCGAGCAGGAGTTGATCAAGGACCCGGCCGAGTTGCAGGTGCGGCAGTTCTACGCCCAGCGCGCCATCGAGTACGGGCAGAAATTGCAGGACGTGCCCACCGCCTTGGCGGCGGAGCGGACCCAGGCGTCGCGGCATATCGCCAAGCTCAAGGCCGGCGATGCCCCGCTGGCCGAGATCCAGGCCGCCGAAAAGCGCCGCGCGGCCCTGCCCAAGACGGTGGCCGAGGCCGAAAGCCAGTGGCGCCGTGCCAAGGCCCAGGACGAGCAGCGCGCGCGGCCGCTCTCCGGCATGCCGGCCCATACCCAGCCGTTTGCGGGCGACCCGGAGGGCGATGCCGGCCAGCAGGAGAGTTTCGATGTCTCGCGCCGCAACTTCCTGGCCCTGGTGTTCTGTCTGATGCTCGGCACGGCGGGCCTGCCGCACATCCTGGTGCGCTACTACACCACGCCCTCGGTGGGCGAGGCGCGCGCCTCGGTGGCCTGGTCGCTGGGTTTCATCGGCCTGCTCTACATCACCGCGCCGGCGCTGGCGGTGATGCTCAAGTTCGAGGTCTTCAACGGCCTGGTGGGTACGCCCATCGCCGATCTACCCGCCTGGGTGGGGCAGTGGATGCGGGTGGACGCGGGCCTGCTGTCGATCAACGACGTGAACGGTGACGGCATCCTGCAACTGGGCGAGCTGCACCTGGGCAGCGACATCATCATGCTGCTGGCGCCCGAACTGGCCGGGCTGCCCTATGTGGTCTCGGGCATGGTGGCGGCGGGTGGCCTGGCCGCGGCGCTATCGACCGCAGACGGCCTGCTGCTGACGATCTCGGCCTCGCTCTCGCACGACATTTATTACCGCATCGTCAACCCCAGCGCCAGCAGCACCCGCCGTGTCACGCTGTCCAAGGCACTGCTGCTGGCCACGGCATTGAGCGCGGCCGCGGTGGCAGCGCAGCGGCCGGCCGATATCGTGCTGCTGGTCTCGGCGGCGTTCTCGCTCGCCGGCTCGACCTTTGTGCCGGTGCTGGTGCTGGGCATCTTCTGGCAGCGGGCCAACAAGCAGGGCGCGCTGGCCGGCATGCTGACCGGGCTGGCGGTGTGCGCCTACTACATGGTCAGCGCCGATCCGGGCCTGCGGCGCAGCCTGGGCATTCCCGGCGCCGTCGAGCTGTGGTGGGGCATCCACCCGATCTCGGCCGGCCTGTTCGGTATACCGGCGGGCACGGTAGCCCTGGTGCTGGTGAGCCTGCTGACGCCCGCGCCACCGGCGTCGGCGCGGGCTCTGTTGGCCCGTTTGCGTGCGCCAGATCCGCGTTGAAACGCGCTGAGCGGTACGCCAGCCAGCGCCCGTTTGGGCCTTCCGGCATTTCGCGCTACAATCGCGGGCTTTCCCTTGCCGTACCCATGAGTTTGACGCTGGGGTCCGGCTTCCACAGTGCAGGAATCATCCTGGGCTGGAATCCACAAGGAGTGTTTATGCGTCACTATGAGATCGTTCTGCTGATCCATCCGGATCAAAGCGAACAAGTTCCGGCCATGCTGGAGCGCTACAAGGGCCTGATCACCGCTGGCGGTGGTGTGGTCCACCGTGTTGAAGATTGGGGCCGCCGTCAACTGGCTTACCTGATCCAGAAGCTGGCCAAGGCGCACTACCTGTGCCTGAACATCGAGTGCAGCAAGGAAGTCCTGGCTGAGCTCGAGACCGGTTTCCGCTTCAACGACGCCGTGCTGCGCCACCTGACGGTGGTCAAGCCCAAGGCCGAGACCACGCCTTCCGTGATGATGAAGGCTGTGGAGCGTGAGGAAGCTCGCAAGGCTCCTCAGGAAGCTACTGCCTAAGTTGGGTGATCAAGCGAGTGTTCTTGTGAAGCGCGTACGGCTGTGAATCAGCTTCTATTGCTCGCGCAGATACAGGAACTCGGTCTACTCAGATACACGCCCGCCGGATTGCCGGCCCTGGACATCGTGCTCAAGCATGATTCCACGGTGCAAGAAGCAGGCGGCCCCCGCAAGGTCTCCATGGAGCTCAAAACGGTGGCAATCGGAGAGACGGCCAAACGCGTTCAGGCGCTTGGTGTTGGTGGACATGCCCGCTTCGGCGGCTTTCTGGCAGCCCAACGCAACGGTCGTGGAATCATCTTCCACATCACCGAACTGACAGCGCAAGAGGCAGCAACTCGCGCACCTGAATCTGTATCCGGATTGAAAAGTTAAGAGGTCACACTATGCCCCCAGCACGTGGTAAAGGTCGGTTCTCCAAGGACCGCAAGCCCAAGCGCAATCAACAGTCGCTGCTGTTCCGCCGCAAGCGTTTCTGCCGCTTCACCGTCACCGGTGTCGAGCAGATCGACTACAAGGACATCGACACGCTGCGCGATTTCATCAGCGAAAACGGCAAGATCACGCCCGCTCGCCTGACCGGCACGCGCGCCTTCTTCCAGCGTCAGCTGACGGTTGCCATCAAGCGCGCCCGTTTCCTGGCCATGCTGCCCTACAGCGACCAGCACAAGGTCTGAGGAGTAACCCAACATGCAAATCATCCTGCTTGAAAAGGTCGCGAACCTCGGCAACCTGGGCGACGTCGTCAAGGTCAAGGACGGCTACGCACGCAACTTCCTGATCCCGACCCGCCAGGCACGCCGTGCCACGGCCGCCGCGATCAAGGAATTCGAAGCCAAGCGCGCCGAGCTCGAGAAGGCTGCCGCTGAAAAGCTGGCCGCCGCTCAAGCCCTGGGCGACAGCCTGTCCGGCAAGACCGTGCGCATCAGCCAGAAGGCTGGCGTGGACGGCCGTCTGTTCGGTTCGGTGACCAACGCCGACATCGCCGAAGGCCTGACCAAGATGGGCTTCGCCGTGGCCAAGTCGCAGATCCGTCTGCCGAATGGTCCGCTGAAGGCCGTGGGCGAGTTCGCCGTGAGCGTGGCTGCACACACCGATGTGGTGGTGGAGATCTCCGTTCAGGTCGTCGCCGACGTCGAGTAAGTACCGATAGTGTTTGCGGCCCCGAAGGGCTGCAATCAGAAAAAGCCGGAGGCTGCCAAGCCCTCGGCTTTTTTGCCTTCTGGGGGACGAGTTATACAGTTCCGCCCCCAGGCCCTGAACAGATTCTCCACAGACTTGTCCACAGCGGCGTTTGGAACTCGAGACCATGTCAGCGATCATTTCCCCCAATCCCGGATCCCCCGATCGCAGCGATGACGAGGTGTCGCGCCTGCGCGTGCCGCCGCACTCGGTGGAAGCCGAGCAAAGCGTGCTGGGCGGCCTGCTGATCGACAACAGCGCCTGGGATCGGGCCGGCGATCTGCTGTCCGACAGCGACTTCTACCGCTTCGAGCACAAGCAGATCTTTGCCGCGGTGGGCAAGCTCATCAACGCCGGCAAACCCGCCGACGTGGTGACGGTGTTCGAGGAGCTGACCTCGCTGGGCAAGGCGGCCGATTGCGGCGGCCTCAAATACCTCAACGATCTGGCGCAGAGCGTGCCCAGTGCCGCGAATCTGCGTCGTTATGCCGAGATCGTGCGCGAGCGCGCCATTCTGCGCAAGCTGGTCAGCGCCAGCGACGAGATCGCCACCGCAGCGCTCGCGCCGCAGGGCCGCGCGGTGACCCAGATCCTCGACGAGGCCGAGGGCAAGATCTTCCGCATCGGCGAAGAGGGCTCGCGCAGCCGCCAGGGCTTCCAGAGCATGGACAACCTGGTGGTGCAGCTGATCGATCGCGTCAACGAACTGGCCGAGAACGGCGCCGAGGACGTGACCGGCGTGCGCACCGGCTTCTTCGACCTGGACCGCATGACCGCCGGCCTGCAGCCCGGCGACCTGATCGTGCTGGCGGCGCGCCCCTCGATGGGCAAGACGGCGTTCGCCGTCAATATCGCCGAGAACGTGGCCATCAACGAAGGCCTGCCGGTGGTCATCTATTCGATGGAAATGGGCGCGGCCCAGCTGGCACTGCGTATGGTGGGCTCGATCGGTCGCATCGACCAGGGCCATCTGCGCACCGGCCGCCTGGCCGATGATGAATGGAGCCGGCTCTCCGAGGCGGTGGACAAGCTCGGCAAGTCCAGCATCTTCATCGACGAGAGCCCCGGCCTCTCGCCCAGCGAGGTGCGCGCGCGTGCGCGCCGCCAGGCCCGCATCTGCGGCAAGCTGGGCCTGATCGTGATCGACTATTTGCAGCTGATGAGCGGCAACGGTGGCAACGAGGAAAACCGTGCCACCGTGATCGGCGAAATCTCGCGCGGACTCAAGGCCCTGGCCAAGGAGCTGCAATGCCCGGTGATCGCGCTCTCGCAGCTCAACCGTTCGGTGGAAACGCGGCCCGACAAGCGCCCCATGATGTCCGACCTGCGCGAATCCGGCGCCATCGAGCAGGATGCCGACATCATCATGTTCATCTACCGCGACGAGTACTACACCAAGGACGAGTGCAAGGAGCCGGGTGTGGCCGAGATCATCATCGCCAAGCAGCGTAACGGCCCGGTGGGCACGGTGAAGCTGGCCTTCCAGCGCATGCACACCAAGTTCGAGAACCTGGCACCCGGCTACAGCGGCGGCGGCGACGAGTACTGAATAGCCCTGGCCCTGGCAATGAAGGAAATACTGTATGAAAATACAGTATGCCTTCCACCATCAAGCCTCCCATTCCCCTCAAGGGGCGCGGCAGCGACTGGGCCATCGCACATCGCTTCGAGCGCCAGGCCCGCGAATGCTTTGACGACGGCTGGGGCACGCTGGAGCAGGAGGCCGCCGCAGAGCAACTGCCGCCCAGCACGCAGATCATCGAGGAGCATGCCAAGAGCATCATCTCGAGCAACCAGTCTCCCGACATCAGCTTCGACCTCTCGATCAACCCCTACCGCGGTTGCGAGCATGGTTGTATCTACTGCTTCGCGCGGCCCACGCACAGCTACCTGAACCTCTCGCCGGGCCTGGATTTCGAGACCCGCATCATTGCCAAGGTCAATGCGGTCGAGCGTCTGCATGCGGCCTTCGCGTCCCGCGCCTACATCCCTAAGCTGCTGTGCTTGGGCACCGCCACGGACGCCTATCAGCCCATCGAGCGCAAGCTATGCATCACGCGCGGCCTGGTGGAGCTGATGGCGGCCTGTCAGCACCCGTTCTCCATCGTCACCAAGTCCGCCGGCGTGGAGCGCGATCTGGACCTGCTGGCGCCGATGGCCGCCAGGCGCCAGGTGGGCGTCTATGTGTCCATCACCACGCTGGACCCGGCGCTGGCGCGCATCCTCGAGCCGCGCGCGGCCGCGCCGCAGCGGCGCCTGCGCACGCTCAAGACCCTGGCCGAGGCGGGCGTGCCGGTGGGGGTGAGCGTCTCGCCCATCATTCCCTTTCTGAACGAGCCCGAGCTGGAGCAGATCCTGGCCGCGGCCGCCGAGGCGGGCGCCAGCAAGGCCTTCAGCATCCCGCTGCGCCTGCCCTGGGAGGTGGCGCCGCTGTTCCAGGACTGGTTGCAGCAGCATGTGCCCGACAAGGCCGCGCGCGTGATGGCGCGGGTGCGTGAGATGCGCGGGGGTGCCGACAACGATCCGCGCTTCGGCTCGCGCATGCGGGGCGAGGGCATCTGGGCCCAGCTGCTGCAGCAGCGCATGCGCAAGGCCTGCGCGCGCCTGGGGCTCAACCGCGAACGCATCCCGCTGGACCTGAGCCAGTTCCGGCCCCCGGCCTCGCCGGGCGGGGCACAGGCCGAGCTGTTTTGAAATCAGGGCTGGCGGCAGGGCGCCAGCAGATCCCAGTCGCTGCGCCTCACCTGGGTCTGCACGCCCATCAGGCCCAGGGTGGTGTGGAAGAGGTGGTCGTGCGAGAGCGGCTGGTCCAGGCGCTGGGCCAGGCATGCGCGCGACACGCCGGCCGCCTGCGCGCTGGGCTCGGGCAACCACAGGATCAGCGGCACCTGCTTCTGCTCCTGCGGCGCCACGGCATAGGGCATGCCGTGCAGGTAGAGCTTGTTCTCACCCAGCGACTCGCCATGGTCGGAGACATAGAGCAGGCTGGCGTCAAAGCGCGCCTGCTGGGTCTTGAGCCAGGCAATCAGGCCGGCCAGCACATGGTCGGTGTAGGCGATGGTGTTGTCGTAGGCGTTCAGCACCTGCTCGCGCGGGCATTGCTGCAGGGCATTGCTGCGGCATTCGGGCTGGAAGGGCTTGGCCGCGGCCGGCGAGCGCTTGAAATAGGCCGGCCCGTGGCTGCCCATCTGGTGCAGCACCAGCACCACGCCGCGTGCCACGCGCGCCGGGTCGAGCGAGGCGATGCGCTGATCCAGGCCATGCAGCAGGGCGGCGTCCAGGCATTCCTCGCCATCGCACAGCCCGTCGGGCAGCGGCGCGGCGCCGGCGGCCGGGGTGCCGGCCATGCTGTTGGGGATGCGTTCGCACAGGCCCTTGCAGCCCGACTGGTTGTCCAGCCATAGCACCGCGAGGCCGGCACGTTGCAGCACGTCCAGCAAGTTTTCCTGTGCACCCTTCTGGCTGCCGAAGGCCTCGCGGCCCAGCGGCGAGAACATGCAGGGCAGGGAGGCGGCGGTGCTGGTGCCGCAGGCGCTCACGGCGCGGAAGCTCAGCACCTCGAGCTTGGCCAGCTCGGGGTTGGTGTTGCGGGCATAGCCGTTCAGCGAGAAGTTGGCGGCGCGTGCGGTCTCGCCCACCACCAGCATGAACAGCGGCGGCTTGCCGCCGGCGGCGCGCGGCGTCAGCCGCGCATCCGCGCCCAGCACCTGCGCGGGGCCATGCGGCGCCTGCTGCGATTCGACGGCCACCGTGCCGAGCGACCAGAAGGCCGTCATCGGGTTGATCATGTAGCGCAACTCCTTGTAGTTGCGCATCGTCGAGGCCAGCTCGGCAAAGCTGCTCATGGCCAGGGCCACCGCCAGCGCCATGCCCAGCACAAAGCTCACTAGATTCAGGCCCAGGCTGGGCAGCAGCTTGCGGTGCGCCAGCGGGCGACGCCACAGCCACCAGCTTGGCAGGCCGCCCAGCAATGCCAGCGTGAGGAACAGGCGCAGACTCAGCAGATCGCGCGTCTCACGCGCATCGGTATGCAGCACGTTGACGATCATGGTGGGGTCCACCACGATGCCGTAGCTGCTCATGAAATGCGTCAGCGCGGCCGCGGTGAGCAGGCACAGCGCCAGCACCGGCTTGATCAGCCCGCGCCAGCACAGCAGGCTCAGCAGGCCGGCGGTGAGGCTCACCACCATGCCGGCGAACACCAGCACGAACAGGCGGCCGGCGGCGTCGCCCAGCTCGGGCAGGTCCAGCATGCGCTGCCACAGCGGCCAATTGCACAGCAGGCCCATCCACAGGGCGGCCAGCCAGGTCAGGCTGAGGGGTGAATTCAGGCGGGGGCGCAGAAAGCCGGGCAGGCGCATGGGGTGGGGCGTGGGACCAAAGCCCCGGATTGTGGCTCAGCCGCGCAATGCCAGCCCGCCCGCGCTGCGCGCCTGCCGTACACCCGCGCCGCCGCCCAGGGGCTGGACGAAGCGGCGGTGCAACTCGCCGATCTGCTCACGCAGCTCGGCCGCGTTGTCGATCTTCTCCTCGTGGCGCTTGAGCACCAGGGTGGCCATGTCGATGAGCTTGGCGTTGCGCGTCTCCGCGCCCTGCTGTATCAGCAGCTCCACGCCCACCTTGGCGGTGCCGCGCATGGAGTGGCGCATCGCCGTCTCGGCGATAGAGAAGATGCGCGCATGGCAATCGCGCAGCTCCTGCACGGCCATCTCGTTGTTCTCGGCCATCGCGATCAGCACCTCGGTGGCCGACTTGGTGGTGCAGTAGCGCAGGCCGATGCGGGTCAGCAGGGCGGTCATCTCCTCCAACTGGATCTCCTGGCCGGCAAAACGCATCCACAGTGCCACCAGCAGGCTGGCCGCCTCCAGGTCGAAGTTCTCGCGGTTCAGCTCCAGGCTGAAATCGCGGGCGAGCTGCAGGGCGTCGGCCACGCGGCGCTCCTGCAGCAGGCGCAGGCCGTTGACGACGGTGACGAAGCGCTGCAGGCGGGTCGACTTGGGGGCGCGCTCCAGTTCGCGCTGCATGGCCTCGTGCATCTGCTTGAGGCCGCGCGTGTCCTTGCTGTCAAAGCGCATCAGCGCCACCAGCACCAGGGTCAGCATGTCGAAGAGCTTGGAGCGCAGGCCGGTGGCGATGGTGCGTTCCAGCTGCTTGAGCGCCTCGTCGCGCTGGCCCACATAAAAGGCCAGCGTGCCGGCGCGCTGCTGGCGCAGCAGGCAGCCCGGCGTCAGGTTGGCGGCGGTGCGGTAGGTGGCCATGGCCTGCGCGATCTCGCCCTGTTCCATCTGCACCCGACCCATCACGTCGTAGGAGTCGGCATGGCCGGGCAGGTCGCCGATCAGGGTCTCCAGCGTGCGGCGCGCGGCCGCCGGATTGCCGGAGGCCAGCTCGCTGCGCGCCACGCCCAGGCGAGCCCAGGGCACGGTGCGGGCCTCGATGATGGCGTCGTAGAGCTTGCGGGCATCGTCATGCCGCTCCAGGCGCAGCAGCAGCTCGGCACCGATGCGGGCGGCGTAGAGCCAGAACTGCTCGCGGGCCTGGAAGCGCCGCAGGCAATGCGCGGCCGCGGCCTCGTAGTTCTGTGCCTCCAGCGCCTCGAAGATGTCCTTCAGCACGCGCTTGCGGTGCCTGGCGTGGGTGAGGCGTTCGGCCAGCGAGGCGCTGGTGTAAGGCTTGATCAGGTAGGCGTCGAGCGCGGCCTCGGCGGCCTCGGCCACCTTGGCGTAGGAGGCCTCGCCGGTGACCATGATGAAGACGGTGGAGTGGGGCAGCAGCTGCTCGCGGCGCAATTCGTCCAGCAGGTCCTGGCCGGACATCTCGCTGCCGTCGAAGTGGTAGTCGCACAGCACGATGTCGTAGGCCTTGTGCTCCAGGATCACGCGTGCATCGCTGATCCGGGTGGCCTGCCGCACCATGCCCACGCCCAGCTCGCGCAGCTGCGCCGCCATCAGGCTGCGCGAGGTGGCGTTGCTGTCGATGACCAGGGCGCTGGCATCCTGGATGCTGCTGTCGATCAGCTGCATGGCCGGGCAGGCACAGCGCTGAGTATGGAGGCGGGCTTGCTCACCCCGGTCTCTTCGGCCGGATCACGCGCGACTTGAGCGCCACGCCGTGACGCAAGTCGCGCGCACGCCCACTTGGCGGCCTCGGTCTACTTGAACAGGTCCTTGACGCGGTCGGTCCAGCTCTTGGCATTGGGCGAGTGGCGCTCGCCGCCGTCCTTGAAGCTCTTGTCCAGCTCCTTGAGCAGCTTGCGCTGGTGCTCGGTGAGCTTGACCGGCGTCTCCACGCTGATGTGGCAGTACAGATCGCCCGGATAGCTGGAGCGCACGCCCTTGATGCCCTTGCCGCGCAGGCGGAAGGTCTTGCCATGCTGGGTGCCTTCGGGCAGATCGATCTCGGCCTTGCCGCCCAGGGTCGGCACCTCGATGCTGCCGCCCAGCGCGGCGGTGGTCATGGCCACCGGCATGGTGCAGTGCAGGTCGTCGCCATCGCGCTCGAACAGCTCATGCTGCTTGATGCGGATCTCGATATAGAGGTCGCCGGCCGGACCGCCGTTCACGCCCGGCTCGCCATTGCCGGCCGAGCGGATGCGCATGCCCTCGTTGATGCCGGCCGGGATCTTGACCTCCAGGGTCTTGCTCTTCTTGAGCTTGCCCTGGCCGCTGCAGACGGTGCAGGGGTCGGGGATGATCTTGCCGCTGCCGTGGCAATGCGGGCAGGTCTGCTGGATGGAGAAGAAGCCCTGGCGCATATGCACCGTGCCGCTGCCGTTGCAGGAGCCGCAGCTCTTGGCGCTGGTGCCAGGTTTTGCCCCGGTGCCGCTGCAGGTCTCGCAGCTTTCCCAGGAGGGGATGCGGATCTGCGTTTCCTTGCCGCGTGCGGCCTCTTCCAGCGTGATCTCCATCGCGTAGCTGAGATCGCTGCCGCGGTAGACCTGCTGACCGCCGCCACGCCGGCCGCCGGCACCACCAGCGCCACCGAAGATGTCGCCGAAGATGTCGCCAAAGGCCTCGGCGAAGCCGCCAAAGCCCTCGGCCCCCGGGCCGCCGCGGCCACCCATATTGGGGTCCACTCCGGCGTGACCGTACTGGTCGTAGGCGGCGCGCTTTTGCGCGTCCGAGAGCATCTCGTAGGCCTCCTTGGCCTCCTTGAACTGCTCTTCGGCCTTCTTGGCCCCGTCACCCTGGTTGCGGTCGGGGTGGAACTTCATGGCCAGCTTGCGATAGGCCTTCTTGATCTCTTCCTCGCTGGCGTTCTTGGCCAGACCGAGGATCTCGTAATAGTCACGCTTTGCCATGGGAGCATCCGGGGCGTAGAAAAAAGGTGCGCCGCGTCAAGCCTTTCGGGCTTGCGCGGCGGCTCGGGTGCAGCGACCGGCAGGCCGGCACGCACGCGTCTTACTTGCTGTCCTTGACTTCCTTGAACTCGGCGTCGACCACGTTGTCGTCGGCCGGCTTGGCGCTGGCTTGCTGCTCGTGCGAATGTGCTTGGGGCTGCTCGGCCCCGGCACCTGCAGCACCCGCACCGGCGGCGGCTTGCGACTCGGCGTAGATCTTCTCGCCCAGCTTCTGGCTGGCCTTCATCAGCTCTTCGGTCTTGCCTTCGATGGTGGCCTTGTCATCGCCCTTGATGGCTTCTTCCAGGTCCTTGATGGCGGCCTCGATCTTGTCCTTCTCGCCGGCATCCAGCTTGTCGCCATGCTCGGTGAGCGACTTGCGCACGCTGTGCACCATGCCATCGGCCTGGTTCTTGGCCTGCACGAGCTCGACCTTCTTCTTGTCCTCGACGGCGTTGGCTTCGGCGTCCTTCACCATCTTCTCGATCTCGGCTTCGGAGAGGCCCGAGTTCGCCTTGATGGTGATCTTGTTTTCCTTGCCGGTGCCCTTGTCCTTGGCGCCCACGTGCAGGATGCCGTTGGCGTCGATGTCGAAGCTCACCTCGATCTGCGGCGTGCCGCGCGGTGCCGGCGGGATGCCTTCGAGGTTGAACTCGCCCAGGCTCTTGTTGCCCGAGGCCAGCTCGCGCTCGCCCTGGTAGACCTTGATGGTCACGGCCGGCTGGTTGTCGTCGGCGGTCGAGAAGGTCTGGCTGAACTTGGTCGGGATGGTCGTGTTCTTGGCGATCATCTTGGTCATCACGCCGCCCAGGGTCTCGATGCCCAGCGACAGCGGCGTCACGTCCAGCAGCAGCACGTCCTTGCGTTCGCCGCCCAGCACCTGGCCCTGGATCGCCGCGCCCACGGCCACGGCTTCATCGGGGTTGACGTCCTTGCGCGGCTCCTTGCCGAAGAACTCCTTGACCTTGTCCTGCACCTTGGGCATGCGGGTCATGCCGCCGACCAGAATCACGTCGTCGATCGCGCTCACCGACACGCCGGCATCCTTGATGGCGGTGCGGCAGGGGGCGATGGTGCGCTCGATCAGCTCTTCCACCAGCGACTCCAGCTTGGCGCGGGTCAGCTTGATGTTCAGATGCTTGGGGCCCGAGGCATCGGCGGTGATGTAGGGCAGGTTGACGTCGGTCTGCGAGCTGTTCGACAGCTCGATCTTGGCCTTCTCGGCGGCTTCCTTGAGGCGTTGCAGGGCCAGCACATCCTTGGTCAGGTCGACGCCTTGCTCCTTCTTGAACTCAGTGACGATGTAGTCAATGATGCGCTGGTCGAAATCTTCGCCGCCCAGGAAGGTGTCGCCATTGGTCGACAGCACCTCGAACTGCATTTCGCCATCGACGTCGGCGATCTCGATGATGGAGACGTCGAAGGTGCCGCCGCCGAGGTCATACACGGCGATCTTGCGGTCGCCCTTGCCATGCTTGTCCAGGCCGAAGGCCAGGGCCGCGGCGGTAGGCTCGTTGATGATGCGCTTGACGTCCAGACCGGCGATGCGGCCGGCGTCCTTGGTGGCCTGACGCTGGGCGTCGTTGAAGTAGGCCGGCACCGTGATCACGGCCTCGGTCACTTCCTCGCCCAGGTAATCCTCGGCGGTCTTCTTCATCTTGCGCAGCACTTCGGCCGAGACCTGCGGGGGCGCGAGCTTCTTGCCGCGCACCTCCACCCAGGCGTCGCCGTTGTCGGCGGCAGCGATGCTGTAGGGCATCAGGTCGATGTCCTTCTGCACTTCCTTCTCGGTGAACTTGCGGCCGATCAGGCGCTTCACCGCGTACAGGGTGTTCTTGGGGTTGGTGACGGCCTGGCGCTTGGCCGAGGCACCCACCAGGATTTCGCCATCTTCCTGGTAGGCAATGATGGACGGGGTGGTGCGAGCGCCTTCGGCGTTCTCGATCACGCGCGTCGTGTTGCCTTCCATGACGGCCACGCACGAGTTCGTGGTACCCAAGTCAATGCCGATGATCTTTCCCATTTTTCTAACTCCTGAATGTGGTGCGATGGTTCTGAATTGTGGATAAGTCACTGCTTTTCAAGGGGCAGCGGCCTGTGAATTACTTGGGTGCTGCGACCGTCACGAGCGCCGGGCGCAGCACCCGGTCGGCGATCAGATAGCCCTTCTGCAGCACCGCCACCACGGTGTTGGCTTCCTGCTCGGCGGGCACCATCGAGATCGCCTGGTGCTGGTGCGGATCGAACTTCACGCCGGCGCCGGGGTTGATCTCCAGCACCTTGTTGCGCTCCAGCGCGGCGGCCAGCTGACGCTTGGTGGCATGCACGCCCTCCAGCACCGTCTCGACCTTGGCGTCGGGCGTCGCGATGGCCGCCTCCATGCTGTCCATCACCGGCAGCATGGCCTCGGCAAAGGCCTCCACCGCGTATTTGCGGGCCTTGGACATCTCGTCCTCGGAGCGGCGGCGGATGTTCTCGGTCTCGGCCTTGGCGCGCAGATAGGCGTCGGACATCTCGGCCAGACGGGCCTCGGCTTCGGCCAGCTTGGCCTCGATGCTGGGCTCGGCGGCGGTGGCGCTGCCTTCGGTCTGGGCCGCCTCGGCGGTGCTTGCGGCGTTGGGTTCCTGGGACATGGATGGCTCGATTGTCATGGTCTGTGTGATGCTGGCTGGGCCCCCGCGCGATTAAGGCCTTCGGGGTAACCGCGCCCATATGGGGCGAGAGCCCGGGCTTTCAAGAGGGGAATTTTCGGGAAATCGCCGGGTACTAACCCTGACAGGGCCTGTTAACACTGCGTTTGCTTGTGCGAACGGGGCCGGCAGGGCCCAGGTCTAGGCGGACGACGCCGCCCAGGCTTTCTGCCTGGGCAAGGAGTTCAACAACGAGATGGGCCCTGCCAGCCCCGTTCCCTTCGGGTTGCCACCAGAAAAACCGTGCACGTCGTTGCAAAGCCTCGCCGGGGGAGTGACCCCGGCTTCGGTTTGCGCCTAGTTCACGG
>Ga0208125_100845_pt1 | contig 13604 bp, 9 predicted proteins | sample LakWasM128_HOW14_2_FD_183938 | JGI IMG/M metagenome (GOLD analysis project Ga0208125, IMG submission 183938) | Freshwater sediment methanotrophic microbial communities from Lake Washington under simulated oxygen tension - Sediment Metagenome... | ecosystem: Environmental > Aquatic > Freshwater >... | reverse complement strand
CGCAAGGGCGCCATCCTGCCCCTGATCAGCGCCGCCGAAGCCGCCAACCCGCAGCACCAGTACCGCTTCGCGGCCGAGCAGACCTTGACCATCAACACCGCGGCGGCCGGCGGCAACGCCGCCTTGCTGGCTGGCATGCACTAAGACCACCCCCTACGCGCTGCGCGCGCCCCCTCAAGGGGGCGAGCCCGCAGGCCCGGCGGAGCCGGATCCTCGGGCTCCGCCGGTTGGCCCACCTACACTTGCCTTCATGAACAGCACCCTGGCATTCATCGGCGGCGGCAATATGGCCAGCGCCATCATCGGCGGCCTCATCAAGGCCGGCCGCCCGGCCGACTCCATCCTGGTGGTGGAGCCCTTCGAGGCGCAGCGCGCCAAGCTGCAGGCCGAGTTTGCCGGCCTGCGCGTGCATGAGGCGGCCGCCAACGCCGGCCTGGCCGAGGCCGCGCTGCTGGTCTGGGCCGTCAAGCCGCAGCTGTTCGGCGCGGCCGCTGCACCCTGCGCCGCTCATGTGTCCCAGGCCCTGCAGCTCTCGGTGATGGCCGGCATCCGCAGCGAGACGATCGCGCGCGCCACCGGCGCCGCGCGCGTGGTGCGCGCCATGCCCAACACCCCGGCCCTGATCGGCCAGGGCATTGCCGGCCTCTACGCCAATGCGGCCGTCTCGGCCGCCGACCGCGCCCTGGTGGAGGCCGTGCTGGCACCCACCGGCCGCACCCTGTGGGTGGACGCCGAGGCCGATCTGGACGCGGTGACCGCGCTCTCCGGCTCGGGCCCGGCCTATTTCTTCTATGTCGTCGAGGCCATGACGACGGCCGCGCAGCAGATGGGCCTCAGCGAGGCCCAGGGCCGCGAGCTGGCCCTGGCCACCTGCGCCGGCGCCGCCGCGCTGGGCCTGCAGTCCAGCGAATCGCCTAGCGTCTTGCGTGAGCGCGTCACCTCCAAGGGCGGCACCACCTACGCTGCCATCACCAGCATGCAGGCCGCCGGCGTGGGCGAGGCGATTCAGCGCGCCGTGCTGGCCGCCCAGCAGCGCGCCCGCGAGCTTGGGGACGAGTTCGCTGGCTGAGCTGCGGTGGGGATCGCTAGTCGTTCAAGCCTGCGCGCCTGGCTGCGCGCGCCCGGTTCGCTGAGCCGGCGCCTGGCGCGCCTGGGCGAGCGCTTCGAGGTCGAGGTGCTGCGCCAGGCCGTCACGCCGCTGCGCGCGCAAGAGCGCCTGGCCCTGGGGCTGCCGCGGCGCGGCTGCACGGTGGTGCGCGAGGTGCTGCTGCGGGTGGACGGCGTGCCCCTGGTGTGGGCACGCTCGGCCCTGCACCAGAGCGCCCTGGCCGGGCCCTGGAAGGCGCTCAAGGGCCTGGGCGCCCGGCCGCTCGCGCATCTGCTCTACGACGATCCGCGCATCACGCGCAGCGAGTTGCAGCCGCGCCGCCTGGCCCGGCATGGCCATACGCGGCGGCAGATGCTCAAGCAATGGCGCCAGGCCACCGGTGCCGAGCCCTCCGCCCAGATGCTGTGGGCGCGCCACTCGGTGTTCAGGCGCGGCGGCGCGCAGCTCAGGGTGCTGGAGCTGTTTGCGCCGGAGTTGGCGGGGCGGGCGACCAAGGGGCCGCTCGCGTCACGCTGCGCCGGCATCAGCAAGCTTGATGATTCCAGACCTCGCCGGGCCGGCTAGGCTGTGCGCAACCAGCTGATGCGTTAGCCGCTAGCGCCAGCAAGCCGTTCTAGAGACTTGCCCGAAGAGGCGGAACGTTGGGTATGCCGCGAGGAGGTGCCCACGATGTGCAGCATTGCTTTGCTGTGGACGCGCATTGCGCGGGCTGTGTCGGCCTGTATTCCTGCTTTGCTGCGCCCGTGCCGATGGCAGCGCGTGTGTCTGGGGGCTGCCCTGATGGTGTCGGCATCGGTGGTCGGCGCTCAGCCCATGATCTGGGTCGCGACCAGTGCGGACCTACTGCAGATACATGCCTCCAGCCACCAGGTGCTGCTGAGGCTGCCGCTGATGGCGCGCGAGCTGGCTGCCGACAGCGATGGAGGTGTGTGGCTGGCCACCGGTACGGAGCTGCTGCATCTGGATCGGCTGGGCCGGACCGTGGCCAGGCTACCCTACGGCGTCTTGACTGCAGGCATCGCGGGTATCGGCACAAATCAGTTCGACGAGCCTCAGCTGGCAGCGGACTTTGGCGGTGGCGGTGTCTGGATGGTTCGCTCAAGCAGTGGGCCGGTAGAGAGTGCGGGCGGCCTGTACCAATCTGTTCTTGCCCACATTTCCGCCGACGGCCAGTTGTCGGCGCAGCGCTTGATTGCCGCCGAGTCGGGGCAGTCGCTGGCGCTGAGCCCCCAGGGGCAGGTGTTGACCATGGACTCGGCCAAGCTGCGAAGCTTTTCCGCGCAAGGCGAGTTGGTGGCGAGCCAGCTGTTCACAAACCGGCTTACGGATCGGCGCACAGCCATTGGCTATGACGCGCTGGCGTCCATGCTCTGGTATGCGGGCTACACCTACCGCGGCACCGCGCTCTATCGTTGGCAATTGTCGAGTGCCCATGCGGCTCAGGAGCAGAGTGCTCAGTTCGACGCGTATGAACTGGCGGTGGACGGTCCGCGCGGCACGGTCTGGGCACTGTCAGCATTCGAGTTGCTGCAAAGATCACCAGTTGATGGTGTGCAACTAGTCAGCTCGCTCTGCCACCCGCTCTGGCAAAACAGCCATCCCTATCTGGGGCAGAGCTTCGAAGTCACGGGCTACTGCGCCATGAATCAACCAGACGCGCAATGGTCGGTGCTGGATCCGCCGGTAGGCGATGTGCCAATCGGCACTCAGCCGGAGATCATGGGCCGGTGTTCCGCATCAATGTCTGGCCGTAAGCTGGCGGTCGATCACAGCACTGGTGCACTGTGGGTGGGCAATTGTTCGACGTTGCAAGTATTCTCGGCGGCCGGCGTTTGGTTGGCGTCGGTCGAGCTGGGGCGGCGGGTCAACGTCGTCTCCTCCACGCCCTTCGTTGCCAAGCCAAGCCTCACGCTGGCAAGCCCAGCAGCGCAGGCCTTGACCCACGATGTGCGGCCAAGGTTTGCCTTGGACTACGGGGCCTTGTGCAATGGCGCAAGCTGCAATCTGGCCGCCAACCGGCTCGGTCCCTTTGCCCTAAGTGCTGAACTGGACGGCATGTCCATTGGAAGCATGTTCACCCTCACGCCCGATGGTCTGCATGCCAGTTACACGCCAGGCCTGGCGCTGACGGCGGGGCCCCACGCCTTCAGTGCCAGCATGCGCGATGCCCTTGGGCAAGTCTCCAACACCGTCACGAGCAGCCTGACCATAGACGCCACCGCGCCGAGGCTGCTGATGCTGTCGCCGCCCAATGAAAGCCGTCTAACGGCCGGCGCGCTCATGCTGCAAGGGGCCTTGGACGAGCCTTCCGTGCTGACGCTAGATGGCGTATCCCAGCAGGGGCCGCAATTCAATTTCCCGGTCACCCTGCTGCCTGGCACCAATAGCCTGCAACTCAGCGCCACCGATCCGGCCGGCAATGTGGCGCTGTTTGCCCTGCGCTACCACTACCTGACGATCAAGTTCCTTGAGCCCGCGCAGAACGCGGGGATCGGCGCCGCACAGGTGCTGGTCAAGGGGCAGTTCACGGCGCCGGCAGACGCCAGCGTTGAGGTCAATGGCATTGCGGCCCAGATCGACGGCGGCGCCTTCAGCGCGGTCGTGCCATTGACCCTGGGCAGCAACCAGGTGGTGGCCACCTTGAAGTCAGGCGGCGTCAGCACCTCAGAGCGACTTGTAGTCGTGCGCACCTCGCAGGGCGACCAGGGCGGCACCAGCCTGCTTGCGCCGCCCTTGGACAGCACCGCTCCGACCACGGCATTCAAGGCTACCCAGTTTCTCTACACCGGCCCCAACCCGGTACAGACCGGTGTGGCGCCAGGCACTATCGAGCCGCGCCGTGCCGCGGTCCTGCGCGGCAGAGTGCTTGCGCCAGATGGCACGCCCCTGCCTGGGGTGCAAATGGCGGTGCACCGCCACGCGCAGTTTGGGCAGACCCTGAGCCGGGCCGATGGCTGGTTCGACATGGCAGTGAATGGGGGTGGGCCGCTGACACTGCGCTACAGCAAGCCCGGCTACTTGCCGGTGGCGCGCGTGCTGCAAGTGCCCTGGGGCGACTATGTGGTGGCAGACGACGTGGTGCTGACGACTCTCGATACGGCGGTAAGCCCCGTCGAGCTGGGCCCGGCCACACCAATGCAGGTCGCGCGTGGTTCCGAGGTGCGCGATCAGGACGGCGTGCGTCGCGCCGCCCTGGTGTTTCCAGCCGGCACGACGGCACAGCTGCTGATGCCGGACGGACAGTTGCGCGCGCAAGCGCAGCTCCATGTACGCGCCACGGAGTTCACCGTTGGTCCCAGTGGCGAGCAGGCCATGCCTGCCCAGCTTGAGCCCAGCACGGCCTACACCTATGCGGTGGAATTCTCGGCCGATGAGGCCATGGCCGTGGGCGCCAAAGAAATCCGGTTTAGTAAGCCGGTGGCGGTGTATGTGGAGAACTTCCTGGGCTTCCCGGTAGGGGGCATCGTGCCATCGGGCTATTACGACAGTGAAAAGGCGGCCTGGATGCCCTCGCCCAACGGGCGTGTCGTCAAACTGCTGGGCATTGCAGCCGGTCTTGCTGAGCTCGACATCGACGGCGATGGACAGGCCGATAGCGTGGCCGCGTTGGCTGCCTTGGGTATTTCCGATCAAGAGCGTAGCAGGCTCGCCGCGCTGTATGCCATAGGGCAGACGCTTTGGCGGGTACCGGTCACGCACTTCACGGCTTACGACTTCAATTGGCCTTACCCGCCGTTGCCGGACCCGCCAACGACCGATACACCTCCCCAGCCAGACGACGACGATTGCCAGAATTACCAAACTGGATCGGTGATTAGCTGTCAGAACCAGAGCCTCGGGGAAAGTGTTGCGGTCGTGGGTACGCCGTGGCGCCTGCATTACAACAGCGCACGCACGCCCGGCCGCCTATCGCCGCCTCTGCAGATTGCTTTGAGCGGACCGCAAGGAGTTCCGGTAGGGGTCCAGTCGATTGAATTGCAGCTTTCGGTGCAAGGACGTCGGTTCGCCTACAGCTTCCCGCCCTTGCCCAATCAGCGACATGTGTTCAATTGGGATGGCAGGGATGTCTATGGCAGACGAGTGCAAGGCGCATCGACAGTCCGGATTCGGGTTGGCTACAGCGTTACCTTGCCGTACGCTTTGCCTGCCAATGTCGATCCGGCCTTCGGAAATGCAGCCAGGAGTTTTGACCGCCTAAGCATTTCGCCGTCTCGTCGGGTCGTGACAAAGTGGTCCAACAGTCAAACTACGCTGGGAGGCTTGGACAGCCAACGCCAGCGGAGCCTGGGGGGCTGGGGCCTTGACGTCGTACATGCCTACGATCCAACGGCCCGAATATTTCACCTGGGCAATGGGGAGCAGCGCAGCGCCAACGTCGTCGCGGGTCGCGTGATTCGGCGGCTGCTGTCCGAGGCTTCAGAAATCGACGTGGCCCCAAATGGGGATGTCTTCGGTGTCGCGCCCGAGGGCAACGGTGGCACCCTCCGCAGGCTTCAATCCGCCAGCGGAGCCGGGTGGGCCGAATGGCCCGTACGCAATACACCGTTCGGCGTGAAGGTGCTTGGCTCCGGTGAGGCGCTGGTGAGTAGCGGCAGGTTTTCGGATGCTTACGGCTTTGTAGAGCGGTTTGGACCCAACGGTGAAGCCGTTCTGGTCGCCGGGTGCGAAGGTACGCAGTGCACAGCGGGTGATGATCTACCGGACGGCGTACCCGCGATCAGCTATCGCCTGCAATCCGCAGCAGCCATGGCCTTGGACTCGTTTCAGAACATCTACGTGTCGGACCTGTTGCGCGCAGTGATCTACAAAATTGACGCGAGTGGGCGCATTTATGCCTTCGCCGGCAACGGATCCCAGCACCAGAGCGGCGATGGCGGGAGCGCACGCGACGCCGGCATAGGGCAATGTGCCGGGATGACTTTTGACGTTGCCGGGAACTTGTACATCGCGTGCCTGGATGACTACGGATCTGCATATGGCACGATTCGTCGCATCTCTCCGGATGGCCAGATTTCACGCGTTGCCGGAGGCGGCGATGACGCGGACACCAACGGTTTGCCGGCGCTGCGGACCAGGCTTGTCGGTCCATGGGGGTTGGCTTTCGATACCCGTGGGAACCTGCTCTTTGCCGACGTCATCGCGAACCGGGTGCGCAAGCTAGCCCCGGATGGCACGGTCAGCACCATTGTTGGAACTGGGGTGGCCGACTCACGCAGTGTTCTTCCCGGGCAGCTTGCCTTGCAGGCGCCGATCGCTGAACCGACCGGGGTTGCGATTGCACCTGACGGAACAATCTTCTTGGGAGCTGGCTTGTTGGCACCGACGTCAGCGCTTGTTGTCGAGGGGCGCAGCACGGGCGGCCTGGGTGTGGGCGAGTTCAAGGTCGCCGCTGATTCCGGGAACGAGCAGTATGTGTTCGACGAGGACATGCGCCATCTGCGCACGGTGAGCACGCGCAATGGCGCTGTGCTGGCCCGCTTCGACTACGCCAATGGCTTGCCGCTGCGCCTGACCGATGCCGATGGCAATGTCACCAGCATCGAGCGTGACGGCTCGGGTCGTGCCACGGCCCTGGTGGGGCCGTACGGGCATAGGACCGAACTGGCCTATGACCCAGAGGGCTGGTTGGCGCGAATTGCCGATCCGATGGGCCAGGCGCATCAGGCCAGCTATCTGCCCAATGGGTTGATGACGCGCTTTGAGAATCCGCGCGGCCATGCGTCGGAAATGCAGTACGACGGCGCCGGGCGCCTGCTGCGAGAAGATGGCCCGGCCGGCAACTCCTGGACCCTGAGTCGCAGCGAATCGGCCACCGGCCTGGCCGTCAGCATGCGCAGCGCGGAAGGCCGGGGCTATGACTACCGCATTGATCGCTTGGCCAGCGGCGTGCAAAGGCGCACCGATACCGAGCCCGACGGCAGCCGCACGGTGACCGATATGCGACCCGATGGCGTGACCGAAACCAGGCTGGCCAACGGCGAGGTGATCGCGCGCACAGCTACGGGAGACCCGCGTTTTGGCACGCAGTCACCGTTCTACTCGACCAAGACGAAGTTGCCTTCAGGCCTAGCTCAAGAGTCCAGCGAGCAGCGGCTTGTAATCCTGGCCAACCCTGATGATCCCCTGAGCCTGGTCAGTGAACTCAGCACCTTCAAGCTCAATGGGCGGAGCTTCACGTCTGAGTATGTGGCGGCCACCAACTCGACCCGTCAGACCAGCGCGGCGGGGCGTGTGTCCACGGTTCGCCTGGATGCCGTGGGCCGCCCGCTCATGGTGCAGCCGGCTGGCCTGGCTGCGACCCAGTACAGCTACGACAGCAAGGGGCGGCTGCAAACGCAGTCGCAGGGCAGCGGCGCCGAACAGCGTAGCCTGAGCTATGCCTACGGTGCCGATGGCCTGGTCCAGCGCATCACCGACGCGCTGGACCAGAGCGTGCTGTACGAGCGCGACGGCGTCGGCCGGGTCACGCGCAGCCAAATGCCAGGGGCGCGCAGTCTTGCGCTGGGTTATGACGCGAGCGGCAATTTGCTCAGCCTGGTGCCTCCGGGGCGTGAAACCCATGCCTTCGAGTTTTCTGTGCTGGATCTTGAAACCCGCTATGTTCCCCCGCCGACACCTGGCGTCGTGAATCCTGCCACCGAGACCAGTTACAACCGCGACAAGGACGTCACGCGCATCGTGTTGCCGGGCGGCGTCAGCGCTGACTTTGCCTACACGGCCGGCGGTAAGCTGAGCAGTATCAAACCCTCCGCAGGCGCGGGCGCGGTCATCGGCTATGGCTATGCGGCGTCAAGCGGGCAGCTCAATGAGGTATCCGCCCCGGATGCTGTGCTCAGCCTGAGCTACGACGGCCGCCTGCCGGTGCGCGAGCAACGTGCCGGTAGTCTGCCCGCCACGCTGGAGCGCCAGTACGACAGCGACTTCAGGGTCAGGGCCATCAAGCTCAATGGCCAGGCTCTGGCCGACTTTGCCTACGACCCGGACAGCCTGCTCACTCGGGTCGGCGCCATGACGATTACCAGAGACGCGGCGACCGGATTGCCTGTGGCAACGGCACTTGGCACGCTGAGCACCGTCCAGCAATACAACGGTTTCGGCGAAGTCAGCCGGGTCGAGACCAAGTTTGGCGGCGCCAACAGTCTGCACAGCTATACGCTTGCCTATGACAAGCTGGGGCGTGTACAGAGCAAGGCCGAGACCGTAGAAGGCGCGTCGCACGACTACGAATACGGCTATGACGACGCGGGGCGCCTGGCCAGCGTCAAGCGCGACGGCACCAGCGTTGCGAGCTTTGGCTACGATGCCAACGGCAACCGCACCATGGTGAACGGTGCCGCCGACGCCATGTTTGACGCCCAGGCCCGACTGCTCACCCGGGGCGCCGTCAACTATGCCTACACGCCCAGCGGTAGCCTGCAGGAGCGCAGATCAGGTGCGCAACTCTGGCGCTATGACTACGATGTGTACGGTAATCTGCGTTCGGTGGTGCTGCCCTCGGGAGGCCGTGTGGACTATGTGATGGATGGCCTGAACCGACGTATCGGCCGCAAGGTCAACGGCGTGCTGGTGCAAGGTTTTGTGTACCAGGACGGCCTACGCATAGCCGCTGAATTGGACGGGCAGGGGCAGGTGCTGAGCCGCTTTGTGTATGCCGAGCGACCCAATGTTCCCGAGTACATGGACAAGGGCGGCCAGACCTACCGCCTGCTTACCGACCATCTGGGCAGCGTGCGTCTGGTGGTGAATGCCAATACCGGCGAAGTGGTGCAGCGCATGGCCTATGACGAGTGGGGGCAGGTGCTCAGCGATACCCACCCGGGGTTCCAGCCATTCGGGTTTGCGGGGGGCTTGTACGACCCGGACACCCGGCTGGTGCGCTTTGGGGCGCGAGACTACGACGCGGAGGCGGGGAGGTGGACGGCGAAGGATCCGATAAGGTTTGAGGGTGGGGATACGAATCTGTACAGCTATGTGGGCGGGAATCCAGTTTCGAAAATTGATCCGCTCGGATTGTGCGAATGCAAGTCATTCGCCGCACGAACATGGGACCGCTATCGAGATACATCGAAGTCGATTGATGCTGCGCTGGACAGTGTGTTGCCATGGCCGGTGAATAGCGCGACGGGCGTCGCGGGGGCAGCAGGTGGCGGAGCGGCTGCATCGTCCTACGGTGGCAGAACCGCAATACAGGAGGCGGTACGATTTGGGTCGCAGGCAAGGAATGCACCGTTCTCTCTGTTTACGATGGGCAGGCCGGACATAGTACGGGTTGGTGCCACTGCGCTTACGACTGCGGTTGCTGTTGGGGTCGCATGGAATGCGGGCCTTCTAGTCGGCTCTGCTTTGTCGGAAGCAATTTCCGGTGATGAGTGCAAGCCATGAGAAGCGCGTTTCTTCGGTCGGTTTCAGCTCATGCATCGTTGATGTTGGCTATCGTCGTTGACTACTTTAGGCGTCAGCAAAGCGGGGAAACCAAATACATCCTTTACGTGGCCGGAGCGCTGCTACTCGCAATTCCCCTTTTATTTTTCGCTCGGCAACCGAAGGCTTTCTTCTTCTTGGATCGCGACAGTTCGGCACACAATGCAAAGCCAGGAATAGTGATACGGGCGCTTGTTTGGCTGTTTGTGGTCGGCTTCCCAGTGGCTTGGATCATGCTGGTTTCATCTCTTCCCGAGCTACTCGGTTCGGACTTTGGTGCGAGATTTGTTGGGTCGTACTCAGCATTTTTCTGGTGCGCCGCGACCGCTGTATTGGCTCCATACATGTTTGGAGATCGAAGGGTTCGTTGAATTCCATCAATACGTACAGCTATGCGGGCGGCAACCCGGTTAGCTACACGGATCCCGAGGGTTTGGAAACCATGCTCTGCGCCCGGGAACTGGGTGGGCCGAGTGAGAGTGCAACTGCACCGTCTGGCAGTCCGCTGCGTCACGACTATTTGGTTGTCGATGGCAAGGTTTACAGCTTCCAGCCGGGCGACAGCATGGTGTGGAGTAAGGGTCGCATTGATAACAATGAATCGACCAAGAACGACAAGTGCGAGTCGGTCTCAAAGGATCCTAAGTTTGACCGCGCCGTGGAAAAGGCGATCAGTGAGGTCGGCGCGCCAAAGTACAACATTTGGGCGTATCCGAAGACGGTCACTCACGCAGCTGGAGCGCGGAATTGCCAGTCATGGGCTGCCGAAGTTCTTCGACGCGCTGGGGGAAAGTGATGGACCTCGTTTGGGTACTGCTGTTTGGAAGTTTGACTCCCATCACCGAAGCGCCTGTTCATCTAGTCGCCGGTGCAAATGAAGTGCCGCTACGAAAGCCTGTTTCTGCGCTTACTCCCGGAGCAACGCTTCAAGTTGATATTTCAGCATTGATTCCGAGAGCGGAGTTGTCGCTTGACTCGGCCAGAAAATGGGTTGAAAGGAATGTTGAGTCGGGTTGCCTAATAGCTGTTTTGCGCGGGAAAGATACGACGCCGACCGTCTTGGAATTCAACGGTGGCTGGGCTTTCGAGCCTGGGAAAGTCTTCCTAATACTCGCAAGTCACAGCGGTGTTCCGATTCGAAAGGAGTATGGATCATTGACTCTGACCAGTTGTAGGCCATTCAACCATGTCGGCCTGTACTGGCAGAACTACCAGAAGTAGGTCTGCCGACGGCACGATACGAAGTCGACCAACGTGGCAACCTGAGACAGTGGGGCAGGTCTTCTACCTTTCATTCCTGATCTGCGGCTCACCGCCAAAGAGCCGCGCAGGAGCACAGTGGTGAAGAGCAATTGGAAGCGAGGGACCTCAATATTTAGGCGGTACTGATGCGATCCCTACTGTTCTTTCTTGGTCTATGCCTTGTAGGGCTGGGCCTGGGAATGCCGGAGGTGGCGCCGACAAAAGCGGATGGCGTCAAGGCTGCCGGCCCTCGCCTCATTCAAGGGCTGCTGACGATCATCGGTGGCAGCTATGCGGCCGAATTGGTAACCGGGACGGGCATAGCTCTTTGCATCGCAACGGGCGCCAGCTGGCTACTCGCCAAGAAACAAGATAGGAACCGCAAGCGGGAGTAGTGTCAGCTGATCGGCCATTAATCCTTGCGGCAAGACGGTCCAAACGGGGTGGCACATGTCTCGGAACGGGGCCGCGGAATAGCAGCGGACTATGTGATGGATGACCTGAACCGACGTATTGGCCGCAAGGTCAACGGCGTGCTGGTGCAAGGTTTTGTGTACCACGACGGTCTGCGCGTTGCCGCTGAATTGGACGGGCAGGGCCGGGTGCTGAGCCGCTTTGTCTATGCCGAGCGACTCAATGTTCCTGAGTACATGGACAAGGGTGGCCAGACCTACCGCCTGCTCACCGACCATCTGGGCAGCGTGCGCCTGGTGGTGAACGTCAACAGTGGCGAAGTGGTGCAGCGCATGGCCTATGACGAGTGGGGACAGGTGCTCAGCGATTCCAACCCGGGGTTCCAGCCTTTCGGGTTTGCGGGGGGCTTGTACGACCCGGACACCCGGCTGGTGCGCTTTGGGGCGCGAGACTACGACGCCGAGGTGGGGAGGTGGACGGCGAAGGATCCGATAAGGTTTGATGGGGGCGACACGAATTTGTACAGCTATGTCGGCGGGAACCCGATTTCAAGAATTGACCCCTACGGCCTGTACTGCCTCAGCGAAAAGCAGATTGGCGGCATCGCTGGGGGTGTAGGCGGAGCCTTCTCCGGCGCTGTTGCCGGACTGCAGGCCGGTAGTGTGCCCGGAGCAATAGCGCTTGCCGGTCTTGGCGGTTTGAGCGGCGCATTCGCCGGAGCTTTGGGCTCGGACTCAGCGGGCAATGCAGGCTTGGGTGGAGCGGCCTCCGCCGGCATGAGTTCGACAACGATTCCGTCTTCAGCATTGGGCGGGGCTGTGGGCGGAATTGTTGGTATGGATTTGGCCTCGTCAGGCATGAGGGATACGCACTCATCAATGGTGGGTGGAGCTATCGGAGGCGGGTTGGGTGGCTTTGCAGGCGGGTTTCTAAAGAAAGGCCTCCCCAAGAGCACACTGAACGGTGGTCTCGGTGGCTTGGCAGGAGCCGCAATATCGGCTGCGCTTACCGAGGCGTTGCGGGCCGGTAATGACTGTGGATGCGGCAAATGAAGAAGTACTCAAGGCTTATTGTTGCCTTCTGCGTCGGAGTCGCAGTTTTGGCATCGACTATGGCGTCCATACTCTTCCTTCAGACGTGGTTGCCCGCCAATGGATTCAATGTTTCAAAGAAAGTCTTCATGGTTGTGTCGCTTGGCGCCCTTGGCGCTGCGTTCTCCATAGGAGCCAAGCTCTGCTTGAGGGAGGCCAAGAGGCTTGAGGCCGGTAAGTCAAATTAGTGGTACGACCGTCGGCATACTGTTGCGATTGCCGGACAGGACATACACCCAGTCTGACTCTTCGGGCTTGCCTGGGGCATCAACTCTTACAGCTACGTCGGGGGGAATCCGGGCTCATTCATCGATCCAGATGGACGACTTGTGTAAATGCGGGTCTTGCCGGCCTTGGTGCAGTAATTGGCGGCTTGTCCGCTGCAATTGGGACCCTTCAGAAGTGCGGCAGCTGGCGCGAAGTTGGCGGAGCTGCCGCGATGGGCGCGCTGTTTGGTGCCACCGCTGGCGCAACCCTTGGATTTACCGGCTCGATAGGTGTTGGGGCGGCGGCGGGTTCTGGCGGTGATCTCGCGGGAACCGTGGTTGGCGGCGGCCAAGTGAATCTAGGCGATTCGACGATGGCCGGTGTCGTTGGAGGCTGGGGAGGTGGCGTGGGCGCGGCTCTTGGGCGAATTGGTCTGTCGGCCACGAACAGCAACCTTCTCACGGGTGTTCTTGGTCTGATGAGGGGCCTGCAGTACAACAAAGCCACGGGCGCTGTTGACGATGGCTGCACCTGCAACAAGTAGCACTCAAGCAACCACCTCAATCAGATGTACTTCGGATCTTCTGCCATTGTTGACTTCGCCCTCTGTTCGGGGCTTGGTGTGGCTGCCGCAAGCTGTGTGGCGGCAGCAATCGAGACTGTTAACGTCATCGCCACAGCGCAGATGCGCGACGGCTCGAAAAAGGTTCTTCGGGTGGTTGTGCTTCTTCTGGACGGCGGTGCATTGCTGTCAATTGCTGCGTTCATCGGGGGCACGAAGTCAGTGCGCGATGCAGATTCAGTCTTCGGCTTTGTGGTTGGCATGTTAGCTGTCGGACTGCTTGGCTTCCTGATACGAAGGATTCGGCAGCTGCCGCGAACTAGCCGCCATAGGTAGGTGCCAGCGGGACAGATGGTCCGGGTTCGGTCGTCCATCGCGCACTCCTGACCGCGGCTCACCACCAAAGAGCGGCCCAGGAGCACGGTGTTGGCGAGTGTCAGCGTTGGCGCCAGAACGTCGACGTGTACCGTAATTCTGATCGGTCGTGCTGCCCTCGGGAGGCCGTGTGGACTATGTGATGGATGGCCTGAACCGACGTATTGGCCGCAAGGTCAATGGC
>Ga0208125_100842_pt1 | contig 13655 bp, 15 predicted proteins | sample LakWasM128_HOW14_2_FD_183938 | JGI IMG/M metagenome (GOLD analysis project Ga0208125, IMG submission 183938) | Freshwater sediment methanotrophic microbial communities from Lake Washington under simulated oxygen tension - Sediment Metagenome... | ecosystem: Environmental > Aquatic > Freshwater >... | reverse complement strand
GGGCAGCGTGGACCTGGAGACCGGCGTGGTGGGCCGCAGCGCCGGGCCGGAGCTGCGCGCGCAGGCGCTGTTCCGCGACCGCTTTGTCGGCGTGGTGCGGCCGGGCCATGCGCTGGCGCAGGGCGGCGAGCCCAGCGCCGAGCGCTACGCCGCCGCCCGCCATGTGCTGGTGTCGCGCCGCGGCAGCAGCGACGGCAAGGGCCCGATCGACACGGCCCTCGCGGCCCTGGGGCTGGCGCGCGAGATCGTCACCACGGTGGGCGGTTATTCGGCCGCGCTGGCGCTGGCGCGCGACAGCGAGCTGGTGGCCAGCGTGCCCGAACGCCACACCGGCCATCTGCGCGCCGGCCTGCACAGCTTTGCCCTGCCGCCGGCCCTGGCGCCGCAGTTCACCGTCTCGCTGCTCTGGCACCCGCGCATGGACGGCGACCCGGCGCACCGCTGGTTGCGCGGCTGCGTGCGCGCGGTCTGCGGCGCGGATCCGGCCTAGTCAGGCTTCGGTGAGCCGGTGCGCGGCGTCTGCGCCCAGCTCCAGCCCATAGATGCGCTTCAGGTCGGCGATGCGTTCCAGGCTCTGCGCGCCGAACGCCGACTTGCCCTCGAAGGCATGCAGCACGATGCCCTCGACCAGGTCGCCCAGGGCCAGGTCGTGGTACTCGGCCAAGGCCTTCAGCACCTTGAGCATGCGCTTTTCCATGCGGAAACCGGTCTGCACGCGCTCGACCACGAAGGTCTCGGCGGCGGCGGCGGGGGATTTCGTTTTTTTGCTCTTGCTGGTGCTCATGCGGATGCTGCCTCTTTTTTTCCTTCTTGCGCGGCGCGTGGGTTGAGCAGCAGCACATGGCGCGCGGTCGCGTCCTGCAGGCGTTCGGGGCTGTAGTAGCGCGACAGCAGGTCGCGCTCGCACAGCTCGGGCTTAAGCCGCAGCAGGGTCTGCCAATCGGCCCCGGGGTGGCGCGCCATCTGCTCGGCCACCAGGCTCATGAAGGCGAGCGTGATGGTCTCGTGATACAGCCCGGCTTTACCGATGCTGGCGGCAAAGCGCTGCAGGCTGTCGCGCATCGCGATGCAGGCCTCCAGAAACGGGCGCCCCGACAGATAAAGCCAGGCCGCGCGCAAATGCGCGCGATGGCCGAACTCGGCGGGGCTCAGCCGCGCGCTCTCCAGCGCGGCGAGGAACTCGGCGTCGGTCATGGTGTGGGTACTTGTTGCTGCAAAGTGACAATGTTACCAGAGTAACTTTGTCGCAGCTATGCCCGGCATAGGGTCAGGCGTCAGCCATCGGCGCGACCGTTCGTGGCGTCCGGGTTGTCAGCGTCGGCGACATAGTGTCCGGACTGGTCGAGACCGCGCGTACCGACGATGAGATACGAGCAAGGGGCGTCCGACCTGTTGGACACGGTGTGCCCGTTGGCGATGCCGGCCGGCCAGCAGGCGGCGTCACCAGGGACCAGCGTGTGATGCCCGTCGTTCTCGGTCACGGTCACTTCCCCGCTGACCACGAACAGGAATTCGTCGACATGCTCGTGCCAATGCCTGATCGAGGCTTTCGCGCCAGGCGAGAGAACCTGGAGCGAGGCGCCGAACTGGGTGAGTGCGCCGGCGTCCGACAGTCGGAACGTGTCAACGCGGCCCCAGCCGGGCTTGGCGTTGACGTGAGGGGGGACGTGGTCCTGTCTGACGATCATTGGCTGGTGATCGGTGTATGGGTCGGCTCGCTGCCTGGCGCAGGACATCGCATCGCTGTTCGGCTATTCACCATGTTGCGTGCGCGATGGCCTTCGCCGGGGTCAGGTCTTGATGGGGAAACTCAATGCGGCGGGGTTGACGCGGAGGGAAGTCGCTGTAATTGGGTAGGTTCAAGGCAACTCCTTGGATAAGCTTGCAGCATGCTTCGCGATCACTGCCTGGATGATCTTGCTTGCCAAGTCGGCTAGCGACTCAACCACATTCTTCAAGTACGCATCGTCAACCGGGAATGCTGATTCCCCTTCCGAAATAGTTGAGCTAAGACCAGCCTCAGCAACCTTCCTAAGGTAGATTGCATTGCATCGCCACCCATTGTGGACACCCAAGTCACGACGAGCCTTTGCCTCTACAAAGACTGGCCACTTTTCTTTGAGTGGGACCTCATCAATGGACAAGAGCGAGGCCGCCTCGCTCAGGTATTCCATCGGTTTCTTGTACATGAGCTTGTTTAGCGTTGCATCGATGCTGCGACGCACCAGTTCGACCTGGCTCGATGCATCCAGTATTTCGGAGAGCTTGAAATCGACGCTCCCCACCTTCTTTGGATTTACCAGCACGATATAGGTAATCAAATCCTGCAAGTACAGCTCAAAAGCAGCCACAAGCGCAATGAATGATCTCTCTGTGAAGTAGCGCGTCGGTGACGGGTAGTGCGGCTGCAGGTGGCCGACAAATTGGTCATGCGCTTCTTTTAGGGTGCCACCGTCGCGCAATGCGCCGACCTCTAGCTTCAGCAAATACAAGCTCGCGGCCTGGAATGCCTTGCCTTCATCAAGTACTCGCCCATACGCAGCGAGGCATGCATCGCTGACCTTAATCGTTGCAGTAGTGCTCATTAGAAGCCTAACTAGGTTGTAGGTGGATCGCTAACGATTCTTGCCTAACATTTCAAAATGCTACCCTGACTCCCAAGCTCAGGCTTGCCCCCGCATCCACCCCAACCCCGCCGTCGTGCCGCCCGGCACCGCGCCGCGCCTTGGCCGGTATTCGCAACCCACCCAACCCTGCCAGCCCAGCTGGTCGATGAGCTCGAACACCCAGGGGTAATTCAGCTCGCCCTGGTCGGGCTCGTGGCGGTCCGGCACGCCGGCGATCTGCAGATGGCCGACCTGGCCGCCGGGCAGATAACGCCGCAGCTTGGTGGCCAGGTCGCCCTCGACGATCTGGCAGTGGTAGAGGTCCATCTGCACCTGCAGCGCCGGCTCGGCCAGCGTGTTCACGATGCGATGCGCCTCGTCCTGTCGGTTCAGGAAGTAGCCGGGCATGTCGCGTTGGTTGATGGGTTCGATCAGGATGCGGCGGCCGGCGGCCGCGGCCTGCTCGGCGGCCCAGACGAGATTGGCCTCGTAGGTGGCTTGCAGCCGCGCGCGCTCCACGCCCGTGGGCGCCAGCCCGGCCATCACATGGATGCGCGGGCAGGCCAGTGCCTCGGCGTAGTCGAGCGCCTTGGCGATGCCGGCGCGGAACTCGGCGCCGCGCCCCGGCAGGCAGGCCAGGCCGCGCTCGCCGGCGGCCCAGTCGCCCGGCGGCGCATTGAACAGCACCTGCGTGAGGCCGGCGTCGCCCAGCCGCGCCGCCAGCTCGTCGGCCGCGTGCTCGTAGGGGAAGAGGAACTCCACGCCCTGGAAGCCGTCGCGGGCGGCGGCGCCAAAGCGGTCGAGGAAGGCATGCTCGGGATAGAGCATGCTGAGGTTGGCGGCAAACTTGGGCATCGATCAGCGGGGTGGCAGTTTCAGGTGCTGGGCGGCAGGCCCGGGGCTGCGCCAGAAGCGCGGCAGGCGCGCCTGCGGCAGCAGTTCGGCCACGGCGCGCGTGGCCTGGTCGATCGCGCTCTGTGCATAGGCGTAGGCGCCGGCATCGCTGTTGGCAATCGCGATGCGGCCCCAGCCGCGCCGCGCCCGCTGCACGGGCAGGGGACCGGCGGGCCAGCAGGCGTCCCAGGGGCGCATGTACTCGTAGGCATAGCCATGCGCCCAGCGGTTGATGGTGATGGCCTCGATGTCGGCGGCGGCGTCGAAGCCGAAGGGGCCCAGCGCGCCCTGCAGGATGCTGCGGATCTCGCGCTCCAGCTCGGTAAAGCTCAGGCCCAGCAGCTTGCGCCGGCCGGCCGCGGCCTGCGCGCGCTCCGGGCTGCCGGCCGGGCCGTCCAGCACCACGCTGCTGAGGTGCAGCAGGATGGGATCGTCCGGCGAATCCGGGAAGCGGTAGCGGCCGATGCTGACCGGGAAGTCGATGCGCAGGCTGTCGAACAGATGGCCGGGCAGGCCGAGGCCGGCGATGCCGGCGCGCTGGAAGGGCCGCCAATGGCTCAAGAGCACATTGCCGTAGATCAGCGGCACCCTGACCTGGTCGTTCAGCGCCTCGGTCTGCGCCGCCGGCAGCTCGGGGCAGAGCAGGGGGATGACGCGGTGGAAACAGGCCAGCACCACCTGGCCGGCGCGCAGCCGGCGCAGGCCGCCGTCGGCGCCGCGGTAGCCGATGTCCACCGCCATGCCGCCGGCGGCGTGCTGCACGCGCAGCACCGGGCTGTTGAGGCGGATGCGCAGCGGCGCATCCGGCCGGTCGAGCTGGGCGTCGTCGCGCTCGGCCAGCACCAGCGACTCCATGCCGCTGCCGGGCAGGGCGGCCGGGATCAGGCTGCGCAGCAGCGCGCGCACCAGGCCCGCATTGCCATCGGGGAAGTGGTAGATGTAGTCGTCCCGCCCGCCCTTGGCCTGGCGGCCGCTGGGGCTCATCAGCGCGTCCACCGCCTCGCCCAGCGCCAGGCCGGCAAAGCCGGGCAGGCCCAGCGCAAAGGCGTCGAGCGCGCTGCAGGCATCGCTGCCCACACCGATATAGCCGCTGGTGCGGTTGCGGTAGAGCAGGGTCAGCTGCGGGTGCAGGCCCAGCACTTCGGTGAGGAAGCGGTCGTAGCTGAGGCCGGCCAGGCGGGCGCGCTTCTGCGCGCGCGTGAGTCGCGGCCAGGGGTCATGCCTTGCCTGCAGCAGCTGCAGCAGATCGCGCTGCGCCGCGGGCAGCAACGGCGTGCGCGCCACCCAGTCGGCCGCCGGCTCGTCCGGGGCGTGGCGCACCAGCCGGCCCTCGCCCCAGAGCTGGGGGGCATACCAGGCGGCGCTTTGCGTGAGGCCGTGGCGGGCCTGCCAGCCGCTGTCGAAATAGTCCTTGAACTGTTCCAGCTCGATGCCCACCGAGCGCACCAGCGCATGCGCGGCGGGCGACCAGAGGCCGGGCGAATCCAGCGACTCGGAGCCGCCATAGCCGATCAGGCGCCGGCCATTGCGGGCGGTGAATTCGTTGCGCAGCGCATGGCCGCCGAGTTCCGGCGCGGCGTCGAGGATCAGCACGCGCACCGGCCGCCCGGCATGCTGACGGTACATCTGCGCGGCCGCCAGGCCGCTGATGCCGGCACCCACCACCACCAGATCGAAGCGCTCGCCGTCGTCGGCAAACTCGGACCAAGCGGGCAGTGGCGCACCATCGCGGCGCGCGTGCAGGGGCGCCGCGGCGCCGAGCGACTGGCCGCCGAAGTCACCTGCCGCGCCCGCCCCCTCCTGCGCCTGCGCATGCGGGCAGGCAGGGGCCGCCAGGCCGCCCGCGGCCACGGCGATGCCGTTGATGAAGTCGCGCCGCGTGATGGCGCGGTCCATGCCCAGTTGCTGGTCGCTTGGCATATGGGCGCGCCCCTTCACAAGCTGGGCCAGCGGTAGCCGGCCGCCGGCCGCAGCTGCCAGGCTCCCTGGCCCTGCAGCTCCAGCACCTGCTGGTGGTATTGCAGCAGCGCGGCGTGGTGGCTGACGCTGATGGCGGTGATGGACAGGCCCTGCAGCTGGGCGTAGAGGCGCGCCTCGTTGTCGGCGTCGAGCGCGCTGGTGGCTTCGTCCAGCAGCAGGTAGCGCGGCTTGGCGAGCAGGGCGCGCGCAAAGGCCAGGCGCTGCTGCTCGCCCACCGAGAGCAGCTTGGCCCAGTCCTGCACCGCGTCCAGGCCGCCGAAGCGTTGCGCCAGGTCGCCCAGGTTGACGCGCTCCAGCCATTGCTGCAGCTCGGCGTCCGAGGTGTCCTGGCTGAGCTGGGGGTAGAGCAGCTGCGAGCGCAGATCGCCCAGCGGCAGATAGGGATGCTGGGGCAGGAACAGCATGTCGTGGCCGGCCGGGCGCCGCACCAGGCCCGAGCCGCTGGTCCAGAGCCCGGCGATGGCGCGCAGCAGCGAGCTCTTGCCCGCCCCGCTGGCGCCGACGATCAGCAGGCCGGCGCCCGGCGCCACGCCGAGGCTGAGATCGCGCAGCAGCAGATGCTCGTGCCCTGGCGTGTAGAGGTTGAGCTGCTGCAGCTCCAGCGTAAAGCCGTCCTGGCGGCGGATCTGCTGCGCGTCGTCCGTGTCCGGCGCCGCGAGCGCCTTGGCAAAGCCATGCAGGCGGTCGATGCCGGCGGAGAAGCGGCTCAGGCTTTCGAAATGCTCCACCACCACGGTGAGCGCGCTGAGAATGGCGGCAAAGGCGCCGGCGGCCTGGATGGCGCGGCCCACCTCCAGCTCGCCCTCGAGCACCTGCTGCGCCACGATCACGCTGGGCAGCACGGTGGTGAGAAAGCTGTGCGCATACTGGAACAGATTGAGCTTGAACTGCCAGCGCAGCACCTGCTGGTAGTTGGCATAGATGGCGGCGAAGACGCGCTGCAGCGTCGACATCTCGCGCGCCTCGCCGCGGTGGAAGGCGATCGGCTCGGCATGCTCGCGTACCCGCACCAGGTTGAAGCGGAAGTCGGCCTCGCGCTGCAGCTGGCGGAAGTTCAGCCCGATCAGCTGGCGGCCGAACACGCCGGCGGTGAACAGGGTGCTGAACACCGCATAGCCCAGCAGAAAGTAGACCAGGGTGCGCGAGATCGACCACAGCACGCCGGCAAAGGCGCTCAGCTGCAGCACCGCGCCGAGCAGGATCATCGAGAAGTAGAGCGACTGCTGGGTGAAGGCATTGATGTCCTCGGCAATGCGCTGGTCCGGGTTGTCGATGCCGGTGATGGTGTTGAGGCGGTAGTAGGCGCGCCGGCCGAAGTAGCGCTGCAGAAAGTCTTCGGTGAGCCAGCGCCGCCAGCGCAGGCCCAGGGTGTCGCGCACGAAGTAGTAGAGGCCGTAGATCGGCACGGCGGCCGAGAGCAGGGCCAGGCAGCGCCAGATCGAGGCCCAGAAGCGCTCGGCGTCGCGCGCCGCCAGCGCCGAGGTGAACTCGCCGGTCTCGTGGTTGAAGAGCACGTTGAAACCGGTCTGGCCCAGCAGCAGCACGATCAGCAGGGCCAGCATGCCGCGCGCGCGCCAGCGCTCCTCGGAACGCCAGTAGGGGGCCGCCATGGCCAGGAAGCGGCGCCATAGCCGGGTGTTGAAGCCGGGTTGCTCAATGCCATTCATTCCGCTTATCTTGCCTTGTTCGTGCTGCGGCTACGATGCGCGGCTGCCCGCATGGCTGAAATCTTTCTTCCTTTCTTCCTACTCTTCGCATCGTGGACGTTCGAACCCTGTTCCTGGCCCAGACCCTCGCCCTGGTGACGAGTGCGGCCATGCTGTGGGCGGCACGCGCACAAGCGGACGAGCGCAATGGCCTGCGCACCTGGATGCTGGCGATCAGCTGCCAGGGCCTGGCGTATCTGCTGCTGGCCAATGCGGGCCGCCTGCCGGCGCTGCTCTCGGGCGGCCTGGGCAATGCGCTGGGCAGCCTGAGCGTGGCGGGCTTCTATATCGCGATCCGCCAGTTCCTGGGCCTGCCCTACAGCCGCGCCTGGCTGGCGGCGATGTGCCTGGCAGTCACCTTGATCGGCTTCATCGCCGGCGCCAACTACGTCGGCGCCACCATCTTCAACGGCTTTGTCTACGGCCTGGTGGAGCTGATGAATGCGCGCGTGCTGTGGCGCGCCGGCCGGCCGGGCCTGGGGCGCATGCAGAGGCTGGTGGCCTTGTTCTATCTGCTGATGGGCCTGGTGCTGCCGCTGCGTGCCGCCGGCCTGCTGCTGGCCGGGGCGCAACTGCATTACCTGGACCTGCCACCGGCCTGGCAGGAGCCGATCTACATCTTCGGCTTCGTCTACATCATCGTCACCAATCTGGGCTTTCTGCAGCTGTGCAAGATGCGGGCCGAGGCCGAGGTGCGCGAGCAGGCGCTCACCGACGGGCTCACGGGCCTGGGCAACCGGCGCGCGCTGGACGAGGCGATGGCGCGCATGCTGGCGCGCGCGCAACGCCAGGAGCAGCCGAGCTTCGCGGTGATGATGGCCGACCTCGACCACTTCAAGTCCATCAACGATCGCTTCGGCCACCGCGAGGGCGACCTCGCACTGGCCGCCTTTGCCGCGCGGCTGAAGAGCGGGCTGCGCGCGCAGGACCAGGCCTTCCGCTATGGCGGTGAAGAGTTCTCGGTGCTGCTGCCCGATAGCGATGCGGCCGGCGTGCTGCGCCTGGCGGAGCGCCTGCGCACCCTGGTGGCGCGCCCCGGCTCGGCCAGCGAGCCGGCCATCTCGGCCAGCTTCGGCATCGCGCTGTGGCAGGCCGGCGACAGCGCGGACAGCCTGTTCGGCCGCGCCGACCGGGCGCTCTACCGCGCCAAGCAGGCGGGACGCGACCGCGTCGAACTGGGGTGAACCCTCAGTAGTGCGGCGGCAATTCGTCGCGTAGGCTGCGGAACGGTGTCGAGCCCGGCTCGGGTGCCTGTTGACGCAGGTGCATCAGCTCACGCAGCAGCAGGTCGATCTGTTGTTGCTGGCGCACGATCACCGCGTTGAGTTGCTCCACCGCGTCTTCGGTGTAGCTGGCCTTGATTTCAAGCTCGGTGAGCCGGGCATCGATCTGCTGCTGAATGTCCATGCCCGTATTGGACGCCAGATTTGTCCGCCCGGTCCGGCTGTGGCTTTCACGGCCGGGCTGATCTAGATCAAGTGCGCCGCCCAGTCAGCGACCTAGGCTGGCAGCGCCGACATCGGAAATAAGAGAACAAGGAATCGCCGCATGACGCCGCCCACCCCCCGCGCTGCCGATCTGACCCTCGAGGCCTTCAGCCCGCCGCCGGCGCCGATGGTGCCGCGCTATCTGGAGCAGGTGTATTGGTGGGCCTATGTGCATCCCAAGGCGGTCCAGACCTTCGAGCGCGAGTGGCTGGTGAATGCCATCCTCTTTGGCAATTACGCACGCCTGCGCGACCTGGCCCTGGCCGAGCTGGGCAGCCCGGTGATCCACGGCCGCAATCTGCAGGTGGCCTGCGTCTACGGCAACCTGACGCCGCGCCTGAGGCAAGGCCTGGCCCCCGATGCCAGCCTGGACGTGCTGGACATCCTGCCGGTGCAGCTCAACAACCTGGCGCAGAAGCTGCCGGCCGACGAGCGCATCAAGCTGATACAGGGCGACTCCTCGTCGCTCGCCGCGGCCGATGCCAGCTACGACCAGGTGCTGATGTTCTTCCTGCTGCACGAGCAGCCCGAGGCCGTGCGCCGCGCCACCCTGGCCGAGGCGCTGCGGGTGCTCAAGCCGGGCGGCAAGCTGGTGATCGTGGACTACCACCAGCCGATGCGCTGGCATCCGCTGCGCCCGCTCATGCGCCAGGTGTTCCGCAAGCTGGAACCCTTCGCGATGGACCTGTGGAACCACCCGCTGCAAGAGTTCCTGCCGGCCGGTATGCAGTTCGCCGCGACCGATCACCAAACCTACTTCGGCGGCCTGTACCAGAAACTTGTATTGAGGCGCTGACATGGACAGCTACAAGACGGATGTGCTCATCATCGGTGCCGGTGGCGCCGGGCTGAGAGCCGCGATCGCGGTGGCCCAGGCCGACCCGGGCGCCCGGGTGGCGCTGCTTTCCAAGGTCTACCCGATGCGCAGCCACACGGTGGCGGCGGAGGGCGGTGCCGCCGCGGTGACGCAGGCGCATGACAGCCTGGAAGCCCATTTCCACGACACCGTGGCCGGCGGCGACTGGTTGTGCGAGCAGGACGTGGTGGAGTACTTCGTCGGCCAGGCCCATGAGGAGCTGGTGCAGATGGAGCATTGGGGCTGCCCCTGGAGCCGCAGGCCCGACGGCCATGTGAACGTGCGCGCCTTTGGCGGCATGAAGATCGAGCGCACCTGGTTCGCCGCCGACAAGACCGGCTTCCACATGCTGCACACGCTGTTCCAGACCTCCATCCAGTTCCCGCAGATCGAGCGCCTGGACGAGCATTTCTGCGTGGACCTGATCGTGCACGACGGCCGCGTGCAGGGGGCGGTGGCGATCGAGATCGCCAGCGGCGAGTTCAAGCTCATCCAGGCCAAGGCGGTGATCATCGCCACCGGCGGCGCCGGCCGGGTGTTCCGCGAGAACACCAACGGCGGCATCGTCACCGGCGATGGCATGGCCCTGGCCTACCGCCATGGCGTGCCGCTGCGCGACATGGAGTTCGTGCAATACCACCCCACCTGCATGCCCGGCACCGGACTGCTCTTCACCGAGGCCTGCCGCGGCGAGGGCGGCTTCCTGCTCAACAAGGACGGCTACCGCTACCTGCAGGACTACGGCCTTGGCCCCGCCACCCCCGAGCCGCGCAACAAGGCCATGGAGCTGGGCCCGCGCGACCGCCTGAGCCAGGCCTACTGGCACGAGAAGCAGAAGGGTCGCACCGTGCAGGGCCCGCATGGCCATGTGGTGCACCTGGACCTGCGCCATCTGGGCGAGAAGAAGCTGCGCGAGCGCCTGCCGCAGATCTACGAGCTGGCCGTCGAATACCTTGGCGTGGACCCGGCCAAGGAACCGATCCCGGTGCTGCCGGCGGTGCACTACACCATGGGCGGCATCATGGCCGACGGCAAGACCGCGGCGCCGCTGCCGGGCCTGTACTCGGCCGGCGAATGCTCCAGCGTGGGCATCCACGGCGCGAACCGCCTGGGCTCCAACTCGCTCACCGAGCTGCTGGTGTTCGGCAAGCTGGCCGGCACCGAGGCCGCCGCGTTCGCGCGCAAGCATGGGCATGGCGATGCCGCGGCGATCGGCGCCCTGGCCGAGGAAGTGCGCGGCCATGCGCTCTCGCTGGTGACGCGGCCCAGCGGCGGGGAACGCATCGCCACCCTGCGCAAGGAGATGGCGCAATGCATGGAAGACGGCTGCGGCATCTACCGCAGCGCCGACACCATGCGCGCCGCCTGCGCCAAGCTGGCCGAGCTGAAAGCTCGCTACCAGCACCTGCACCTGGACGACCATTCGCGCGCCTGGAACACCGAATGGCTGTTGGCCATCGAGCTGGGCTATCTCCTCGACGTGGCCCAGGCGATCGCCCACTCGGCCCTGCAGCGCGAGGAATCGCGCGGCTCGCACCAGCGCCTGGACGGCTTCGCCGAGCGCGACGACGCGCGCTTCCTCAAGCACAGCCTGGCTTACTACGCTGGCGCCGAGGCACCGCGCATCGCCTACGGCGACGTGAAGATCACCAGCTCGCCGCCGGGCACGCGCGCCTATGGCGCGGCGGGCGAGAAAGCCGATGCGGAGGCGCGCCATGTCTGAAACCATCACCAAAAGCATCGTCATCGAAGTGATGCGCTACCGGCCCGAGCAGGAAAGCGAGCCGGTCTGGGAACGCTTCACCGTGCCCTATACCGATGACATGTCGGTGCTGCAGGGCCTGCAGGCGATCAAGGACGACCAGGACGGTTCCCTGAGCTTCCGCTGGTCCTGCCGCATGGCCATCTGCGGCAGCTGCGGCATGATGATCAACGGCAAGCCCATGCTGAGCTGCCAGACCTTTTTGCGCGACTTCGCCCCCGGGCCGATCCGCGTCGAGGCGCTGGCGCATCTGCCGATCGAGCGCGATCTGGTGGTGAGCGTCGAGCCCTTCGTGAAGAAGCTCGAGAGCGTCAAGCCCTACATCATTCCCAAGGAGCCGCGCGCGCTGGCGCAGGGCGAGTACCTGCAGACGCCCGAGGAGCTGGAGCGCATCGAGCAGTACAGCTCCTGCATCAACTGCATGCTCTGCTACGCCGCCTGCCCGCAGTTCGGCATCGACCCCGAATTCACCGGCCCCGGCGTGCTGGCCCTCTTGCACCGCTACAACGCCGACTCGCGCGACGGCGGCCAGGCCGAGCGCATGGAGGTGCTGAACGCGCAGGACGGCGTCTGGAGCTGCACCGCGGTGGGCTATTGCTCCGAGGTCTGCCCCAAGGGCGTGGACCCGGCGCGTGCGGTGAACCAGAACAAGATGAACAGCGCCACCGACTACTTCAAGCGCTTTCTGCTGCCCGGCTCCAAGCGAGGAGGCAAGCCATGAACGTCAAACGCCATCCGCCCTACCGCCGCCCGATGACGGGCTGGTGGAAGCGCGATCCCTTCTTCATGCGCTACATGCTGCGCGAGACCACCGCCTTTGCGGTGGCCGCCTATGCGATCGTGCTGTGCGTCGGCGTGGTGCGCCTGGCGCAGGGCGAGGCGGCCTGGAACGGCTGGTTGCAAGGTTTGCGCTCGCCGCTCTCGCTGCTGCTGCACCTGGTGCTGCTGCTCGCCTTCGTGATCCATGCCTACAGCTGGTTCCAGATCATGCCCAAGACCCTGCCGATGATCAAAATGGGCGGTGAACAAGTCAGCGCCGGTGCCATCCAGCGCACCGGCTGGAGCGCCGCCGCCATCGCGACGGTGCTGGTCCTGGCCCTCGCCGCATGGTGGCAATCATGAGCAAGCCGCGTTCGAATGCACCGATCTTCTGGCTGATGTTCGGTGCCGGCGGCATGCTGTCGGCGCTGCTGGGCACGGCCCTGGTCTTCATCACCGGGCTGGCGGTGCCGCTGGGCTGGTTCTACTCGCCCGAGCTGCTGAGCTACCCGCGCGTGCTGGCGCTGGCGCAGCATGGCCTGGGCAAGCTCTTCCTGCTGGCGGTGATCGCGCTGTTCGCCTGGCATGCCGCGCACCGCATCCTCTGCAGCCTGCACGACATCGGCATCCACAAGGGCCTGGTGGCCAAGCTCTGCTGCTATGGCAGCGCCTTTGCCATCAGCGTGGTGGCGGCGGTCAATCTACTGCGGGTCGGCTTCTGAGCCGTCTCTGCTGCGCTGTGCTGCTGGCGCTGGCCCTGCCGGCCCATGCCGGCCTGTGCGAGAGCGGCCGGCAGCAGTCGCCGGTGGACATCGTCAGTGCCCGGCAGCAGCCCATGCCTGCCTTGCGTTTCGACTACCGTGCCGGGTCCGCACGCGTGCGGCATGACGGCCACACGGTGCGGCTGCGTGTCGCGCCTGGCAGCAGCCTGCAGATCGGCAGCCAGGTGTACGCGCTGCAGCAGCTGCACTTCCATCTGCCCGGTGGCGACCGCCTGCAGGGCGAAGACTTCCCCATGGCCATGCACCTCCTGCACAAGAGTCGCAGCGGCCAGTTGCTGGCCATGGTGCTGTGGTTTCGCCTCGGGCCGGAGCATGCAGCTCTGGCCAGCGTGCTCCGCAGCCTGCCGGCACCGGGCGAGCCCGAGCGCCGGCTCGCGCTCGATCCCGTCGCCTGGCTGCCGGCTGAGCGCGGTTACTTTGCCTACGAGGGCTCGCTCACCGCGCCGCCCTGCACCGAGGGCGTGCAGTGGCTGCTGCTGCGCCAGCCACAGACGCTCTCGGCCGCACAACTGCAGCGGCTGGCCGGCTTGATCGCGCCGAATGCGCGCGAGGTGCAGCCGCTGAACGGAAGAGCGGTGCGGGAAAGTCTTTGAGCAGGGCCTTTGCCCAATGGGGCCCAGAACGTGGCGGCCCGGGCCGCTCGGGATGGATCGGCGTCGAGTACCGCCGTGCGCCAATGCGGACGTCATATTCTGCGCGGCTGCTTTGCAGGGCGGATTCAATCGGTCGACGCAACACACTAGGGGCCGATCAGGCCGAAGGAGTGTTGGACATGAGGCAGCGACCGCGGATCTACTACTCGGATAGCCAGAAGGCGCTGATG
>Ga0208125_100832_pt1 | contig 13721 bp, 17 predicted proteins | sample LakWasM128_HOW14_2_FD_183938 | JGI IMG/M metagenome (GOLD analysis project Ga0208125, IMG submission 183938) | Freshwater sediment methanotrophic microbial communities from Lake Washington under simulated oxygen tension - Sediment Metagenome... | ecosystem: Environmental > Aquatic > Freshwater >... | reverse complement strand
GACGAAGATGGCGATGGTTTTGGTAACTACAAACTACCACTTATTTACCTAATGATGTTTTTACCATTGCTATTTGGTGGTGCAGGTAAGTTGAGTGTAGATTATCTAATTAAAAATAAATTTAATTAGATGAGAGTGTCAGTCACCAGAATAGCGGTGACTGACAATTAAATGTAATGTTGTTATTTTATGGCATGTGTGTAATTTTACATAATATACATTATACGAAGTGAAAACGCCGAAATAAAAGAGCCACCGCTCTTTGAAGTTTATCGACTCCGCCAAGCATTGGCGCGGTTAGCAAGGAAAAACTTAGTAGCACTGCCAACGCTATACCTACGACCGCTGTCCTCGATGCACCACTGAAAGAACGAAAATAATTCCGTTTAGCTTCGTTGCTTTCTGTCTCCGCCTTAATACTTGCTATCACGTAAGCAGCATCCATTCCCAATATTTCTGCAATCTTGAAACAAGCGAAATCATCAGGAATTGATTTCCCAGAATAATACCTACTCAAATTTGTTTCGCTCAAACCGATTAACTCGGAAAGCTTGTAAGTGCTTGATATTTCAAGCTTTTTCTTACAATCATCTAAAAGTTTTTGAACAATCATATTCATTTCTCCCGTGAAAAGACTTATACACCACTACTTACTGCTTGACAAGGTTACATTAGTGACAGTATTCTGCGCTCACTACATACATTTCTGTAAGTAGACAACACTAAGGAATCTTGAACCATGAAATTAAACGTCATAGGAATCAAACGCATCAAAGGTGATAAATCAAAAGCTGGCAATCCATACGACATTTGTTCCGTATTTGCCCTCGTTCCAATCGAAGTATCTTCAAACGAAAAAATGACAGTCACAGGCAAGGGCTATGAAATTGCAGAAGTTCCATACGAGCCTGAATTATTCGACACTGCAAAATTCCAATCTTTGCAACTACCACAATTATTAGAGCTACAAATGGATAGTCGTCCACGTTTTGGTCGTTTTGAAAGTATCTGTGTTGGTTTCGAAGTCATCACCAAACCAACCCAAGAAGCTACCCGTAAAGAGTACGAAAACGTACAGCAAAAATCGTAATTTCTCGCCCTCGCATTTTGGGGGCGACTTTTTCTAACGGATAGTAACACTAGTCCATTCACTGCCAAATTGGCAGCTTTTGAAAGTTAAAGAGGTATGAATAATGAAATTTTCATCGATTGGGTCACCGCTTCTCAACTCCATTCACAAGGCGGTCTCCCTATCCTCTCTGGCGGCGTCCTCGTTCAATATGACGGCCAAGGCGTTCCACGTTATGAGCGAAATCAGTCCGCGAGCTTTGAAGGAAGCTATGAAAGCCGAATTCGTATTGGATGTGATGGTTTCCGTGTTTCCGTATCAGGCAACGTCGGTCGTTTTTCTCGCAAAAACAACCTTTACAACTTTGGATGGGAAGATACAAAAAAAGCAATTAACCGAATACTCACTGATATTGGCCTCCCAATTTTTACAGCTTCAGAAGGTTTCGAAGGGTCAACAACGTTCAGGCGTGGTGCAGTTGTGTCACGTCTGGACGTCACCTGTAACTATGCAACTGGTTCCGAAAACATCGCTCGGGCTGCCATTACATACCTTGCAAGTAAGTCATTAAGCCGTATGAAAAAAGGACATTCGGGTAGTGATTCAGTTTGGTTCGCCAACACTAGACACATGCTAAAAGCGTACATCAAGGCTTCTGAAATGCTCGCACATGGTTGCGACAAGGAAGACCCAAGTTATTTATATGCACTTGAACAAGGATTATTGCGTGTTGAACTTGAACTAAAAAAACGCTTTCTATCGGATGAAAAAATGAACGATTGGGCAGACATTACACAAGAGAAGTTAGAAAACTTGTTCCATGAAAGCACATCTTTGCTTAAGGGAATTGATACTAATAGCGACATTTTTACAATTGACGACTTACCTAGTAAGTCACGAATTTACGCTTCTGCTTGGTTAGCTGGTCAAGATATTCGCACCCTACTCCCTGAACGCACATTCTATCGTCAAGCAAAAATACTACGCGAACACGGCATCGATATTACCGAAAAACGCAACGTGAAACAGTTTCCCGTAAAAGTTCGTTTCTTAGACCTTAAACCAACTGTTGCACCTGAATGGTATCAACAAGAAAATAAATATACAGATTTAAGGCTAGTCGCTTAGTGCTCTGCCTCTCTCAAATAGATTCAACCACTTATCAGGTCGCAACACCGCAACCTGAAACTTACACGGCTTGCACAGCAATACTTGCAAGTCCTACAGACTTTAGCAATCAGATATTCAATATATCTGCTGCCGAAGGGCTCCAGTTATCTGCTGCAATCGTAGCAGTCTGGGCAATCGGTTTTGTTGTCCGAATGGGCATCAGAGCCACAAATATAGACGAAAAGGAAACATCATGACCGAAGCATTAGCAACAATCGCAACAGCCGCGAGTGGTACGGCTGCAATCGCTGGCGCAGTATTCGCATTAATCGTAGGTATCAAAGTATTCAAATGGGCTGCACGCGCACTGTAATTCGTTTGATTTAGTCACAAAATTTAAGCCTAAGTCCTGCGTAAGTTCTTAGGCTTTCTTCATTTTAAGGGGTTGAAAATGGGTATATTTGTAATGATTGCTGTGTTGGGGTCTGTATGGCTTGCTTTCAGCGTTTAATCGTATTATTTCTGCTTTCAATAAGTTTTAATGCGCATGCTACCTATGACGCCGAAGTTGTTTATTACATAAATACGCAACCTCCGCTTTATTCGGGCGCTGTTGCAGCTTGTGATGGATATATTTCTGTAAAGAATCTAACAGTTGTAAATGGTCGTCAATGGCAAAAGTCTGTTGGTGAATCCGGCACCTCAGTCTGCAAGGCATATTTAAGGGATTCGTCAAATTCAGTTTGGGATTCATTCAACTTCACGATAACTAAAGCTGGTAAATGTGGCACTGTTGTTACCCCTAATAACTTCTTTTGTGCTGGTGACCCTCCGCCTGTATGTACTGCTGGTCAAGTGATTTCGTCAGGTGTCTACGCTAATGGCTCCAGCCCTTTAACGCCATTTCCAAACATTGTGTGTGCTGGTGGCTGTGTCGCTACATTTTCGGGCGTGTGGCCTGATAGTCGAAGCTGTGCAAATGACACCTGCACCTATTACGCAAAAGGCAACTTTGCTAAAAATGGCTCAACTTGTTCTGGTGGTACGTCTGCACCTCCTCCATTGTTATCTGTTCCTATGTCTCCTGAACAGGCAGCACTTAAAGCCCTGCAGGATGCGCAACAAGCCGCTTTTGATGCTGCTCTAGCTGCCAAACGTGCCGAAGATAAAGCCTTTAATGACGCTCTAGCCGCAAATGCTGGTAGTAAAGCTTCTGCCGCTGCTGCTGCTAAATCTGCATCTGACAAAGCTGCTGCTGATTCTGCTTTAAAAGCTGCCGAAGCTAAAGCTGCTGCCGCTAAAGCTGCTTCAGACGCCGCTGCCGCTGACGCAATCAATAATGACCCTAATGCAACGCAAGCTCAAAAAGATGCTGCTACTGGATTATCGGGAATTTCTGGGGCTGCTTCTTCCGCCGCTGCTGGTGCTGCTGCTACTGCTGCGTCAACTGCTGCCAGTGCCGCTGCCGCTGCTGCTACTGCCGCTGGTAATGCTGCCGAAGCTGCTAAAGCAACCGAACAAAAAACACCTGAACAGCTTTGCGCTGCTTATCCAAACGCCCCAGCTTGCCTTGTGCATACTGCCGATGCTGGTTTTTGTGTCGCTGGCAAACTGGCTGGCTTCAAATGTGGTGGTGATGCTATTTCTTGTGAGGCGACTAGAGTTCAGCAAGAAGCCTTCTGTGCAAATCTTCAAACCGATGGTTTAAATGACTTTGGCACTTCATTAATCAACCAAGAAAAAACATTTACCAGTGATGTTGGTTCTTTTGATAATCCTACACAAATTCAAGTCGGACAAATTAACAGTTCTTCATTTCTTCCTAAGGCTTGTTTGGCTGATTTGAACTTTCAGATTGTCGGCCAAAATATTCCGTTACCACTATCGAAACTTTGTACCGGTCTCGAAATAGCTGGTCGGATTGTCAAATATTTCGCTTATATGATTGCTATAAAAATCATCTTTTCTTAAGGGGTTATTACTATGTTCGCATTACCTGTTATCGCAAGAATTTTAACCATGGGCGGCTCTGTTTATCGCCTTGCTATTACTGCTCTTATTGGTGCTTTTGGTGCTGCACTTCCTGAAATTATAAGGCGTGTTCTTTTTTCCTTTGGCATAGGTGCTGTTGTTTTCCTAGGTATGGGCGCATTGCTTAATCAACTTGAAACGCTTGCCTTAGGTGAGCTAAACGGCATGGGTGCAATGGCTCTGCAAATTGCAGGTATTTTAAACATCGATGTTGCTTTTAATATTGTCACTTCCGCATATGCAATCAAATTAAGTATTCGTAGCATGGGTAATGTTGCAGCGCTTAAACAAGTTGGCTTAAGGTCTGCGGGTTAATTATGCTGCATCTAATCACAGGTAAGAAGGGTAGCGGAAAAGGGCTTTATTTGCTCTCTGTTGTTGAGCAACGCCGAATTAAAGAAAACAGAAAGGTTTATTATCATGGGATTCCTGACCTTAAATTGGATTGGACTGAAATCGACGACCCAAAGCAATGGTTCACGCTTCCGCCTAATTCGATTATTGTTTTGGATGAAGCTGATTTGTATTTTCCTGTCCGTCCTAATTCCAGCGCAGTACCTGACTATATTTCTATGTTCAAGTTTGACCGTAAAACTGGGCTTGATATTTATGTCGCTACGCAAGACCCGACATTCATAGATAGCTTCGTTAGAAAGTCATCTGATATTCATTATCATTTGATGCGTAAATTCGGCGACGAAGTTTCAGTGTTGCACCAATTCACTACAGTTCGTGATGATGTAGCCAAAAACCGTAAAGACTCAATTTCTAAAGATTTCCATTTTCCAAAGGAATATTACGGCTCTTATACATCAGCTGAAATTCACAACATACCTAATCACACACCGTTTAGGTATTACCTTAAATTCATCATACCAGTCATTGTTATTGCCTTATGTTTTGCAGCTTATTATTTCTTTAACAAAGCAATTCATAAAGGTGAAAAAACCATTAATGACAATAAAACCGCTATGCAAACTGCAACACAATCATCTGGTCAATTTAATAACAATTCATCAGGTGGAATGCATAACGAAAAACTCTCTCAAGCTGACGATCTGTTGAACTATTATCGAATTAGTACGCCACGATTACCAAACTTAGCTTTAACGGCTCCAAAGTATGATGAAGTCACCAAGCCAGTTGTTGCGCCTGTTCCTGCTGCCTGTATCGCGTCAAAGAAGAAATGCGACTGTTACTCCCAGCAAGGCACTAAAATGACCGTAGAGGACACTTTCTGTCGCTCTGTGGTCGCAAATGGGTACTTTGTGGACTTTGACAATACAAAAGGCTCTGCGCAGCCTAACATCAATAAAGCAGGGGATGGGATGCAATCCCATGTAGACAGCAATAAAACCGCCGTAAATGAAGAACCCACGCGGTATATAGAGCCTCGGCTTTAACGACTGCCACTTCGCGCCTTATAGACTGATTTTAAGCTTTTGTGTTTATGGTTAGGTGGCGTAGAGGCAGCTTGCTGCCTCCTAGCCACTAATCCCAAAACACTGACATTAAAAAACCCTATGACGTGAATCATAGGGTTTTTTGTTGTCAATGCCCTGCTCTACTTTGCATAACCGTCCATTATACGAAGTAATGGTGTATTTAATAATGTTCCGCATTTACCTATATTTTATATGTAACTGTTCACGTTAAACCCTTTTATAAACAAACCAACTTACTTATAGCCAAAAGGCAAATATATAACTATATTTTTTTGAAATTTAGTGTGGTGGTAATGCTAATTGCAAATTTTGCACGCTGCCCAATATAACCAGTGTTGATATCATAATAAACATCCAAGCTACCATTCCCGCAGTTAGTACCGCACCGAACATGAGAATGGCGTGACCTTTATCTTTTAGTCGAAATATCACTGGAATACCGTAGTAGATTAGCCCAACTGTGGCCATTAGGGCTGTCAACATTACAATCACATTGAGTATCACATTGGGGATAAATAGAAATATCGGGGCCATCCATAATGGTGTCGGAGCAATTGCTGCGAGCGTGAACGCATCACGATAACTAGGGTGAATTTCCGCCACCTCCGCAAGTTGTCTAATAATGACGGCCATCACTGGCACAACTATCAATTCAATTATAAACAAAATGACGGCCACCAAAAGCAACTTCTCACCCGTTAAAAAGTGAATAAGGTGTTGTCCATATATATTGCCCGCAAGATATATCATTAATGGTGGTAACAGCGAAAATGGAACAACATGCGCCAAATAAAGCTGAGGGATAGAAGGCTTAGCGTGCACTAAATGGCTCCAACCTTTAACAGGTGACCAGAATAACCAAAACAAATTTAACGGGTTCATGATAATCCATCCCTTCCATAAAGTTTGATTCAATGACCTGCTGCTCTCAATTAGGCATTACCTAATTGAAATAGTTTAGTTTTAGTATTATTTTTTTGAACTTTTTTTCACCACTACTGTCGGTTGATTATAGCTTGTGCTTAATCGCCCTAAAAACTGAGGGTAATTGCTAAAATAATACCTGAGCAACACAGCGTATGTCTGTGGAAAGTGAGGTGCGTTATGGTCGATATTTGCGGAACAGCATCATCGGAGCGCTACTCTGTAACAGCTAGGCCGAACTGTTCGCTCTCGCCAACAGGTACGTTGTACGTCTTTTCTATTATCGCTCTAATTTCTCTAAGTCTTTCTTTCAGCCTTCTGTTCATTGGTGCTTGGCCAATTTTACTTTTTGCTGTGCCTGAGATAATCGCCCTGGGCTACTGCTTTTATGATGTTTTGCGTCACTCGGGAGATTTTGAACGGCTGACCATGGATAACGACAAAGTGATTGTGGAAATACATGAGCTAACGCAGGATAAACGCATAGAGCTTAGTGGGTACTGGGCGCGAATGGTAATAGACTGCATGCCTGACGGATATTGTCGTCGGCTGGCATTGCGCTCTCATGGTCGTGAGGTCGAATTTGGTCGTCTCATGACTAGTGAAGAACGCCTCAAACTAGCAGATCAGTTAAAAACTAGATTAGGTGGGTTTATGTCATGAAAAAAGCCGCCTGCCTAGCATCAACCTTAAGTTTATTAGTCTGTCAGGCACATGCCGAACTTAGCTTTAACCTACAAAGCCCTGTCACGCCAATTGCCCATCAGATTTATGATCTACACACACTCATTTTGCTAGTGTGTTTACTTATTTTTATTGTGGTGTTTGGCTTTATGTTCTATGCCCTATTTAAACACCGCAAGGCTATAGGTCACAAACCAGCGCATTTTCATCAGAATTTTCGCCTAGAAGTATTATGGACACTGATACCTTTTTTAATCTTAATCGGTATCGCTATTCCAACCACCACTACTGTATTGGCAATGAAAAATGTCGAGCATTCAGACATGAACATTAAAGTTACTGGTCATCAATGGGTATGGGAGTACGAATACCTAGGTGAAGGCGTGCGCTACGCTAGCAATCTAAGTACACCACGCGATCAAATTGACAACAAAGTTACTAAAGGCGCACATTATCTGCTAGAGGTTGACCGCCCACTGGTAGTGCCTACAGGTAAAAAAGTACGGATATTGCTTACCTCATCGGATGTGATCCACTCATGGTGGCTGCCGCAATTTGGTGTCAAGCAAGATGCTATTCCAGGCTTTATTCATGAGGCATGGTTCCAAGTGGAAAAGCCTGGCCTCTATCGTGGTCAATGTGCTGAACTTTGCGGAGTCGGCCATGGATTCATGCCAATAGTGGTGGAAGCGCTACCATCCGAACAATTCGATAACTGGCTTAGGACACAGAAAGTCAGTCTCGCCGAATCAGTAAGTGCGAGCAAAAAGACTTACACGCTAGCTGAACTAAAAACGCAAGGAGAAAAGGTATATCTAAATCGTTGCGCAGCCTGTCACCAAGCCAACGGTTTAGGTGTCGCGAGTGTATTTCCGCCGCTAGTTGATGGCACACCATTCTCTGCAGGAGCTGAAGTCACTGCACCATTAGAAAAACGCGGGTTCTGGAAAAATGATCATATTGTGCTTGGGGCCAAAGATCAGCATCTGGACATTCTAATGAACGGTATTACTGGCACGGCCATGCAGGCAATAGGACAACAATTATCAGATATTGAAGTTGCTGCTGTCATCAGTTACGAGCGCAACAGCTGGGGTAACCACACTGACGATGTTATCCAGCCATCAGAAGTAGCCGTATTGCGAAAAGGAGCCGCCAAGTGACTGCCGTTACCCTCCCCCCTCATGAACATACTCATCCTAGTGGCATCCAGCGCTGGATAACGACCACTAACCACAAGGATATCGGTACACTTTACTTATGTTTCAGTTTTGCCATGTTCCTGTTCGCAGGTGCATTAGCGATGCTGATCCGTACCGAGCTGTTTCAACCAGGACTGCAATTCTTCCAGCCTAACGTGTTTAATCAGCTCACGACCATGCATGGGCTAATCATGATTTTTGGCGCCATTATGCCAGCATTTGTTGGCTTTGCTAATTGGCAGGTTCCACTGATGATAGGTGCGCCGGACATGGCTTTTCCACGACTTAACAACTGGAGTTTCTGGCTGTTGCCGATGGCAGCACTATTATTGCTTGGTTCATTTTTAGCCCCTGGTGGTGCCGTAGCTGGGGGCTGGACTATGTACCCACCACTTTATATCCAAGGTGGTATTGGCTACGACATGACCATCTTCGCCATACATATCATGGGGTTGTCGTCCATCATTGGCTCTATCAATATTATTACCACCATCCTTAATCTGCGGGCGCCCGGCATGACATTGATGAAAATGCCGATGTTTGTATGGACATGGCTAATCACTGCCTATCTGCTGGTGGCAGTAATGCCGGTATTGGCTTCTGCAGTGACTATGTTATTGATGGATCGTCACTTTGGCACCCATTTTTTTGATGCTGCAGGTGGAGGTGACCCCGTGATGTTCCAGCACATCTTTTGGTTCTTCGGTCATCCTGAGGTATACATTATGATACTGCCAGCATTCGGCATATTGTCTACCATTATCCCAACTTTTTCACGTAAGCCCTTGTTTGGCTATCACTCCATGGTGTACGCCACCGCTTCTATTGCTATCCTGTCCTTCGTAGTATGGGCACACCACATGTTTACCGTTGGTATGCCAGCGGCCGGGCAACTATTCTTTATGTACACCACTATGCTGATTGCAGTACCGACTGGTGTAAAAGTATTCAACTGGATTGCCACCATGTGGCGCGGCGCTATTACTTTTGAAACCCCTATGCTGTTTTCTGTAGCCGTAGTCTGTTTGTTTACTATAGGAGGTTTCAGCGGATTGGTATTGGCGGTAGTGCCGGTAGATATTCAGTTACAAGATACTTACTACGTAGTGGCGCATTTCCACTATGTACTATTTTCTGGCGCGGCGATGTCTATTATGGCGGGCGTATATTACTGGCTGCCCAAATGGACTGGCTACATGTATAACGAAAAGCTGGGGCAATGGCATTTTTGGCTTACAGCTATCGCCTTTAACATCACCTTCTTCCCTATGCACTTTACCGGGCTGGCCGGAATGCCGCGCCGGGTGCCAGATTACGCCTTGCAGTTCGCAGACTTCAACATGATTTCTTCTATAGGCTCATTCGTGTTGGGGGCTAGCCAATTATTGTTTCTTTATACCGTGGTTAAATGTATCCGCGGTGGTAAGCCCGCAGGTGAAAAACCATGGGAAGGCGCGGATACACTGGAGTGGACGTTGCCTTCACCACCGCCCTATCATACGTTTGAAATTGCACCGGTAGTCAAATAAAGGGAGCATGTAATGGATACCAACCGATACTACTTACCCGCCCCATCCTGGTGGCCTATCGTAGGCTCAGTTGCATTATTGACCTTGGCCAGTGGCTTCTTGCTTTTGCTACAACACATGCCAGCAGGATCTTATCTAATGCTGGTAGGAGCGCTCATACTAGCATTCATGCTGTTTGGATGGTTCGGGGCGGTGATTAGCGAGAGCCTTGCAGATAAATTCAACGACCAAGTAGACGTTTCTTATCGCTGGGGCATGAGCTGGTTCATCTTTTCCGAAGTCATGTTCTTTGCAGCCCTGTTTGGTGCGTTATTTTACGCACGTCATTTCGCCGTGCCGTGGCTGGGTAATACACCCTTGCTGTGGCCAGACTACAACTCGACATGGCCCACTGCTGGGCCGGGCTTAACGACACCGTTTACCCCCATGGCAGCATGGGGTATTCCCGCTATCAATACACTGATATTGCTGAGTTCAGGTGCGACTGTGACTTGGGCGCATTGGGGTCTTAAAAAAGATAATCGCCTGCAACTAAAAGTCGGACTGATACTCACTATTTTATTAGGAGTGACATTTCTTGTGCTGCAAGTACATGAATATAGCTCCGCTGACTTCAGCCTAAAAACGGGTATTTATGGTGCGACATTTTATTTGCTGACTGGCTTTCACGGGGCGCATGTCACGCTAGGTGCCATTATGCTGTCGGTGATTCTTGGTCGTGTACTTGCTGGACATTTTTCAGAAAAACGCCACTTCGCCTTTGAGGCAGTCTCATGGTATTGGCACTTTGTAGATGTAATCTGGTTATTGTTGTTTGTGTTTGTGTATTGGCTATAAGTCTGAATAGGAGTATCAAAATGAACCGTCGACTATATTTTGTATTACCAGATGTCGTTAGCGCACATGGAATGTTTGATGATCTATTACTTGCGCGAGTTAACGCTAACCATATTCATTTTCTCGCAAATGAAAGTACAAAGCTGGGCGATTTACCAGCGGCAACTATTTCAGAACGCTCTGATTTGATTGAAGGCTGGGAAATCGGCATGGGATTGGGAGCGTTGCTAGGACTAATTTTGGGAGTAATTGCACTCGCAGTACCCGTATGGTGGTACACGCAACCATTACCAACTTTTGCCACTTTGGCGATATGTACATTGGTTGGATTTGTAGGAGGAGGATTTTGGACGGCAGTAGTAGCCACGACAATTCCTAATGTACGACTAAAACCATTTGAAAAACAAATCTCTCAAGGTAAGGTATTGATGATGGTGCTAGTACCTTTTCATCGAATCAATGAGATTCGAGAACTGGTGGTAAAAAAGCATCCAGAAGCTGCCTACAGTGGCACTTGGCCTACTGACCATGTCATGTTTCCATAATACTCAATCATGATATTCAGTAGAGATATGACAAGGGTGGGTTATCAACTGATCTGATAGAGATGGGAGATAGCAAATGCGTCCCATGCGTGAATATCTCAACACTTGGTTGTTAATTGAGTTACTTCGAGGATTGGCCGTCACTGGCAGAAGCTTTTTTCGGCACAAGGTCACTATCCAATACCCAGAAGAAAAAACACCATTGTCACCACGTTTCCGTGGCTTACATGCTTTACGCCGTTATCCAAACGGTGAAGAGCGGTGCATCGCATGTAAACTCTGCGAGGCCGTATGTCCTGCAATGTGTATCACTATTGATTCTGAAGAAAGTCCTGATGGTACGCGACGCACTACTCGCTATGACATTGACTTATTCAAATGTATTTATTGCGGATTTTGTGAAGAGGCATGTCCAACCGATGCTATTGTCATGACGCCTCATTTCGAATTTCATATGGAAGAACGCAATGAAGCTGTCATCAACAAGCCGCGCCTGTTGGCGCTAGGAGATAAATTCGAGCAGCAAATCGCAATCGATAGAGCTCAAGATGCAAACTATCGATGAAGATTGCGATTTCTCTGGTGACTCAAGATTAACTTTGACTACCTCTAGCAAAAGTAAACTCTCGTGTTATGCGATATTCCATTCAGCTTCAGCATCGACCTCTACCCTGCCATTGGCGACCCTAGTTGGAAAAGTTCGCAAATTTTCATAGGCTGGAGGGCTCAGAACAGCACCAGTGACGACCGAGAAACGCGCTCCATGAAATGGACAAATAATTTCATCACCTTCTAAATCGCCATCAAACAGTTCGGCATCTTCATGGGTACATCGATTTTCCACAGAGTAATAGCGGCCATCGAGATTAAATACAAGAATAGAAGACTCATCTGTAGATACCATACGACAGGTGCCAGGCAAGAAATCTGCTACTGCTGCAACATCAATCCACTCGCTCATGATTTATCTCCTGATGGAATTTCAACTACAAGCACCTATCTATAACATTCCAAGTGCTAGTATCTACGCCATCTCTTTACCTCCTCATTTAGCAGATCTACGCGACTGAGTTATAGGCAGCCACACTCTATAAAGTTGACTAAATCAGTATGCTATTAGTTCCAGACTAAGCTTATATTTAATAGAGCTTAGGATGACAAACTTTTTAACTTTTTAATAGTCTCAATACTGTTGTTAATACAAGAGTAATCATCTATTTTTCTTAGGGAGAAAGTTAAGGAGAACATATCATGAACGTAATCAATTTAACCGCTAAAAAGTGCACGCCTTGCCAAGGTGGTGTTCCACCAATGACGAGTGATGTCGCAAAAATGTATCTAACTGAAGCACACGATTGGGAGTTGCGCGATAATTCGACCAAATTGAAACGTACTTTCAAATTCCACAACTTTGAAGATGCGATGAGATTCGCGCAACGTGTTGGTAAGTTGTGTGAAATAGAAGGTCATCATCCCGACCTGATGATAGGCTGGGGTTACTGCAGAGTCGAGTTCCAAACTCATAAAATTAATGGTCTTCACGAAAATGACTTCATAATGGCAGCAAAGGTCAATCGCTTAATAGAGCTTGTTAGCGACAACAGAGATAGATCTAGCCATGACGTCAGGACAGCTCATTAAAATGAGCTATTTAGACAACTAGAATACTTCACTGTGATTAACTGGAAATAGATATAGAATAAATTATTGCTAAATACCTATTCCCGCAGAGTAAAATTTTAGATAAGGTTTTGACCTAGCTTGAGAGTTGGTCTAACCTTCTATTAATAACTACTAGATGGCCTGTCTAAAGGCGTCTGTAGAAGACATAAAAATTGCATTGGCTTATCACGGTCATAGCAGCAACATTGGCTGTTCTAAGCTTTTATTATCTACCCTTTCGCCTGTGGCAGCGCTAAAGGTTAATTGGTGGGACAGCACCAACAACTTAATGCGATAATATTTCATGGTCTCTGTTCACAATCCAACTTCTGTTTTGCTTGCTTCCAATGAGAGCGATGTTTCCTCATGGATTGACTCTTTATCAAAGCGTTTCTCCTCCACCGATGTTGAGTTAATTCGTAACGCCTGCGATGTCGTTACCCCACTCTATGCTAATCACGTCGAGCTGACTGGCACACCACTGTTGCAACATGCACTGGGAGCAGCAACTATCCTCATTGATATGAACATGGATGTAGAAACCATTGCGGCAACGATATTGCATGCTGTGCCAGAACGGCTGGATGATTGGAGGGTAAAGCTAGATACTCGGTTTGGCACCAACATTGTAGGCTTGGTAGAAGGTATTTCACGTATGGAGCAAATCCAAGCGTTTAGCGAGA
>Ga0208125_100827_pt1 | contig 13794 bp, 12 predicted proteins | sample LakWasM128_HOW14_2_FD_183938 | JGI IMG/M metagenome (GOLD analysis project Ga0208125, IMG submission 183938) | Freshwater sediment methanotrophic microbial communities from Lake Washington under simulated oxygen tension - Sediment Metagenome... | ecosystem: Environmental > Aquatic > Freshwater >... | reverse complement strand
TGCTCATCGGAAATGTTTACTAAAAACTTTTGATGGCGCAAACCGTTGTCATCTTCTGGTAATAGCTTTTTCACAACACCACTGCCTTCGACAAAAATATTGCTCTTTTTATCGCGAAAAGCTTGTACAACTGCATAATTACTAAGCTGAACCTGCGTGGAAATTTGCGACTCAGCAACTGATGAAACAGCAGGTTCATGTTGTCTGCACGCGGCTAATGCACTTAATAGTAAAATTAAATATAAGGCTTTTTTCATGCTGCGGTTTCGTGCTTCAGTGCTTGCAGTTTTGCCATGGCAGTACCATTGTCAATCACCTGCGCGGCAAGGTTAATACCACTTTGAAGGCTACCTGCAACACCAGATACATAAATTGCCGCGCCTGCATTGAGTAAAACAATGTCGCGTGCTGCACCTTGCTTGCCACTTAGCACATCTAAAATCATCGCTTTTGATTCTTCAGCGTTTTGCACTTGTATGGTTTTTAAGTCATGTATCGGCATACCAAAACGGCTTGGGTTGAGCGTATATTCAGTCACTACGCCATCTTTTAACTCGGCAACATAAGTATCACCAGTAAACGAAATCTCATCCATGCCATCAGCGCCATGCACCACCATCACGTGCGTACTGCCCAAACGCTGCAACACTTGCGCTAATAAAATCGTTAAGTCTTTATGAAACACGCCCATCACTTGCCGTTTAGCCCCGGCAGGGTTGGTCATTGGGCCAAGCAGGTTGAACAAGGTGCGTATACCCATCTCACGACGCACAGGCGCAGCATGCTTCATAGCGCTATGGTGATTTGGTGCAAACATAAAGCCAATGCCGATGCTATCGACACATTTAGCGACTTGCTCAGGCGACAAATTAACGTTCACACCTAAAGCTTCCAGTACATCAGCGCTGCCGCAGGTAGATGAAACCGAGCGGCCTCCATGCTTGGCAACTTTTGCACCTGCTGCTGAGGCAACGAAGGCACACACGGTTGATATGTTAAATGTCTGAATGCCATCACCACCCGTGCCACAAGTATCAATCAAGTGGCTGGTATCGTTGATAGTGACTTTAGTTGATAGGTTGCGCATGACTTCGGCTGCAGCAGCGATTTCGTCGACCGTTTCGCCTTTCATGCGTAAACCCATCAACAAGCTGGAAATTTGCACTGAAGTCAGCTCGCCAGACATCATCATGCGCATAATTTCCAACATTTGCGCATGGCTGAAATTTTCGCGATCCAGCAGTTTCTGCAATGCCTCTTTGAAGGTGATATCGATTGCTTGTCCTTCAGCCATTACTTTTCCTTCAAGAAATTATCCAGCAACTCGTGGCCATATTCTGTGAGAATAGACTCTGGATGAAATTGCACACCTTCTACACGCAAGGTTTTATGACGCACGCCCATAATCTCGCCATCCTCAGTCCACGCGGTGATTTCCAGACAATCTGGTATGGTTTCTTTTTCAATCACCAGTGAGTGATAACGCGTTGCAGTATAAGGGTTAGGCAAGTCTTTAAACACACCAATATTTTTATGGTGTATCAGAGAGGTTTTACCGTGCATCAAAGTTTTAGCTTTAATGATATGTCCGCCAAAAGCCTGACCGATACTTTGATGGCCTAAGCAAACGCCTAACAATGGGATCTTGCCCGCGAACTCTTTAATGAGTGGCACACTAATCCCCGCCTCATTTGGTGTACATGGACCAGGTGAAATCACAATATGGTCTGGTTTAAGTGACGCGACCATTCTCAAATCGATTTCATCGTTGCGATACACCTGAACGTCTTGCCCTAACTCGCCTAAATACTGCACCAAGTTATAAGTGAAAGAATCGTAATTATCTATCATTAGCAACATAAATTACCCTAACCATATGTTTATATTTGTTATTTCAAACATCATAATTTTTACACTCATATATTTACCACCAACTTACCACCAATTTGAAATATGCTTAGGGAGAGATTAATTCTAAAATGCAGCTAATTGCACTTTTATCTTAATAATGGCATTTTACCAATCTATTGCTTTGATTGTATAGACAATCAAACTTGAGCAAGATATTACGGAATGATTATGAAACTCCATCTAAATCATTTTTATGAAATAAACAATTTGAAATAACTCAGCCACAGAAATGGAAATGTAAGCTGACTATTTATCAAGCAACCTTAGCTACGCTCGACGGAACAATTAAATTGTCACTATATATCATGACTTCTGAACCGATTGTCTTATTTTGGGCACTGTAAACTAGAGAGTATAGTTCTTGCCTATAACCTGAATAGATATTTTTAATTTCAGGATTGTCATCATATGAAACTACCCACTTATAATTACATTTGGTTAATGCTTCTTTAATCGCAACATGGTCATCATGAGCATAGAAGTTCCTGTATAAACCTTGACCCTTTACATAATAAGGAGGGTCAAGATAAATTAGTGAGTTTTGGGGTAGAAATTGCTCACATCGTTGAATAATGCTATTCGCATCTTCATTGTAAATATGAATTTTTTCCTTATGAAGCTCAAGCTTGAGAATTCTTTCGATAAGATTTTTTTTATTAAATCTTTCATCAAGCTTCCAGATACCTAATTGCTCCTTACCACCTATAACTCCACCCTTCAAAATTCCAGAACGATTTGTTCGATTAAGAAAGAAAGTTGCAAATCCTCTTTCAATTTGGCTAAAGTCTTCTGGATTTTTTAGTATCGTCCTTTGTTGATTCCATGTATCCATATTAACTTCAGTATCGGTCACCAACCTCAAAAATTCTTCAGTATGATATGTAGCAACAATCCAAAAGTCATATATTGCTGCATCCAAATCATTAATGTGAATCTCCGATGCCAGCCCTTTATACAACAACGCAAGTGCAACACCTGCACCTCCAGCATAAGGCTCAAAATACTGACCGCCATTCAGGCCATTTACATCCATTAAACTTTCAATGAAAGGTAAAAATTGTGATTTTCCTCCGGGGTATCTTAAGGGGGTAGAAGGTTTTGATGTGGCCATTGTCTATAGGTATTCATTATGCAATTGTAAGATATTAAACATTAAGCAACCATTTGGCCAGTTACTCTTGCCTTTCAGTATTAAGCTGATGACTAATCGCGACACGGAGCTGGTCTATAAATACACTCACAGAATCAGCATTCTCTTGTGCCCAGAGACTTATCAAATCCATTTGCTCTATATACTCCTTAGACTTACCAAACCAATGCTTATTCCTGTCACGTTCCTTTTGCTTTAACTCGTCTTCGTCTGGAGTTAAAAAGTTGCTTCTGACATAGTCGCTACTAAAATTTGCAGCGTTTGATTTTTGCCAAAATGCCTTATACTCAGACTGACGGTCTAGCAATTTTTTTAAAAAACTGCGAATAATTGCTTCCGGAGTTCGCTCTTCCGCTGGCGTAGCTTCTGTAAATGAAATACACCCCGGAAGCGAAAGAAAGTTCTCTTTTTCGTCTATTTTCTTTTTCTTGCTTGGAAAACTCATTACATCATTATCAAAAACGATTATGACCGATTGAAAGTAATCATCAGCATGCGCCAACCCCATTAAAGTATCACATCCTGCTTTCGCAGCAATTGGAGTATATTTTGAAACCAAGTCACTAGATTTACTTTCTACTAATTTTTCAAAGAAGTACTTTGCTTCATCGTCTTCAAAATAAATCTTAACAACTGGATTCTTCTGACTTTCCTTTACAGGCTCTAGTAGCATGTCCCCTCGAATCTTTGGATAGCTGGGGTCTGGCATCAACATTGGGTTGCTTGTACCCATTAGATATATTACGTTGTCTATTATTTTTCGTTGAGCGTGCTCATCCTTCTCAACTAGCACTTCCTTGATAACAGTAAGTGAATGAGACGTTGCAATTATTTGTAAATCCAGCCTTTTTGCTTCTTTTTTGAGTAAGGAAATAAGTTTTTTTTGTGCATGAGGATGAAAACCAGCATCTATTTCATCTATCACTAAAATCCCCCCACTGTAGTCACTATCTTCTCGTTTCAGCTGATTAAATGATGCTAATGCTGTAATAATTGACCCGAGTGAATCTTGGCCTAAAGAAATTGAAAGCGAATCATGATTTAAGTTTGGAAGTTTTGATGATTTTTTTGATGCAGTAAACTTATGGGATAGTATTGTCTTATCTGATGCATCTTCGTAGTGTATAACGGACCTGAACTTTTCTCTTATGTACTCAGAGTCATCAGCGTTAAATTTCTTCATTTCTTTTTTCTGGATTGCTTCTTTTGAGTGCTCCCCAATAGGCGTCATTCTACTCATACCTAAATAAATAGTTGGGATAGGAACTTTACCATCAGGCGTAATTCCTAGATTTCCACCTAATTCTTTTTCAACTGTTCTTGGTACTACTTTCAATCTTGTGGACCCATCTGGCTCCGTATGCTTAGTTACATTACATTTTTTATGCAATATCTCATCGTCAATTTGGTACTCCAATATTACAGATGGCTTCTGTTTTTTATCTTCAATGTAATCAAAGTCGTGACTCAAATGGAATAGCTCATGAAAGCTAGCTTGAAAGGAATTGTCGAAGTAATTTTTTGGATTAGAAGTTCTATTACCTGAACTATTTGCAATCAAACCAATAATAGTCGACTTACCTATTCCATTATGGCCAGCAATCACTGTTACCCTGTCCGCAATCTCAATTTTAAGACCATCAAGTTTTCTAAATGGAGGAGTGCTAAATTCTATACTTTTAAGCCTTATTGTTGCCATGCATAACCCCTAAAGTTTCACTAATAAGAAGCAGACTAGCAGTATGATAGTAACTACTTGCAAATATAGCAATTCTAGAGGGTTAACTTAAGTAGTAGGAATTATTTGAATTAATATAGATTTTCTTAATTGGCAAATTTAAAATTTACTCCCCTCAACACACACCTGTTTCCAATATTCATTGAATCCATCTTTTTCACCATCAATGAAAGTGTATTCTTTGAGGCCTGCCGTGATGAAACGCTTATAACCTGTGTAACCGCCAAGTCTGTTTTTTGAGTTGACCTTCCCACATGCAAATTGGGTCCCGCTAACAGCAGTTACAAATACTACATCTTTGAAATCAGCAGAATTAGGGTCTATCAATATTTCTTCGACCGCGCCTTTCCAAGCACCCATCACTCGATTAGCTGATGACTTTTGCTTTTCATTGAACCCTGCTATTTGTTGATTCTGACGTTCCACACCCTCTCGTACTTCTCGCCTAGCTTGAATTTCAGCAGGTGTACCTGTCTCAACTGATTTATTGTTTATGCTGGTACATATAAGTACAACAACTACCAACCAGCCAAAGCCTAAAACTCTAGCTTTTTGCGAATAGCCCTTCCTTAAGAGAAGCCAAGATGCAATATATGGGACAAAAATAACGGCTACAGCAAGCGATAAGCTTACTTCTCTCTTGGCCACATTAGGCTTGCTGTTTGAATCTTGATTTGCAGAGCTCTTACTGAGGTTATCTCTAGACTGAGTTGATGATTGATTGTTTTTTATTGTTGCATCATATTGAGCTCTCCGACCTGAATCTCGCAATGTTGAATAAGCTAGCATCACCTCTTTATAGATAATTGCCGCATCCAAATCATCAGGATTGCTACTAGGGTGATACTTCTTCCCTAACTCTATACATTTGCTTTCAATGTCTTTTGTATTTGCATTTTGATTTACCCCGATTACCTCATAAAGCGTTTTACTCATTTATTAGCCTTTCTTTATTAGTGTAGTTATACGTTTTATCTGAACAGCATAATGTATGCCATAGCATACATACAAGTTTAAATGAATAAACGATTCTTCGCTTATGTCTAAGGAAAAGAATCCGTCAGCCGTTATTTTTGGCAAAGCTATCAAAAATCTAAGGTTAGAGCGTGAGCTCACTCAAAACGATGTTGCCGATATGATTAACAGTGAGCGCAGTCATATCAGCGATATTGAGCGGGGCATTAAGTCACCCAGCCTAAGCATGATTTTTCGTCTTGCTAAAGCTCTGCAAATTCAATCAGGCGAGTTAGTGCAATTAGTCGATAACGAATTAAAGCAATCACAGTAACTCACCCACAGCATTATCAATAAAAATCCGAGCATCTCGCACGTAACGATTTAACATTGCGTCAGAACGGTGTCCAGTCTGAGCCTTAATCTTCCAATTACTGACACCAGCTTGCGCAGCACTTGTCACTAATCCTGCTCGCAAACTATGCCCTGAAAATTTCGCTGGGTCTAAGCCTATACGTTCAGCGTGGGCTTTGATGGTTAAGGCTACTGCTTCAGTAGATAATTGTTTATCCGAAATGACTCCATGACGATTAACACCTCTGAAAATAGCACCAGAATGAATAGCAGCGAGCTCCAGCCAACTTTTAAGTGCATGCACAGCACAAAGGTTACCTCTAGCAAAAGGAATCGCTATTTTGCGGCCTAATCCTTCTTGGTCAGTCTTAGAGTGTCTTAGATTTATAATTAATCCTTGCTCCACAAACTCAATATCAGATACTTGTAATGCAACCAACTCGGAGCGTCTGAAGGCACCCGCAAAGCCTATCAAAATTAGTGCTCTATCACGCGAACCTTTAACCCCTTCAAGGTCTTTCACAATATCTTGTATTAGGCTTTTAATTAGCGGCTCCACTTGTCTTTGCTTTGCCCCATAAGTGCGTCTAATCCCCCGCAAAGTGGCTTTCACAATATCGGCATTTGTTGGTGTAGGGAGTTGTTGAGCAGTATGAGCTCTATTAATAGCAACCAATCGCCGTGCAAGTGTGTGTGCTGATAGTATCTCCGCATTATCTGCTAGGTATTGCGCCACTAACTCAGGGCTGCATGGGATTGTTCCATTAGATTGTAGAAAGTGCGCTAAATCTGATTGATAACTCTTGCGAGTGCTGTCAGATATAGAAGCATGAATGAATTTAGCGACTTGCTGATTTTGTGCAATTAGCTGCAAACCTGCTAGTGGATTAGATTTAGTGCAATCAATTGCACTGGCTTTTTGGTCATTTCTGACTTGTGATAATAGAATGTTATCGTATGTCAGGATTTTATTTGGCAGACGATATATCACTTACTAGAGCTCCATTGAATTGAGCCTCCAGTGCACGATGGACCAAATTTAGGGCGCTCATTTTCTGGTAAATTGGGCCATACATTCTGCCAATATTCTGCACCCATGAAGGTTTCTCTTTTAGGCTGACTCAACTCTGGCGACCCCCATTCCAACCACACCCGCCTAGGTCTAAATTCAGAATAGGTAATGCAACATACATATGAGCGCTTCCACATCATTAGGAGGTCAATATTGAGGTGCATCATGCACCAAGTACCAAATTCCTGTTTGCTCACTTCCCCGTCTTCTACGCATGCTGGCAGTATGTCTACACGCACAAATATCTTTTCCCCAAATGTACGACGAGACCAGTGGTGAGGCGAACTAGCTTTAGGATTAGCTTTTAGTTTTGGGTCAGCAGTCTCTATTGAAATCCTATTTTGAAATCCAAAAGTGATAAATATTTTGCCCCATCGTTCAATGATAGGCTCTAAAATCTCTGAGCATAAAGCCTTACCAGCTTTGATGACGGCTTCCCTGTCATCTACCATATTGGAGAGTCCGCGAAAATCACTATCCGAGCTATATAGGAAATCTCTTAACAAGAAGTTTTTGGAGAGCCTTGTTCTGGTAAACGCATCGTACTCCGCAGATGCTAAACGTAACTCTGCTGCGCTGGAATATGAGGTAAAAAGAGACTTTTGACACGGAAATTTCGAGTTCGTATTGTTCATATATAATGTTAACAGATAGGCATTATTTGTCAATATAATCAATTAGTTAACTAGATTAGTGGTCATACATACGTGTTTCAAGTGAATCAACTGTTGTGAGCCTGTGGTTTTATTCAATTTGTAATTATACAAACGTTATTGGTTACGGCTAGAATACCAATGATGTTTCAATATCTAGGCTAACTTCAGTATGAATGACATTGATGAACTGAATCGAGTGATTGCTCGTTCAGAGGAGTTTGAATCTGAGCTTGCCCACATTTTTCAATCTATAACTTTCGGTACGGATAACAAAAGTACAGCTATTCTGACCACTTATAAAATTGCCCAAGAACATGCTCTTGCCCTCAGAGAACTGACTAAGCTTCGCCTTTTAACATCTAGCATGTCGCTGCTAAGACTGCAATACGAGGCAATGGTAAGGCAACTGTGGTTTCAATATATCGCCTCAGATACCGCGATAGAAAAGTTAGTAGCCCCGCTTAATGCATCTACTGAACAAGCGGCAAGTAATTCGATACCAACTTGTACAGCAATGCTACAAGAGTTAGAAAAGAAGGGCCCAGCGGGTCTACACAAGCATTTGGACGCATTTAAGGGTGCATCTTGGAAGGCTTTGAACTCGTATGTGCATAGTGGTATTCATGCTATAAGTCGCCACAGAAATGGTTATCCTGCTCAATTATTATGTGGTGTCATCAGGCAATCAAACAACCTTACTCAAATGTCGGCAATCGGCTTAGCTGAATACTCGAAAAATATGCACCTTGCTCAACATATCGCCTTACTCTATAAGAAGTATGAGGATTGCCTTCTACTTACTTAATCGTAATTTGCAATTAGCTGCACTTTGTGAAAGGTTATTTATTAGTAAGAATTAAACTATTCCCAAGAGTAAATCGGGTAAATCTTATGATAGTTGGTAAACTGACTAAATAATTTCTTATTTCAATGACTTAAGTCAGTTAACATGTTCTTGGCGTTATTGCAGGAAACTATGAGGTTTTAATAATTGCAATTGCTCCCTAATTGCATTCCAAAATACATCTACCTCCCACCAGCTAGCACGGTTGTTCAGAATCTGTTGTTTAATGCTTTCGCGTGCATATTTATTAGCGACCGCGTGATAGAGCCCAAAGTTTTCGATTGTAGCCGCTAGTTTATTGCTCTTGTTACTCAGTGCAATTGATTGCAAATCAAGCCTACTAATCAAGACAAACTCGTTAAAAGGGTTCTTTTGTTCTTGCTCCACATAGTCTTTAAAGTAAAGGCTGCGGTTGCTTATGCGACACTCATATCGTTCAATGGTATCGTCAGTTTTTAACTGTAGAGCTTTGTCATAATTGGCCATAGTGAGGCGTGAATTTCTTTTGCCTAGGTATGTGGTGTTTGCATAGACAGTCTTTGAGCGGCGACCCAAATCAATTAGTATATATTCTGAGACGTCTGTATCAATAACGTCTACAAAGAGTTCTAGCTTGCTAATTACCGCTCTGCTGTAAAACTCATTGTAGCCATAGTTGAATGAAACACTTAGCAGGCCATCAAGCTCAGCTTTAGCTGCAGGCGTCATTTTTGATGGATTGAACTGCAAGTTTATGATGCGGGTTTCCGCAATTCTACCAAGATGAAACTCGAAAGCGTAATTGCCATCTGCATCGGTAATTATGTGTCTCGTGGTTTTATTTTTCATGAGATGCTTTTTGTGGTTACCACCCTCCATCATTTTCCGTAAGTTCATCTCTTCGCCAAAAAATCTCGCTTGAGCTTCAATAATCATTTTCTTGTCTTGCTCGTCAAGTGAGTCCAGCTGTTTCTTTGTGATGCTTGGATACTTCAACCCTATCGTAGTTTTATCAACACCAACTCTAAATCCTACACCGTTTACATTTATCATTTTCATCTCTAACCCCATGTATTTTATAAGCAAATCATTAGCTGTTGGGTTCACTAACGCGCTATGTGCATATACGCGCGTACAAGTCTTAATTGCAAATGTAAAACGACATACCACACTTCATTCCAGCGAATGAAAGGTGAAAAATTACATATGCAGATAAGTATTTACTTGTTCGGCTTATTAACTGTACTGAAGGTAATTTCTAATAGTGGAGGTGTTCCAAAAATTCAAACCACCATCACGACCATCTGGTGCAGGGAAAGACTTAGATTGCATTCTTTTGTAGAGGGTGGAATGTGATATTCCGCATAGCGCAAGTACATGACAAGAGCGAAGTCTGCCATGTTCATTTAAATCAATCTGTGGTTTTTTAGGTGTGACGTGCCCACGATTCTTTCTTTGGGCAACAATTGTTTTCTTCTGCGAAGCGGGTTCAATTCTTACTATAACCGACATAATAACTCCTATCTTAGGCAATAAAAAAAGCCGCAATACTTACGAAATCAAACAGATGCGGCTGATTGCCTGTTTGTTTTTCGCAGTACGACGACTTTTCATCGCTCCAAGAACTAGGAGTCCACTACTAGTTGCAGTCATGAATATATCTTTGGATATATATCTACAGCATTAAGATAAATTTACATGAAAAAATAGAGCTTGTAAAGCCCCACCATTTTTAATCAATATTTTGTGAGCATCCCAATCAAAAGAGACAACAATTAGGCGACATTAGGAGCCCTGCTTGATGGATGTGTTAGGTTTTGTAACTATTTACTCACTTAAGCGAGTAAATGTAAGTTGACCACCAATTCATCATTTCAACCCGCTCTTGTATGTATTGGGCTTTGTTATATGCTGCCTTTACAGCATTTTCTTCTTTATGGGCTAGCTGTTTCTCAACCACTTCCGTTTTGAAGCCATTTTCATGCAAGATGGTGGACGCAGTACCACGATAACCATGCGCCGTAAATCCTATTGTACTCTTTGAACCATTGAACCCATTACGCTCAAGAACTCTGTTGATGGTAGTTGGCGACATATGATTTTCTGAGTTACGTAAGTTTTTGAAGAGCCAGCTATCATCATCTTTTTTTAATTTACCCGAAATCTCCTTCAAGTTATTAAGCAAAGCTACAGCCTGAGCAGACAGTGGCACAAAATGATTTCCAGCATCTTTGTGTTTCATGCGGGCAGCAGGAATAATCCACTCTCCCTTACTTAAATCAAACTCTGACCACTTTGCTTTTATCAGCTCTCCCGTTCTAACAAAAGTAAGCATTAAAAGCTCAATAGCAATACCAGTAGAACGCTGGCCTCTAAATCCACGCATAACTATAATAAGTTGCTTCAACTCCTCTTCACTTAACGCTCTATTATGTTTTACCTTTGGTTTGGTTATCATGTCGCTAGCGTTTAGAGCTGCAACTGGATTACTATCTGCACGACCAGAGACTATCGCATGCCTGAATACTCCAGAGCACCATTGCCTCAGCAATATTGCCAAGTTTGGTGCACTATTTTTTCTCTCCACCCCCTGCGGACTCTGTCGAACTGCTACTGCTGTTATCAAAGCAAATATTTCAATCGCGGTTACCTGCTTTATAGGTAAATGTCCATATTTTCCATCACGGATATATCGGTTAATAGTTCTCTCAACTTGGGCAGCATATGTGACACTCCATGAGGCTCTTTTATGCTCTATCCATTCTTTAGCAACACCATAAAAAGTAGTCGAAACTTCATTTTTAAGCTTAACCTGTTGAATCTTTTTTTGCTGTAGTGGATGGATACCGAGAACTACTATAGCCTTAGCTTCGTCTCTTAGAATGCGTGCCTGTGCCAATCCAATGGAAGGGTATTCTCCTATAGTATAGGTGGAGTCTTTAGAGTCCAGCCTATAGTTCCATTTCCATGTCTTTGAACCTGAAGTGCTAACTAGCAAATATAGCCTAGCCGAATCGCTAACTTTATAAGGCGTATCTTTGGGCTTGCAAGCTTTTATAAATGAGTCTGTGAGAGTCTTTGGCTTCATAAATTGGTGGTAATAACTAAATATTTACCACCAATTTACCACCATTTTGCAGGATAGTATAGGATAGAATGAAATTGATTTACAACTAAGTGTATTGATTTGTATGGGATTTAGGATAGCATTAGATGTATAAATACATTAATGATAATTATCTATCATGAGCAACATATTAATTCCCTGCTTTCGGTGCCACGTCTATGTTCAAATCTAAGCCTGCTTGCACCAATTCAGCCGCACGCAGCACTGCTTTGGCTTTGTTCTGTGTTTCATCCCATTCACTTTGCGGCACCGAATCTGCCACGATGCCCGCACCTGCTTGCACATAAAGCATATTGTTTTTAATCACACCTGTTCTAATGGCAATCGCTACGTCCATATCGCCATTGAAACCCAAATAACCCACTGCACCTGCGTAGATACCGCGTTTGCTTGGTTCTAATTCATCAATGATTTCCATTGCGCGTACTTTTGGCGCACCACTTACCGTACCTGCTGGGAAAGTTGCTTTAATCACATCAATCGCATCCATGCCAGCTTTAAGCTTGCCCTCAACATTACTGACGATGTGCATGACGTGCGAGTAACGCTCTATCATCATATTGTCGGTGACTTTTACACTACCGGTTTGCGCTACACGACCTACATCATTACGGCCTAAATCCATCAGTTGCACGTGTTCTGCACGTTCTTTAGGGTCAGCTAATAGTTCGACTGCCAATGCCAAATCTTGCTCGCGAGTTTTGCCACGAGGTCGCGTACCTGCAATTGGGCGAGCCGTCACCGTACCATTTTCTAAGCGCACCAAAATCTCAGGAGAAGCACCCACCACATGATGGTCACCCATGTCGTAATAGAACATATAAGGCGATGGGTTCAAGCTACGCAAAGCACGATATAAGGACAATGGTGGCGCTGTGAATTTTTGCGACATGCGTTGTGACAACACAACCTGCATGATGTCGCCATCTAAAATGTATTGTTGCGCTTTTTTAACCGCGGCTTTGAAATTATCCTCACCGAACTCAGAAGTCGCGACTGATGTTTCTGATGGGCTTGATTCTGGAATCGTGACGCTTTTACGCAACATTTTGGCTAAATCATTCAAGCGATTTAGCGCCGTATCGTAAGCATTCGCTTGGTCTGTATTGGCATAAACAATGAAATACAGCTTGCTACTTAAATTATCAACTACGGCAATCTCTTCAGACACCATTAGCAACACATCAGGCACATTGATTGCATCTGGTTTTTGTACGCCAGCTAAACGCTTTTCAATATAGCGCACGGTTTCATAGCCAAAGTAACCCGCCAAACCGCCAGTAAAACGCGGTAAACCTTCATAGGGCGGCGTTTTGTAGCGAGCTTGATAGCTTTTAACAAAGTCTAAAGGATTGGTATTTTCAACCGTTTCAACCACGACATTATTTTCAAATACTTGTACTTGATTATCATGCGCCACGATGCGTGTTTTGGCTGGCAAGCCGATAATAGAGTAGCGACCAAAACGCTCGCCACCTTGTACGGACTCAAGCAGGTATGAAAAAGGTTTGTTAGCTAATTTCAGATACAGCGACAATGGCGTATCTAGGTCTGCAAAGGTTTCCAGCACCAGCGGGATGCTGTTAAATCCTTTTGCTGCTAAAGCATCGAATTCTGTTTTGTTGATTGTGGTAAACATGATGTCAAAATCTTTCTAATAATTTTCTAATATTTGCGGCTTTACGAAGCCGTGTTGGCTACATTTCGCCTATTGGTTGCTGGCAAGGTCGGCTCAGCTTCGCCAAGAGCCACGCCAGCTTAGAAAGTCATTATTAAAAGTCATCATATTCACTTATTATTCTGCTCGTAAATTATTAAAGTAAAACTGTAATTAAATCTTGCGAGACCAACTCAGTTAAATCCTCAATCATTGCATCGACCGTAGATTCATCAATCGGCCGCCCCTGATTATAACCGTAAGGCACGGTAACAATAAAACAACCTGCCGCATGAGCCGCGGTAATATCAGTTTCTGAATCACCAACTAACATTGCCTCAAAAGTATGGAC
>Ga0208125_100824_pt1 | contig 13832 bp, 13 predicted proteins | sample LakWasM128_HOW14_2_FD_183938 | JGI IMG/M metagenome (GOLD analysis project Ga0208125, IMG submission 183938) | Freshwater sediment methanotrophic microbial communities from Lake Washington under simulated oxygen tension - Sediment Metagenome... | ecosystem: Environmental > Aquatic > Freshwater >... | reverse complement strand
GCACATGGAGATCGTGCAGGAGCGCCTGGAGCGCGAGTTCGACCAGGACCTGATCACCACCGCGCCCAGCGTGGTCTACCAGGTGGTGATCGGCGACGGCACGGTGATCGAGGTCGAGAACCCCAGCAAGATGCCCGAGGTGGGCCAGATCGCCGAGATCCGTGAACCCATCGTCACCGTGCACCTCTACATGCCGCAGGACTACGTCGGCCCGGTGATGACCCTGGCCAACCTGAAGCGCGGCAGCCAGATCAATATGGCCTACCACGGCCGCCAGGTCATGCTCACCTACGAGATGCCGCTGGCCGAGATCGTGCTGGACTTCTTCGACAAGCTCAAGAGCGTGTCGCGCGGCTATGCCTCGATGGACTACGAGTTCAAGGAGTACCGCGCCTCCGACGTGGTGAAGGTCGACATCCTCATCAACGGCGACCGGGTCGACGCGCTGTCCATCATCGTGCACCGCGCGCAGAGCCAGTACCGCGGCCGCGCGGTCGCCGCCAAGATGCGCGAGCAGATCCCGCGTCAGATGTATGACGTGGCGATCCAGGCGGCGATCGGCGCCAACATCATCGCGCGCGAGAACATCAAGGCGATGCGCAAGAACGTGCTGGCAAAATGCTATGGCGGCGACATCACCCGCAAACGCAAGCTGCTGGAAAAGCAGAAGGCGGGCAAGAAGCGCATGAAGCAGATCGGTACCGTCGAGGTGCCGCAGGAAGCCTTCCTCGCCATCCTCCAAGTCGACGATTGAACGAACCACAGGACTCCATGAGTGCGCTGACCGGAATTCTTTACGCTGTCCTGATCGCCTACCTGGGTGGCTGGTACACCGGCTACTGGAGTGGCAACTTTTCGCTGCTGCTCTTCATCCTGACCGCGGTGACGATGGCCTATTGGCTGGCGGAGCGCTTTCACTTCCAGCCGGCGCGCGAGCGCGCCGCTGCCGATCTGCTGGCCAGCGATACCAAACGCCGCGAGGCCCTGGCCGCGCAGGGCATTGCGCGTGTGGATGGCAATGTGGAGGGCGCGCGCGAGGAGATCCTGCGCCAGCCCTGGTGGCTGGACTGGACCGCCGGCCTGTTCCCGGTGATCCTGATCGTCTTTCTGCTGCGCTCCTTCCTGTTCGAGCCCTTCAAGATCCCCTCGGGATCGATGGTGCCGACCCTGCTGGTGGGCGACCTGATCCTGGTGAACAAGTTCCACTACGGCGTGCGCCTGCCGGTGATCAACAAGAAGATCATTGCCAACCACGACGTGGCGCGCGGCGATGTGATGGTGTTCCGCTACCCCGAGGACACCAGCATGGACTTCATCAAGCGCGTGGCCGCCGTCCCCGGCGACGAGGTCAGCTACCTGAACCAGCGCCTCTACATCAATGGCCAGTTGGTGCCGGTGCAGTCCCAGGGCGACTATTACGACGAAGACTCGATGCAATACCGCCAGCGCTTCAGCGAGAAGCTGGGCGAGAAGGAACATCAGCTGCTGGTGAACACGCAGCGCCAGCCGTTGTTCCGCCCGGATCGCAAGGATGGGCCGTTCCCCTTCCAGGAGAATTGCAAGTACAGCCCCGAGGGTGTGACTTGCAAGGTGCCGGCCGGCCATTACTTCATGCTGGGCGACAACCGCGACAACTCGCGCGATTCGCGCTTCTGGGGCTTCGTGCCGGACGAGAACATTGTGGGCAAGGCCTTCTTTGTTTGGATGAATTTCGGTAATCTGAAACGCATTGGCTCCTTCAACTGAGCCGCATCAGCACAAGACGGGGGATGAGATCCATGAGGCCTATGCGCAGACACCAGCAGCGTGGTTTGAGCCTGCTCGGCTTGTTGTTCTGGGGAGCGTTGCTCGGCTTCACGGCCGTCGTGGGTTTGCGCGTCGTGCCCACGGTGATCGAGTTCTACACCATCCAGAATGCGGTCGATCGCATCGCCAAGGGCAACCCGGCCACCGTGCCGCTGGCGCGCGCCGAGTTCGAGCGCATCAAGCAGGTCGAATACTCGATCACCAGCATTGACGCCAAGGATCTGGTGATCACCAAGGAGAACGACAAGGTGCTGATCAGCTTCGCTTATGCGAAGCAGGTGGAGCTTGGTGGCCCGGTCTCGCTGGTGATCAAGTACGAAGGACGTTCGCACTGAGCAAGCTCATGAAGACGCCGCTGGATTCCCTGCAGCAAAGGCTCGGCTATCAGTTTGCCGATCCGGGCCTGCTGGTGAGGGCGTTGACGCATCGCAGCTTTGGCGCCGATCACAACGAGCGCCTGGAGTTCCTGGGCGACGCGGTGCTGAGCCTGGCGGTGTCGAGCCTGCTGTATGCGCGTTTTGCGGGCTCCGACGAGGGCGACCTGACGCGCATACGCGCCCATCTGGTGCGCGAGGACAGCTTGCACCGCCTGGCCCTGGGCATAGGTCTGCCCGAGGTCTTGCGCATGAGCGAGGGCGAGGCGCGCGGCGGCGGCGCCCAGCGCCCCTCGATCCTGGCGGATGCCACCGAGGCCATCATTGGCGCGGCCTTTCTGGACGGTGGATATGCCGCCGCGCTCGAACTGGTGCGCGGCCTGCTGGGCGATCTGATCAACGGTTCGGTGAGCGACAACTGGGCCAAGGATGCCAAGACCGCGCTGCAGGAGTTGCTGCAATCGCGCCGCCTGGCGGTGCCCACCTACCGCATCACCGAGACCCGCGGCCAGGCGCATGCCCAGACCTTTGCGGTCGAATGTGCAGTGCCGGCGCTGCATCTGGCCAAGAGCGGCGAGGGCCGCTCGCGGCGCGCCGCCGAGCAGGACGCGGCACGGCGTATGCTTGACGAATTGATGGCGCGTGACAAGCCCGGCACCGGCTTGCGCGACTGAGACCCTGACGACTCCTTTTTGCCTGGGGCGGCCACCAGCCGTCACACCATGAACAACATCACCAACCCCCCCGAGTCCGAGCAGGGCGCGAGCCCGGCGCAACGCTGCGGGCTGATCGCCATCGTCGGCCGCCCCAATGTGGGCAAGTCGACCCTGCTGAACGCGCTCGTCGGCCAGAAGGTCAGCATCACCTCCAACAAGGCGCAGACCACCAGGCACCGCATCACCGGCGTGCGTACCGTCGACGAGGCCCAGTTCGTGTTCGTCGATACGCCCGGCTTCCAGACCAAGCACAACGCGGCCCTGAACCGCAATCTGAACCGTACCGTGCATGGCGTGCTGTCCGATGTGGATCTGGTGCTGTTCGTGGTCGAGGCCGGCCGCTTCGGCCTGGATGACGCCAAGGTGCTGGCCCTGCTGCCCGAAGACAAGCCGGTGGTGCTGATCGCCAACAAGCTCGATGCCGTGCATCGCCGCGCCGAGCTGGCGCCCTGGCTCAAGGGCATGCAGGAGCGCCGCAACTTCAGCGAGTTCGTGCCGCTCTCGGCAAAGAAGGAGGCCGACGTGCAGCGCCTCTTCAAGATCCTCAAGCCCTATCTGCCCGAGCAGGGCTGGTTCTACGACGAAGACGCGCTGACCGACCGCAGCGAAAAATTCCTCGCCAGCGAGATCATCCGCGAGAAGCTGTTCCGCCTCACCGGCGACGAGCTGCCCTACACCTCGACGGTGGTGATCGACAAATGGGAAGACGAGGGCGAGCTGCGCCGCATCTCCGCCTCCATCGTGGTCGAGCGCGATGCCCACAAGGGCATGGTGATCGGCCAGGGCGGCGAGTTGCTCAAGCGCATCGGTTCCGAATCGCGCCAGGAGCTCGAGCACCTGATGGACGGCCGCGTGTTCCTGGAACTGTGGGTCAAGGTGCGCTCCGGCTGGGCCGACAGCGAGGAACACCTGCGCTCCTACGGCTACGAGTAATGTCGGCACGTGCCACGCGTGCTCCCGCCGCGCAGCTGGCCTATGTGCTGCACCACTACGACTGGAGCGAATCCAGCCTGATCCTGGACCTGTTCACGCGCGAGCAGGGCCGGCTGGCGGTGGTGGCCAAGGGTGCCAAGAGGCCTTACTCGCAGCTGCGCGCCGTGCTGCTGCCCTTCCAGCGCATCCAGGTCAGCCTGTCCAAGCCCAGCAAGGGCGATGGCGGCCCCGAGGTGCAGACCCTGCGCGGCGCCGAATGGGCCAGCACCCACGCCATGCCGGCCGGCGCGGCGCTGTTCTCGGGCTACTACCTGAACGAGCTCTTGCTCAAGCTGCTGGCGCGCCAGGACCCGCACCCCCAGCTCTTCGACGCCTATGCCCAGACCCTGCCGCTGCTGCATGCCAGCGAGGATGCGCAGTCGCAGGCGGCCCTGCGCGCCTTCGAGCTGCGCCTGCTGAACGACAGCGGCCTCCTGCCGGATCTCAGCGTCGTCACGCCCACCCAGCTGCCGCTGGAGCTGGAGCGCAGCTATGTGCTGACGGCCGAGTCCGGTGTCGTGCCGCCCAGCCATGCGGGTGCGCACTTCAAGGGCGCCGAGCTGATACAGCTGCAGGCCGCCTTGCTGCATGGCAGCGTCGAAGCCCTGCAGCAGGCCTGCATGGGGGCGTTGCCCGCACTCAAGACGGCGCTGCGCGGGCTGCTTCACTATCATCTGGGCCACAAGCCCCTGCGCACGCGTGGCGTGATGCTGGATGTGCAGAAACTCCTCGCCTGAGTCGATCCGACCATGAACCCTTTGGTGGCCCCCGAGGCCTCGCGTCATCGCGACGCGCGCTGCGCTCTCTCCGTCAACGTCAACAAGGTGGCCCTGCTGCGCAATACCCGGCACCTGGGCATTCCCAGCGTGACGCGCGCCGCCGAGCTGTGCCTGCTGGCGGGCGCGCAGGGCATCACCGTGCATCCGCGCCCCGATGCCCGCCATATCCGCAGCGAGGATGTGCATGAGCTGGCTGCCCTGCTCAAGACCTGGCCCCAGGCCGAGTACAACATCGAGGGCAACCCGACGCAGAACCTGATGGATTTCGTGCGCGCGCTGCGTCCGCAGCAGGTCACTTTTGTGCCGGACAGCGAAGACCAGTTCACCTCCGACCATGGCTGGAACCTGCCCGCCGATATGGCGCGGCTGCGCCCGCTGATCGCCGAATGCAAGGCGCTGGGCGTGCGCGTGAGCCTGTTCATGGATCCGCTGCCGCAGGCCATGCCGCTGGTGGCCGAGCTTGGTGCGGACCGCATCGAGCTTTATACCGAGACCTATGCGAGCGCCTATGGCACACCGCGCCAGGCCGAGGTGCTGGCCGGCTTCACGGCCACCGCCAGCGCGGCGCTGGCGGTGGGCCTGGGGATCAACGCCGGCCACGATCTGAGCCGCGACAACCTCACGACCTTTTTGCGCGAGGTGCCCGGTGTGCAGGAGGTCTCGATCGGCCATGCGCTGATCGCCGATGCGCTCGAACTGGGCTACACGGAAACGGTGCGCGAGTATCAGCGCGCCATCCAAAGGGCTTACGCCTGATGCGGGCCGCCGCGCCGGGCCGCCCCAAGCAAGGCCCGACCCTCACGGAGGGTCGCTCGCCGTACTCGGTGGGCGGGGTGCTGACATGATCTACGGCATCGGCACCGACGTCTGCGACATCCGCCGCATCGCCGACACCCTGGCGCGCCGTGGCGAGCGTTTTGCCGAGAAGGTGCTCGGCCCGCACGAGCTGGAGGTCTTTCGCGCGCGCCGCGCCAAGGTCGAATCCCGCGGCATTGCCTACCTGGCCACGCGGTTCTCGGCCAAGGAGGCCTTCTCCAAGGCCATCGGACTGGGCATGCGCATGCCGATGAGCTGGCGCGCCTGCGAGATCGTCAAGGCGCCCAGCGGCAAGCCCGAGCTGCGGCTGCATGGCGCGCTGGCGCAATGGTTCGAGGCCAGGGGCCTCAGGGCCCATGTCAGCGTCAGCGACGAGACCGACTACGCCACCGCCTTCGTGGTGGTGGAAACCAAGGAATGAACAAGAAATGAACAATCAATGAACGACACGCCGCACGCCCCCGTGGTGCTGGACATTGCCGGCACCGAGCTGAATGCCGACGACCGCCGCCGCCTGGCCCATCCGCTGGTGGGGGGCTTGATCCTGTTCGCGCGCAATTTCGAAAGCCGCGACCAGCTCACCGGGCTCACCGCCGAGATCAAGGCCATACGTCCCGACATCCTGATCGCCGTCGACCAGGAGGGCGGCCGCGTGCAGCGCTTCAAGACCGGCGGCTTCACCCATCTGCCGCCGGCACGCCGGCTTGGCGAGCTGTGGATGGAAGATGCGATGCGGGCCACGGTGGCCGCCACAGCCACCGGTTATGTGCTGGCCGCCGAGTTGCGCGCCTGCGGCGTGGACCTGAGCTTCGCGCCGGTGCTGGACCTGGACCATGGCGAGAGCGGCGTGATCGGTGACCGCAGCCTGCACCGCGATCCGCGCGTGGCGGCCCTGCTGGCCAAGAGCCTGGCCCATGGCCTGCTGCTGGCCGGCATGCACAGCTGCGGCAAGCATTTCCCGGGGCATGGCTTCGTCACGGCCGACAGCCATGTGGACGTGCCGGTGGACAAGCGCAGCCTCAAGGCCATCCTGGCCGAGGATGGCCAACCCTTTGCCTGGCTGAGCCTGAGTCTGGCCGCGGTGATGCCGGCGCATGTGATCTATCCCAAGGTGGACAGCCGCCCGGCGGGCTTCAGCGCGCGCTGGCTGCAGGAGGTGCTGCGCGAGCGCCTGGGCTTTGGCGGCGCCATCTTCAGCGACGATCTGGGCATGCGCGGCGCGCGCGTGCTGGAAGGCCGCGAGATCGGCTACACCGAAGCCGCGCTGGCGGCCCTGCAGGCCGGTTGCGACATGGTGCTGCTGTGCAACCAGAGCCTGGTGGATGCCGGTGCCGCGCTGGACGAGTTGCTCGGCGGCCTGGTGCGGGCGGCCGCGCGCGGCGACTGGCTGCAGGAGCCCGACAGCGAGTCGCGCCGGCTCGATCTGCTGCCGCAGACCGTGCCGCTGACCTGGGACGAGCTGATGCGCAATCCGCGCTACCTGGCCGCCGTGGAGCAGCTGGGCTGAGCCGCAAGACCTGACCCCGCCAAAAGAAAACGCCGCTGAGCGCAAGCCCAGCGGCGTTTTGTTGTTGCGGGGCCGAGCGGGGTATTAGCCCCGCCTGCCATCAGCGCTGCTCGAAGGGCAGGGTGATCTGCGCCAGATCCTTGCGCGTCTCCACCAGCACCAGCGGGCCTGCGTCGATCTCGACCAGAGGCGGGCGCTCGCGCGGCACATGCACGGGCTTGGGTTCGGCGGCAATCGCCTCCTGCACCACACGCACCTTGTCGGCGTCGGAATTGACCCATTGCAGGCCCACGCCCTCGGCGATGGCTTGCAGATCGTTCACCGGCAGCTCGAAGGCCGGCACCACCGGCGCGGCGACCGGCGCCACGGGTGCTGCGACCACCGGCATTGCCGGGGCAGCGATCGCTGCGGGAGCGGGTGCCGGCGGCGGTGCGGCGGGTTCGGCCGGCGCGGCCAGTTCCATCTGCTGCGGTGCCTGGGCGGCCGGGCCCGGCTCGGCTATGCCCTCGGCCTGCGCCTCATCGGACGCCATGCCTTCGCTGCGCTCGCGGCGGTTGCGGCCACCACGGCGGCGGCGGCCATCGCGGGCCTGGGGTTCACCGGCCTCGTCGGCAGCGGCGGGGGCCTCGGTGCCTTCGGCGGCTTCGGCCGGCTCGGCAGCAGCGGCTTCGGCCTGCTCCTGGTTCAGCTCGGTGCCCTCGACGCCTTCAGCGGCGCGGTCATCGCGGTCGCGGCCACCACGGCGGCGGCGGCGGCGGCCCTGGCGCTCTTCGCTGCCGGCCTCGTTCGCTGCCAGGCCTTCGGGCAGTGTGTCCTGGAAGGCCGGGTTGTCGAGTTGCGCGTCAATGGGCTCGGCCTGCAGGGCCGCGCTGTCCACACGAGCTTCTTCGTTGCGCTGCGGGCGCTCGGCACGCTCGCCGCGCTCGCCACGCGGGCGACGGCCTTCGCCGCCACGCTCGCCGCGCTCGGCACGTTCCGTGCGCTCGGGGCGCTGCTCGCCAAGCGCCAACTCGGGCTTGTCGTTGCCGCGCTCATTGCGGCGGCCGGCGCGCTCCTGGCGCTCGGGGCGCTCGCCACGCTCCGGACGCTCGCCGCGTTCGGCGCGCTGGCCGTCCTGCGGCTTGCCATCGGCGCGGGCCTCGCCGCGCTTGCTGCGCTCGCCACGTTCGGCGCGCTCGCCGCGACCACCGCGGTCGCCCCGATCACGGCGGCCATCGCGGCCACCTTCGCGCTTGCCGTCCTTGCGGCCTTCGGCAGCCGGCTTGGCTTCCACGGCCGGGGCCGGAGCCTCGGCCGGTGCGGCCACGAACAGCTTCTTGATCCAGCCGAAGAAGCCGCCGCTGGCGGCCGGTGCGGCCACCGGTACAGCCACGGGCTCCACCGCCACGGGCTTGGGCGCCGGTGCGGTGGGCATGGGTGCGGCGCCTTCGGGCATGATGCCCTTGACCACCGGCTCCTGCTTGCTCTTGCCCTTGTCGTCGCTGCCGCGGCGGGTGATGCCCACCTCGTCCTGCGGCTCTTCGATCATGGTGTAGCTGGCCTGCAGGTTTTCCAGGCGCGGATCGTCGTGGCGCAGGCGCTCAAGCTTGTAGTTGGGCGTCTCGAGATGCTTGTTGGGCACCAGCAGCACGGTGACGCGCTGCTTCAGCTCGATCTTGGTGATCTCGGTGCGCTTCTCGTTCAGCAGGAAGCTGGTCACTTCCACCGGCACCTGCACATGCACGGCGGCGGTGTTGTCCTTCATCGCCTCTTCCTGGACCATGCGCAGGATCTGCAGCGCCGAGGACTCGGTGTCGCGGATGTGGCCGGTGCCATTGCAGCGCGGGCAGGTGACGTGGTTGCCTTCGCTCAGGGCCGGGCGCAGGCGCTGGCGCGAGAGCTCCAGCAGACCGAACTTGCTGATGGAGGCGAACTGCACGCGGGCGCGGTCGCTGCGCAGGGCGTCGCGCAGGCGCTGCTCCACCTCGCGGCGGTTCTTCGACTCTTCCATGTCGATGAAGTCGACCACGATCAGGCCGCCCAGATCGCGCAGACGCATCTGGCGCGCGATTTCGTCGGCGGCTTCCAGATTGGTGCGGGTGGCGGTTTCCTCGATGTCGCCGCCACGGGTGGCGCGCGCCGAGTTCACGTCCACCGAGACCAGGGCCTCGGTGTGGTCGATCACGATCGCGCCGCCCGAGGGCAGGTTGACGGTGCGGCTGTGCGCGGTCTCGATCTGGTGCTCGATCTGGAAACGGCTGAACAGCGGCGCGTCGTCGCGGTAGCGCTTCACGCGATGGCCCTGGTCGGGCATCACGTGGTTCATGAACTGGTGGGCCTGCTCGAACAGGTCGTCGGTATCGATGAGGATCTCACCGATGTCGGCGGTGAAGTAATCGCGGATGGCGCGGATCACCAGCGAGGATTCCTGGTAGATCAGGAAGGCACCCTTGCCACCCTTGGACGCGTCGTCGATCGCGGTCCAGAGCTTGAGCATGTAGTTCAAGTCCCACTGCAGCTCGGCGGCACTGCGGCCGATGCCGGCGGTGCGCGCGATCAGGCTCATGCCCTTGGGGTACTCGAGCTGGTCGAGGTTTTCCTTCAGCTCTTCGCGGTCCTCGCCCTCGATGCGGCGGCTCACGCCACCGCCGCGCGGGTTGTTGGGCATCAAGACCAGGTAGCGGCCGGCCAGCGAGACGAAGGTGGTGAGCGCCGCACCCTTATTGCCGCGCTCTTCCTTTTCCACCTGCACCAGCAGTTCCTGGCCTTCCTTGATGGCGTCCTGGATCTTGGCATTGCGCACATCCACGCCGTCGCGGAAGAACTGGCGCGAGATTTCCTTGAAGGGCAGGAAACCGTGGCGGTCTTCGCCATAGTCCACGAAGCAGGCTTCGAGCGAGGGCTCGACCCGCGTCACCACGGCCTTGTAGATATTGCCCTTGCGCTGCTCGCGGCCTTCGATTTCGGTTTCGAAGTCCAGCAGTTTCTGGCCATCAACGATTGCGAGGCGCCGCTCTTCCGGCTGCGTCGCATTGATCAGCATGCGTTTCATCAGTACTCCTCACGCACCCCAGGGCCGTCCAGGCCATCAGGGCGCGCAGCATCACGACGTCCACTGGCTGTGACACCAGCGGGCGACCCATAAGCTGCACGAGAAACGCGGTGGAACCGAGGAAGGAATCGCCCTGGACTGCTGGAGATCTGCTTTGCTAAGCGATCAGCCCTGCAGCGTTGGCGCGTGCCCTCGGGTAGGCGGCGCGGCGAACTCCATCCCCGCTGCGCAGGCGTGCCATGACGCCAGCGGCCCGTTCGCGGCTGTCTGCGAGGGCCCGACCGGCATCAAACCGGGGCTGCGCTCGCGAGCGGCAAAGGGTGGGGGGACTGGTGGAGATCATCCGCGAGGAACTACCGAGTGCTGGCATGAGGCGCGCCGACTCTTGATCGGATCGCCTCACGCGATGAAAACCTTATTCGTGCCCGTCGTGGCCCCATACAGGCCACGCCAGGCGTGGTTCGAACTGCGTTGCTCTTCCGCACTGCAGCGCTGGCCGCCCGGTCACTTGGGGACAGGGCCCGCCCGCGTCGCAGACGCGTTGCATCACCGTTTGTGGATGCCTTGAAACCCCTGTTCGCACATGAGCTTCACGCATCCGCCTCTCTTGCGCCTTCGGCTTACCCCGGCTCAGGCCCGGGTAAAATCTGAAAAATCAAATACTTAGAGCGCAATCGTGGCAAGCAGCATTATACGGGCTAAAGGCCGCCCCAAGGTCGGGGGGGGCGCCCGCAGCGCGGCGCGCTTGCCAGCAAGGCCCGCCCAGCCCGTACCCGCGCCGAAACCGAGCGCGGCGGCGCCCGCGCCGGTAGTGGCACCGGCGCCGGCCGTGCGCCTGCTCACCATCGACGAGGCTTCGGAAGGCCAGCGCCTGGACAACTTCCTCTTGCGCGAGCTCAAGGGGGTGCCCAAGACCCATGTCTATCGCGTCATCCGCGCCGGCGAGGTGCGCGTGAACAAGGGCCGGGCGCATGCCGATACGCGCCTGAGCCTGGGCGATGTGGTGCGCGTGCCGCCGGTGCGCCTGCCCGAACGCGTGGCGGACGAGGCCGCCAAGTTCGTGCCGGCCAAGGAATTTCCGATCGTGTTCGAGGACGAGCAGCTGATCGCCGTCAACAAGCCCGCCGGCGTGGCGGTGCATGGCGGCTCGGGCGTGAGCTTCGGCGTCATCGAGCAGCTGCGTCAGGCGCGGCCGCAGGCCAAGTTCCTGGAACTGGTGCACCGGCTCGACAAGGAGACGTCGGGCCTGCTGCTGATCGCCAAGAAGCGCAGTGCGCTCACCAAGCTGCAGGACCAGTTCCGCGAGCGTGAAACGGGCAAGACCTACGCGGCGCTGGTGACGGGTGAGTGGGCGGCGAACAAAAAGGTCATCGATGTGGCGCTGCTGAAATTCACCGGCGCGGACGGTGAGCGCTGGGTGAGGGCGGTGACGAACTCGCACGATCCGCAGGCCGAGCAGGCCAAGCGCTCCGTCAGCCTGGTCAAGGTGGTCGAGCGTTTGCCGGGCCACAGCCTCTTGGACGTGACCATCAAGACCGGCCGCACCCATCAGATCCGCGTACACCTGGCGCATGAGGGTCACCCCATCGTGGGCGACCCCAAGTACGGCGACTTCGAGGCCAACCGCGCGATGGCGCGCGGCGCGCTGCGTTTCGACCGCATGTTTCTGCATGCCAAGCGCCTGCGCTTCATCCACCCCGCCAGCGGCGCGGAGATCGAGTTGCTGGCACCCTTGCCGCCTGAATGTGAGAACTTGATCGCGGCCCTGCGCGCGCAACCATGACACCCAAGCAGTTTGATTTGATCGTGTTCGACTGGGACGGCACCCTGTTCGACTCCACCGCCCTGATCACGCGCTGCATCCAGGCCGCGGCGCGCGACCTGGGGCTGCCCGTGCCGGAAGCCGCCGATGCCGCCTACGTGATCGGCCTGGGGCTCTACGACGCGCTGGCGCGCGTGGTGCCCGATCTGCCGCGCGAGCGCTATGCCGAGCTGGGCCTGCGTTATCGCCACCATTACTTCGCCGCCCAGCATGAGGTGGTGTTGTTCGAGGGCGTGCTTGAGCTGTTGGCGGCGCTGAAGGCGCGCCACCACTGGCTGGCCATCGCCACCGGCAAGAGCCGTCGGGGCCTGGACGAGGCGCTTCGATCGGTGCAGTTGCAAGGCGTGTTCGACGGCAGCCGCACTGCCGACGAGACCGCCGGCAAGCCCGATCCGCGCATGCTGCATGAGCTGATGCGCGAGTTCGGTGCCGCGCCCGAACGCACCCTGATGATTGGCGACACCACCCACGATCTGCAGCTGGCCTTGAACGCCGGCGCCGCACGGCTTGGCGTCAGCTATGGCGCGCACGATCACGCCAGCTTCCATGCGTTTGAACCCCTGCACATCGCCCACGATGTGCCCGACCTGCAGCGCTGGCTGCTCGAACATGCCTGAGACCGACGACATCCAACCCATCCCTCTGTGCCCCTCGGCCGAGCTGCAGGAGCGCGGCCGCGCACACAGCTTCGACGTGCTGCAGTACCGCCAGCCGGCGCGCGCCTTTGCGCTGCGCTTCGAGGGCCAGGTGGTGGCGTATCTGAACCGCTGTGCCCATGTGCCCACCGAGATGGATTGGCAGGAGGGCGAGTTCCTCGACAGCGACAAGCAGTACATCATGTGCTCGATCCACGGCGCGGTCTACGACCCGCTCTCCGGACGTTGCGTGACCGGCATGTGCGGCCGCATCGGACTGACCAAGATCGAGGTGCAGGAGCGCGAGGGCCAGGTCTATTGGTATCCTTCCCGCGACACCAAGCCGGCCTTTGAAGACTGAGCCCTATGAATCCCAATGATGAACTGCCGCGCCCCGTGCCGGATGCCACCGCCAATCCCGAGGACATCCTCACCAAGCTGGACGCGCCCAGCGCCGCCGCCACGGCGCCGGCCAGCACCGCGGCACGCCCGGCGGTGCCGAATGCCTACGAGAAGCTGCTGGAGCATTTCGCCACCGAGTACCTGAAGGACCGGCGCAGCGATCGGCGCTGGAAGACCTTCTACCGCGTGGCCTGGCTGGCCTTCTTCGTGTTCGTGGCCTGGAGCCTGTTCTCGCAGCGCCACCATGTGAGCTCGACCAACACGCCGCACACCGCCCTGGTGGAGGTGCGCGGCGAGATCGCAGCCGATACCGAGGCGAGCGCCGAGCTGCTGCTCTCGGCCATCAAGAACGCCTTCGAGGACCATGGCGCGCAGGCAGTGGTGCTGCGCATCAACTCGCCCGGCGGCAGCCCGGTGCAGGCCGGCATCGTCTATGACGAGATCAAGCGCCTCAAGGCCAAGCATGGCAAGAAGGTCTACGCCGTGGTGGAGGAGATGTGCGCCTCGGGCGCCTACTACATCGCCGCGGCCGCCGACGAGATCTATGTGGACAAGGCCTCCATGGTTGGCTCGATCGGCGTGCTGATGGATGGCTTCGGCTTTGTCGGCCTGATGGAGAAGCTGGGCGTCGAACGGCGCCTGCTTACCGCCGGTGAGAACAAGGGCATGCTGGACCCCTTCACGGCGCAGAACGCCAAGCAGCGCGCCTATGCCCAGGCCATGCTGGACCAGATCCATCAGCAGTTCATCACGGTGGTGAAGGAAGGCCGCGGCGCACGGCTGCACGAGACGCCCGAGATGTTCTCCGGCCTGTTCTGGAACGGCGAGGAGGCCGTCAAGATGGGCCTGGCCGACGAGTTCGGCAACCTCGACTACGTGGCGCGCGAGGTGGTCAAGGCCGAGGAAGTGATCGACTACACGCCGCGCGACAACGTCGCCGAACGCCTGGCCAAGCGCTTTGGCGCGGCCATG
>Ga0208125_100817_pt1 | contig 14167 bp, 10 predicted proteins | sample LakWasM128_HOW14_2_FD_183938 | JGI IMG/M metagenome (GOLD analysis project Ga0208125, IMG submission 183938) | Freshwater sediment methanotrophic microbial communities from Lake Washington under simulated oxygen tension - Sediment Metagenome... | ecosystem: Environmental > Aquatic > Freshwater >... | reverse complement strand
CTGGCCTTCATGTTCATGGTCAATATGGTGATGGCGATGACGGCGCTGCCCGCCTTCGCGGTGTGGCTGGAGCGCCTGCTGCCGCGCCGCCGGCCCGCCCGCGTGCCCGGCCTGATGCTGCATTGACGAGGCCAGCCACCATGATGAAGAAACTCTGCAAACACGCCGCCACCCTGCTGCTGGGCCTGGCCCTGGTGTTCGATGGCCACGCCGTGACCCTGCAGCCGGCCGAGCGCGTGGCGCATGCGAGCCAGGCGCCCATGCTGGCGGCCGCCTGGGCGGGCGCGGAGAAAAAGCGTGCGGTGGCGGTCGGTGCGCATGGCGTGGTGCTGCTGTCGGACGACCGCGGCGCCAGCTGGCGCCAGGCCCGCACCGTGCCGGTGGACGTGACGCTCACCGGCGTGGCATTCGCCAACGAGCGCGAGGGCTGGGCGGTGGGCCATGCCGGCGTGGTGCTGCACAGCGCCGATGGCGGCGACAGCTGGACGCTGCAGCGCAGCGCGCCGCAGGAGGACCGGCCGCTGTTCGCCGTGCACTTCTTCGACCGCGAGCATGGCGTGGCCGTGGGCCTGTGGTCGCTGGTGCTGCTGACCCGCGATGGCGGCCGCCATTGGCAGGCGCAGCAGCTGCCCGCGCCGCCCGGCGCCAAGCGCGCCGACCTGAATCTCTACGGCCTGTTCGCGGGCCCCGACGGCGCGCTCTATGCCGCGGCCGAGAAGGGCTATCTGCTGCATTCGGCCGATGGCGGCCAGCAGTGGAGCTATCTCGCCACCGGCTACCGCGGCTCGTTCTGGGCCGGCGCCGCGCTGGCGGATGGCGTGCTGCTGGCGGGCGGCCTGCGCGGCGCGCTCTACCGCAGCGCCGATGCGGGCCGCAGCTGGGGCCGCATCGAGGCCGGCACCAACACATCGATTGCAGGCCTCGTCAGGCTGGGCGAGCGCGGCGCGCTGGCCGTCAGCCAGGACGGCCAGCTGCTGCGCAGCGACGACGCCGGCGCCAGCTTCCATCCTCAGGCCCAGCCGCAGCGCCCGCGCCTGGCCGCGCTGCTCGCGGAGGACGCGAACCGCGCGCCGCTGCTGTTCTCGAACCAGGGCCCCCTGCCCATCGACTCGCACTGAGTCACCCGACCCGAACCCTCCTCATCCATCCATGCCCATCCCATCCGAATCCAACGAGCTCTGCTACCTGAGCGCCAGCGCGGCGCTGCAACTGTTCCGCCAGCGCGAGCTCTCGCCGGTCGAGCTGCTGAACGCCCAGCTGGCGCAGGCGGAAAAACTGGAGCCGCAGCTGAACGCCTTCAGCGCCCAGCGCCTGGAGCTGGCCATGCAGGCGGCACGCGAGGCCGAGCAGCGCTATGCCCGCGGCGGTGCCCCGCTGCGCGCGCTGGAAGGCATTCCGGTGGCGCTGAAGAACGAGCACACGCTGTGCGGCTGGGTCACCACCAAGGGCTCCTGGCTGCAGGGCAACCAGCCCGACACCGTCAACGCGCCGATCACCCAGCGCCTGCTCGATGCCGGCGCCGTCATCCATGCCCAGACCAATGTGCCGGAGTTCTACATGGCCGGCTTCACCCGCTCGGTGCGGCATGGCGTGACCCGCAATCCCTGGAACCTGGCGATGACCCCGGGCGGCTCCAGCGGCGGCAGCGGCGCGGCGCTGGCGGCCGGCATGACCACGCTGGCCTCGGGTTCGGACATCGGCGGCTCGATCCGCATCCCCGCCAGCTACTGCGGCGTGGTCGGGCTCAAGCCCAGCTATGGCCGGGTGCCGGTGACGCCGATCGGCTATGCCCTGCACACCATGAACCATATCGGCCCGATGGCGCGCACGGTGGCCGATTGCGCGCTGATGTTCAATGTGGTGAACGGCCCGCATCCGGCCGACCCCGCCACCGTCAGCCCCAAGCTGGAGGTGCCGCTGGCGTTCGCGCCCGTCAAGGGCCTGCGCATCGCGCTCTCCTACGACCTCAACTTCTACCGCGTGCACGAGGATGTGCGGCGCGCGCTCGAGCAGGTGGCCCAGGCCTTGCGCGAGCAGGGCGCGATCGTCGAGCCGGTGGCGCTGGACTGGGACGAGCGCGCCGCCGACGCGGTTCTGCAGCGCCTGGGCTATGAGACCGGGCGCGAGTTCGCCAGCCGCATCCTGTTGCAGGACGCGCCCACCAGCGACTACATCCGCCAGTTCGCCGCCGACGGCCTGAAGGTCAGCGGCGAGCAGTACCTGGCCACCAACGAGGTGATCGGGCGCATGTACGACTCGATGGCGCGCCTGATGGCCAGCCACGACGCGCTGATCTGCCCCACCATGGCCAGCATCGGCAGCTCGGCCGAGGGCGAGAGCGACAGCAGCGCGATCCTGCGCAGCGATGCCATGACCTATCCCTTCAATCTGCTGAGCCGGCATCCGGTGCTCAGCGTGCCCGCGGGTGTGGCCAGCAATGGCGTGCCGATCGGCGTGCAGGTGGTCGGCCGCACGCTCGACGAGGGCAGCGTGTTCCGCATCGGCGCGGCGATCGAGGCCGCCTGCTGGGCGGGCCGGCGCCCGGCACTCTGAGACGATCGCCATGCCTGCCCACCTTCTTCAAACCCGAGAACTCAACCCATGAGCACCGATCAACAAGGCCAGCTCAAGCGCGCCCTGAGCTACCGCGACCTGGTCTTCTACGGCCTGGCCTATACCGCGCCGGTCACGCCGCTGACCATGGCGGGCTTTGTCTGGGAGGAGTCGCATGGCCTGATCGCGCTGGCCTTCCTGCTGGGCGCGCTGTGCGTCTACTTCACCGCCAGCAGCTATGCGGTGATGACGCGCGAGCTGCCCAGCGCCGGTTCCGTCTACGGCTTCGCCAGCCACACCATGGGGCCCTTCGCGGGCTTTCTGGCCGGCTGGATGATCCTGCTCGACTACCTGCTGGTGCCGGCTTTCATCTACGCCATGTGTGCGGTCGGCCTGGAGACGCTGATGCCGGGCATCGGCCGCGCCGGCTGGGTGCTGATCTCGGTCGGGGTCACCGTCGTCGTCAACTGGTACGGCATCACGGTCACCTCGCGGGTCAGCATGTTGTCGGTGTTGCTGCAACTGCTGCTGGTCGGTGGCGTGACCTTGCTGGGCCTGTGGGCCCTGCAGGGCGGCCGGGGCAGCGGTGCCTTGAGCCTGGCGCCGCTGTTGCCGGCGGGACCATGGGACGGCAGCGCCGTGCTGGCCGCCACCTCGATCTGCGTGATGAGCTATCTGGGCTTCGACGCGGTGTCGACGCTGGCCGAGGAGGTCAGGGATGGCGAAACGCGCCTGGTCGGCCGGGCCATCCTGACGAACCTGGCCATCACCGGCAGCCTGTGCGTGGGGGTGTCCTGGGTGATGGGCAATCTGCTGACCGGCTTCACGGTGCACGACCCGGCCCTGGTGATCTACGAGCTGTTGGACCAGCTCGCCGGCCCGGGGGCCGGGGTCGCGCTGGCCTGGTTCCTGACCATTGTGGTGGGCGTGCCCAATGTGCTGCCGATGCAGGTGGGCGTGGCCCGCGTGCTGTTCGCGATGGGGCGCGACCGCACCCTGCCGGCGGTGCTGGCCAAGGTGAACCGCCGCCATGGCAACCCCTGGGTGGCGATGGTCGTCTCGACCGCGGTGTCGCTGGGCATCGCGCTGGCGATGCGCAACCGCATCAGCGAGCTCGCCATCTTCATCAGCGTCGGCGCGCTGACCGGTTTCATGGCCGTGCATCTGTCGGTGCTGGTCCGTTTCGGTCGCCGGGCCGGCCGCCGCTGGTGGAGCCATCTGCTGGCACCGCTGATGGGCATCGCCGTGATCCTGACGATCCTGAGCCATCTCAGCGCCATGGCGCTGGCCGTCGGCGGCGGCTGGCTGCTGGCCGGCCTGGCCTATCGACTGCTGTCCCGGGGCGGGCCGTCCGGGATGCCCGCAGAACCTCCCTCCCAGCCCGCGCACAAAAACATTTAGGAGACAGACAAGATGGCTCGCACTCCCCTGATGAAGGTCCTGGCCGGCGTGATGGACGTGGCACGCTTGCGCAACGAACATGAACACCTGTCCAACGATGCCGCGCTGGCCCTGCTGCGCGAACGCCGCAAGCTGCTGCAGGCGGCGGGTTCGGCCGCTGCGCTGGGTTCGACGCCGCTGCTGGCGGCCGCCGCCAAGCCGCGCGGGAAGGCCGGTACCAACACCCGTACGGTGATCGTGGGCGCGGGCCTGGCCGGCCTGGCCTGTGCCTATGAGCTGAAGAAGGCCGGCGTCATCGCCACCGTCTACGAGGCCTCCGAGCGCCTGGGTGGCCGCTGCTGGTCCAACACCACGGCCTTCCCGGGCCAGGTGGCCGAGAACGGCGGCGAGCTGATCGACACCGGCCACCGCGAACTGCGCGAGCTGGCGCGTGAACTCGATCTGGTGCTGGACGACCTGGCCGCCTACGACAGCGCGGCGGGTGGCCAGATCACCTTCTGGATCGCCGGCGCCCGCTATACCTGGGACGAGCAGGTGAACGACTTTGCCGCGGTGCAGGCCCAGTTCGACGCCGACAACCGCGCCGCGCCCTGGCCGCAGACCTATGACAACTACACGCAGCGCGGCTGGGAGCTGGACCACCTGTCGGTGACCGACTACATCGCCCGCACCATCCCCGGCGGGCTGAACTCGCGCCTCGGCCAGCTGCTCAAGCTGCTGATGGATGCCTCGGCCGGCGTGGCCGCCAGCGAGGCCAGCGCGCTGGATCTGGTGGGCTTCTTCGCGCCGCGCGGCTCGGACGAGCGTTATCACATCCGCGGCGGCAACGACCAGCTCGTCAAGGGCATGGCCCAGCGCCTGGACGCCGGCCAGATCATCAGGAGCCATGCGCTGACGAAGCTGGTGCGCAACGCCGACCAGAGCTACACGCTGAGCTTCAGCTGCGCCGGCCAGAGCGTCGAGGTGCAGGCCGACCATGTGGTGCTGGCGCTGCCCTTCTCGGTGCTGCAGAGCTCGGTGGACTATGCCCGCGCCGGCTTCGACAGCATGAAGGTCGCGACCATCCAGAACTTCCGCATGGGCATGCACACCAAGTTCCAGTTGCAGTTCAAGCGCCGCCTCTGGCGCGAGCAAGGCTACAACGGCCTGACCGACAACGATACGGGTGGCTACCAGATCAGCTGGGAGGTCACGCGGGCCCAGCCGGGCACCGAGGGCATCCTGACCAGCTTCACCGGCGACCGCGCCGCGCTGGCGATGAACGACCGCCCCATCAACCAGAAGGCCGCCGACATGCTGGACAGCCTGGAGCTCGTATTCCCCGGCATCAAGCCGCTCTGGAACGGCCGCGCGCTCCTCAACTACTGGCCCGGCAATGCCTGGAGCAGGGGTGCTTACACGGCCCATCCGGTGGGCAGCTACACCGCCTATTACGGCTACCAGGGCGTGCGGCAACAGAACTGCCATTTCGCCGGCGAGCATGCCTCGCTGCTGCACTCGGGCTTTCTGAACGGCGCGGTCGAATCCGGCCAGCGCTGCGCCCGCGAGGTGCTGATGGACCTGCGCGGAGCCTGATGAGCCATGCATAGCACCCGATTCGACCCGCAGGAACCCCAGCTCTTCCTCGATGGCGGCTATCTGCCGCCGCTCGCTGAAGCGCACAAGGCCTCCATCAACCCGGCCACGCTGGCGCCGGTCGGGCGTTACCCGATCTGCGCCGAGGCCGATGTGGCGCGCGCCGTGGCCAGCGCCCATTCGGCGCAGCGGCTGTGGAAGCGCACCGACACGCAAGCCCGCGCAGGCCTGCTGCATGGCGTGGCGCAGGCGATCGAGCAATCGCCGCTGCGCGACGAGCTCGCCCAGCTGCTGTGCCGCGAGATGGGCAAGCCCTATCCGGATGCGGTGGGCGAGCTCTCGATCTGCGCCTCGGTGTTCCGCTACTACGCCGAGCTGGCGCGCGACGACGGTGGCAAGGTGGCCGGCAGCAACCAGGCCGGCTCCTTCCAGTACATGCGCTACGAGCCCTATGGGGTTTCGGTGCACATCCTGCCCTTCAACTACCCCATCCTGCTGCTGTGCTGGACCGTGGCGGCCTCGCTGGCGGCCGGCAATGCCTGCATCGTCAAGCCGGCCGAGGCCACCTCGCTGTGCACGCTGCAGTTCATGCAGCACTTTGCCGGCCTGCCGGCGGGGCTGTTGGCCTGCCTGCCCGGCGATGCGCAGACGGCCCAGCTGCTGATCCAGCACCCCGGCACCCATGCGGTGGCCTTCACCGGCAGCGTGGCGGCGGCGCGCGCGGTGGGCGTGGCCTGCGCCGATCGCATGAAGCCCTGCGTGCTGGAGGCGGGTGGCAGCGATCCGATGATCATCTCGCGCCACGCCCCGATCGAGATCGCGGCGGCCGGCTGCGTCAACTCGGCCTTTCTGCTAACCGGGCAGGTGTGCACCTCGTCGGAGCGCTTCTTCGTGGTGGACGAGGTGCACGACGCCTTCGTCGCCGAGTTCGCGCGCCGCACCCGGCAGCTGCGCGTGGGCGATGGCATGGGCATGGCCGAGATCGGCCCGCTGGTGAGCCAGGCGGCGCGCGACAAGGTGGCGCGCCTGGTGGCCGAGGCCGTGGACCAGGGCGCCACCCTGGTCTGCGGCGGCCGCGTGCCGCCGCATTGCGAGCAGGCGGGCTGGTTCTACGAGCCCACCATACTCACCGGCGTCACGCCGCAGATGGCCATCATGCGCGAGGAATGCTTCGGCCCGGTGGCGGCGATCTGCCGCGTGGCCGATTTCGACGCGGCCCTGCGCCTGGCCAACGACACCGAGTTCGGCCTCGGCGCCTCGGTCTACACCACCGACCTGGCCGAGGCCATGGAAGCGGCTGAGGCCTTGGAGTCCGGCATGGTGTGGGTCAACAACCCGCTGATCGACAACGACGCGCTGCCCTTCTCGGGCGCCAAGATGTCCGGCCTCGGTTGCGAACTCGGCCGCTTCGGCCTCGACGCCTTCCGCCGCACCAAGATGGTCGTCCTCGACCACCAGCCGCGCATGCACGCGTGGTGGCTGCCGCGCCCCGATGAATCCTTCTTTTCATCCATCCCATCCGTCCCGCTGAAATGAACGACAACACCTACCTTTCCGCCAGCGAGCTGCTGACGCGCTTCCGTGCCGGCAGCCTGGACCCGGCCGACTACCTCGAAACCCTGCTGGCCACGGCCCAGCGCCAGCAGGCCACGGTGAACTGCGCGGCCGGCATCTTTGCGGATGAGGCGCGCGAGCGCGCGCGCGAGTCGGGGCGGCGCTGGCGCGAGGGCAGGGCGCGTGCGCTCGAGGGCGTGCCGGTCATCATCAAGGAGGAGACGGCGGTGAAGGGCTGGCCGCGGCCGCTGGCCTCGCTGGTCTTCAAGGACAAGGTCGCGGCCGAGAACCACCCCATCGTCGACAAGCTGCTGGAGGCGGGCGCGATTCCCTACTTCCAGGCCACCAACCCCGAGTTCTGCGTGCTGGGCCATACCTGGAGCGAGCTCTACGGCGTGACCGGCAACCCCTGGTCGCTGGCGCATTCCTGCGGCGGCAGCAGCGGCGGCTCGGGCGCGGCGCTGGCCGCCGGCGTGGCACCGCTGGCCACCGGCAGCGATATGGCGGGCTCGATCCGCATCCCCTCCTCGCTGTGCGGCGTGTACGGCTACAAGCCGCCCTTCGGCCGCCTGGCCTGCACGCCCACCGACGAGTACTTCGCCCAGGCGGTGGAGGGGCCGATGGCGCGCAGCTTCGACGATCTGGTGCTGATGCAGAACGTGCTGGCCGGCCCGCACCCCAACTCCTACACGACCCTGCCGTTCACGCCGCTGCCTACCGAGTATGGCGATCTGCAGGGCATGCGCATCGCCTACAGCCCGGCCCTGGGCCATGCGGCGCTGGCCCCGGACGTGCAGCGCAACCTGCTGCGCGCGCTGGAGGGTCTACGCGGCCGCGGCGCGGTGGTCGAGGAGGTGGACATCCGCTGGGACCTGGAGCAGATCAACAAGGTGCTGCTGGACGGCCTGCGTGCGATCTTCGTCGATGAGTTCATGAACGACATCCCGGATGCGGATGCCGACAAACTCTGCAGTTATGTCCGGCATCTGCGCGACCAGGCCAAGGATGCGCCCGTCTCCATCATGCCCAGCGCCCTGCTGGCCCAGCAGCTGCACCGCGAGATGCAGGCCAAGGTCTGGGGCCAGGGCTATGCCGCCTTCATCTGCGCCACCCTGGTGAGCACCCAGCTGCCGGCCGACCAGGACCCGGTGGCGCAGGCGATGCTGGAACTCGATGGTCAGCCGGTCGAGGCCTATCTGGGCTGGTGCCTGACCCCGGCCTTCAACCTGCTCAACCGCTACCCGGTGCTGGCGGCGCCGACCGGACTGTCGGATATCGGCGTGCCCACCGGCATGCAGATCGTCGCCAATGCCTATGACGACGAGACGGTGTTCCGCGTCGCCGCCAACCATGCGCGCGCCGGCAGCTCGCGCCTGTTCGTCGATCAGTTCCCGCCGGCCTGCTGAGCCTCAGGGCTGCTTGGCGAGGGCGGCCGCGCGCGCCCGCTCGTTCATCAGCATCAGGTTGGTGGCGAGGGCGTACTGGCAGACGCGGTGGTGCTCGTCGTAGAGCGCCGCGTTGGCGGGGTCGCGCAGGATGGCCTCGATCAGCAGGTAATGGTCCAGGATGGTGAGCGCGCGCGCCATCGTCATGCACTGCGCGGCGTCCACATGGGGCACCAGGCTGGCGATGGCATCGGCCAGCAGGCCGTTGACCTGCACGTCGATCTCGTCCTCCAGCGCCTGCAGCTCGGGCACCGAGGACAGCACCGAGATCAGGCCGCTCACGCCGGGCACCTGCTGGTAATGCGGCTTGACCGCCTCGAACACCATGGTGAGGTAGCGCACCAGATCCTGGCAGCCGGTCTTGGCCGGATGCACCGCGGCGATGGCGTCCTTGATCTGTTCCAGCCAGCGGCTGGCCAGGGCATGGACCACCGCTTCCTTGTTGGGGAAGTACTCGTAGAGCCCGCCCACCGAGAGCCCGGCCGCGGTGGCGATGCGCTTGGTGGTGAGCTTGGCGAGGCCGCCGCGCTCGATCTCCTGGCCGGCCGCCTGCAGGATCACCTCGATGGTCTTGACGCCGCGCTCCTGCTGCGGAACACGGCGCGTGCCGGCGGGTTTGAGGGCGCTCTTTGACGACATATGTGGCGCGGATTCTGCCATGTGCAGACCGCTTGAAAGGAAGCTGAAAGATCATGGATGAAAGACCAAGCACCACGCTCAGCAGGGAACTGCTGGAACGCGAGCCCTATGTGCGCTTTGCCGTCACCGACATCGACGGCGTGTGCCGCGGCAAGCACCTCAGCGGCGAGAAGATCGCCAGCATGCTGGAGACGGGCGGCAGCATCGCCAGCGCGCTGTTCGGCTGGGACATCCAGGACCGGCTCTACGAGCAGGTCTCATTCACCGGCTTCCACACCGGCTTCCCCGACATCGGCCTCAGGCTCGACGCCGGCACCGCGCGCCGCCTGCCCTGGGACGAGGGGCGCTGGCTGATCCTCGGCGAGCATGTGAAGCTCGATGGCACGCCGCTGCCCATCTGCCCGCGCCAGCTGCTCAGGAAGGTGCTGGCCAAGGCGGCGAGCATGGGCTTCACGGCGCAGATCGGCGTCGAGTTTGAGTGGTTTCTGCTGGCCGAGAGCGAGGTCTCGGTGCGCGCCAAGGGCTACCGCGGCTTGCAGACGGCCACCCAGGGCCTGACGAACTACTCGCCCCTGCGCATCGATGCCCAGCATGCCTTCGTGCGCGATCTGTTCACCCAGCTGAACGCCATCGACGTGCCGCTGGAGGCCCTGCACACCGAGGCCGGCCCCGGCAATTTCGAGGCCGCGATCCGCTACACCGAGGCGCTGCGCGCGGCCGACCGCGCGGTGCTGTTCAAGCAGGCGGTGCGCGAGATCGGGCGCCGCCATGGCCTCCTGAGTACCTTCATGGCCAAGTACTCGACGGCTTATGCCGGCTGCGGCCAGCATCTGCACCAGAGCCTGTGGCGCGACGGGCGCAACTGCTTCCACGATGCGCGCGGCGCGGATGGCATGAGCGACACGCTGCGCCACTTCATGGCCGGCCAGTTGCACGCGCTGCCGCAGCTGCTGCCCATGTACGCCCCCTTCGTGAACAGCTACAAGCGCCTGGTGGATCGCAACCTCGCGCCGGTGCGGCCGAACTGGGCGGTCGACAACCGCAATGCCTCGCTGCGCGTGATCCCCGGCAGTGCGGCATCCATGCGGCTGGAGACGCGCAGCGCCGGCGCCGATGCGAATCCCTATCTGGCCATCGCCGCCGCGCTGGCCTCGGGCCTCTACGGCATCGAGCACCAGCTGGCGCTGCCGCCGGCCGGCGACACGCCATCGCTGCCGCGCCTGCCGTCCACCCTGGCCGAGGCCACGGCGGCGATGGCGCGCTCCGAGCTGGCGCGCGAACTGCTGGGCGAGGAGTTCGTGCGCCACTTCGTCGAGACGCGCGCCTGGGAGGTGGCGCGCTTCGACGAGGCGGTGACGGACTGGGAACTCGAGCGCTATCTCGAGCTGGCTTGAGGGTGGACGCATGGACGACAGCATCCGCTCCTACTACAACGCCAGCCGCAACAGCGCGCAGCGCTATCCGCGCCTGGAGGGCGAGCAGCGCGTCGACGTGGCCGTGATCGGCGGCGGCTTCACCGGCCTGGCCAGCGCCCTGGAGCTGGCCGAGCGCGGTGTCAAGGTGGCACTGGTGGAGGCCCAGCGCATCGGCTGGGGCCAGTCGGGCCGCAACGGCGGCCAGGTCACCGGCAGCCTCTCGGGCGACGCCGCGATGCGCCGCCAGCTGGCGCGCCGGATCGGCACCGAGGCCGCCGACGACTTCATCTGGATGCTGCGCTGGCGCGGGCACGACATCATCCGCCGCCGCATCGAGCGCTATGGCATCGCATGCGACCTCAAGCTGGGCCATCTGCATGCCGCCTACAGCGCCGGCCATATGCGCGACATGCGCCAGGCCCACGCGGAGCTGGTCGAGCGCGGCCTGGGCGCCGATGTTGAGCTGGTCGAGGCCAAGGACATGGGGCGTTATCTCGACACGCCGCTCTACCACGGCGGCATCGTCAACCACCGCAATATGCACCTGCACCCGCTCAATCTCTGCCTGGGCGAGGCGCGCGCGCTGGCGGGCCTGGGCGGGCTGCTGTTCGAGGACTCACCGGTGCTGGAGATCGAGCACGGGCCCGCGCCATCGATACGCACGCCGCAGGGGCGCGTGGTGGCCGACCAGGTGCTGCTGGCGGGCGATGTCTACCACCGGCTGGAGCCGCGCAAGCTGGGCGGCATGATCTTTCCCGCGGCCGGCGGCATCGTCGCGACCGAGCCGCTGGGCGCGCTGGCGCGCCAGCTCAATCCGCTGGACCTGGCCGTCTACGACAGCCGCTTCGTGCTGGACTATTACCGCATGACGGCCGACGGCCGACTGCTGTTCGGCGGCGGCGCCAACTACTCGGGCGCGGCCTCGCGCGACATCGCCGCCGAGCTGCGGCCCGCCATCGAGCGCACCTTCCCGCAGCTGCGCGGCGTGGGCATCGCCTTCCAATGGCATTGCCATATGGGCATCGTCATCAACCGCATCCCCCAGCTCGGCCAGCTCTCGCCCCGGGTCTGGTACGCGCAGGGCTATTCCGGCCATGGGCTGGCCACTTCGCACATCGTCGGCGAGGTGATGGCGGCCGCCCTGCTGGGCAGCCCGCGCGGCTTCGAGCTGTTCCAGCGCTTTCGCCACCGGCGCGTGCCGGTGGGCGACTGGCTGGGCCAGCGCATGCTGGCCCTGGGCATGTGGTACTACCTGCAGCTGGAGCGCTGGCGCTGAGGTGCGGCGATGCGTCCACGCGATGAAGGCCAGGCTGGCGGCCTGTCGGATTCGTCACGCCCGAGGACAAGTGCAGGGAGGTCAGAATTACGTGAAAGTCACTGGGTGCATTAGTGCAAGATGGAAGGCATAACTCCCAGGCGACCCGAGGAATTAGGTTAAGCAGGTGTTTGATGCCCCGCGCGGGCTGATGACGCCACCAGATCCGCCCGAGCGGCCGATTGGGTTTGTCACATCCGAGGAGAAGGGGATGCAGGGCTCGGGCTCTGCAATAGGCATGGCATGACCCCCGAATATTTCATGGATCAGTGCACCCCACCGCGCAATGCTTCTTGCAGTCGCAGCCACACTGCATCTTCGATTGCGCTCCTCCAAACGCCCCCCAGCAATTCGCGGAACTCAGCATTGCTCCCTGCCAAGCGCTCAACTCGCTCCACGAAGTCTCGTCCGTGCTTAACCAACAAGTCCTCAAGCAGGCCTGCGGCCAAACACGCGCGCTGGAAGTTACTTTCAGTGAGAGCAAAGATCTGCTGAATCGCTTCCCAGCCCTGTTCGGGGTTGGCCCCAACAAGGCGATCGAGATGATCGATGCTGTCGAAGTACTGCTCCCCAACCCCCCCAACGTTCTCAGGCGAACCGTGCGCCTCAAGCTCGCGATGGTAGGAGAGCCAGGCATTGACTAGGCCTTGCAGTTCATTCGTCATGTCGGGTGGCTATCGAAGTAAGCCTGATCGCTGAACCAATTCTCGCGGCAAGGCTGCCTAACGTGAAGGACAGAATGGCGCAGGTATCAAGGTAAGTCGCTCATGTTCTGGGTTGATCTGGCAACCCTGGGCGCGGGCCTTCTGGATCAACTTCAGCAATTGACGCTGCTTATTCTGATACTTGATCTGATGGCCTGCCCAAGAGAACTTCCCAATTGGGTTCGAGCAAAACAGATTCTGTGCATCGCCTGTCATTGAGACATACCTTTGCCGTAAATCGCCAGCCAATTCCGCCATCTGTGCCTGAAGTTCCACACAGCTCGGATCACACAGGAGATCTGACAACTGTCGCGCAAGGTCGTGCTGGGCTTGCGCTGACGGGTTTGGAACTCCAATTGCTGGGGCGCCAGGACGCCCATCAGCCGGGTCATTTGGGGCAAGCCCCCATCGGTCAGACAAGCTGACTGGATTTCCCCCGACATATGCGTAGGTATTGGTCCCGCCGTCTAAGCCAATGGGGTCAGATTGGACATACCTTCCAGTCGTCGGATCGTAGTCTCTGAAGACGTTGTAATGCAGCCCCACAAACCCATCGGCCTGCTGCCCCGGCAACCTCAGCGTCACGTTCAGCTCGCCTAAACCGGATGGATTCGTCTCGGCGGCCGTTGCTCCAAACGGCTCCGCCATCCAGCGCCAGCGCACCCGCCCCTGGGTATCCACCGCCACGCGCGGTGCTCCGAGATGATCGCTGTGAATGTAGAACACCTCGTGCGCGCCACCAGCCGTTGGCCGCACGGCCGCCACCGGCATGCCCTCCAGCCACACATATTCCATCAAGGCCGTGAGCTGCCCCGCAACGAGTGCGTACTCGCCTAGCAGCTGGCCCTGCTGGTCGTAGGCGTAGTAGGTAACGCCGGAGTTGCTGCCGCCGCTGATCTGCCTGCGCACCCGTAGCCCGTTGGCGTCGTAGGCCAGGCTCATCTGCCGGCCACCGGCGCTCAGTTGGCTCAGCCTGCCGTCCAGCCCGTAGACGGCGTTGTAGCTGGCGCTGTCGCTCAGCGTGTTGCCGGCGTTGTCGTAGGTAAAGCTGCGCGCCGGGTTGCTCAGGCTCTGCAGCCGGTTGCTAGTGCTGGCGGTGGCGTAGCTGCGTGCCACACCATTGAGGGTGACAGCCGTGCGGTTGCCATTGGCGTCATAGCCGATGCTCCAGCTTGAGCCGCCAGCGTTCACGCTCACCAGCCGGCCGCGCGCGTCGTAGCCGAAGTTCTGGTTCAGGGCTGGCAGCGCGGCGGCCGTGCCGGCGTCGTAATGCGTGTAGGCGGTGATGCGATCCGCTGCGTCGTAGCTCAGGTCACGGACGTAGCTGCCCAGCCGGTAGCGGACCAGGCGGCCCGAGGTGTCGAACACGCGGTCGTGCCCCTGGGGCCCGCTGCTCATCGCCCATTGCCACTGCTTCACCGTCCCGAAGGGGTTGAACTGGATCTGGCTGATCAAGTCAGCGGCAGCGCCATTGGCGGGTGCCAGGGTCACGCCGCTGACCTGGCCGTCCGTGTAGCTGTACGTCAGTAGCCTGCCGCTGGGGTAAGTGAGGCCGGTGACATGGCC
>Ga0208125_100816_pt1 | contig 14168 bp, 15 predicted proteins | sample LakWasM128_HOW14_2_FD_183938 | JGI IMG/M metagenome (GOLD analysis project Ga0208125, IMG submission 183938) | Freshwater sediment methanotrophic microbial communities from Lake Washington under simulated oxygen tension - Sediment Metagenome... | ecosystem: Environmental > Aquatic > Freshwater >... | reverse complement strand
CCTGGTGTGGCGACCAATATATCTACGCCGCCTCTTAATCTCATCATTTGCGGGTTGATTTTTACTCCGCCAAAGACAACTTCGGATTTTAAACGCGGATGCAGGTGCGCCCCATACTTGTTTACCGATTCGCCTATTTGCGCCGCAAGTTCTCTGGTTGGGGTTAGGATTAATACCCTGACCGGCCGGTTATTGCCGTAAGCCTTTTGTGATAAGCGGTGCAGGATGGGTAGGGTAAATCCTGCCGTTTTACCTGTTCCGGTCTGCGCGGCAGCCAGAACATCATGGCCGCCTAAAACGGCTGGAATAGCTTGTGACTGGATGGGGGATGGCGTGGTATAGCCGGCATCAGCAATGGCGCGCAGGAGTGGGTCAGATAAACCGAGGGTGGTAAATGGCATATTAGTTAGAGTCTCAATAAAAGGTTGCTGTTGACAAGCGTCTTACAGCATTGTGAAAAGGGTGTAGAAAGTTAAATAAAAAACGCGGCAAGGAACGGGGGTAGTTGATTGCAGTAATATGGCGTTTTGACAGGTGTGGACTCTTGTCGCGGGTAGGCGGGGAGCAAGAGTGTTGTAAGTTGTTGATATAAATGGTGCCCCGAGGCGGATTTGAACCACCGGCCTGTCCCTTAGGAGGGGACCGCTCTATCCAGCTGAGCTATCGGGGCAGAAACAAAAAAAATTGTACCACAGATAGGTATTTAATTCATTCGTTCTCTTCGGAGTGCGGTCAATCGAAAGAAAGTATTTTTTGCTGTCTGATAATGAGGACGGAAAGATTTATTTGAATTAATGCGCGTAGCTGAACGGAAGAGCGACTGTTCCATGCAAAATCAGGGCTATCAAAAGTATGAGCTTTATTGCTAATAACGGAAAACCGTGGGGATGAAAAGAATGCTATGAATGTTACCGGGCGTGAAAAGTAACTATACCGAAATCAGGGTATGGCTATGTCGGTCGCTTTGGGTTGAACCGTCAGCGCCGTATGTGTTTGCAAACGCCGGCTTGCCTTTTAAAATATCCAGCGAGCGTTTGGTGTGGCGAGATAAAAGATCGATGCCTGCGCCGTTTTGTTCATTCAGGTTTCTGCATTCTGCGCAGACGAGCATGAGCTGCGCCCAGTTGCCTATTGATTCGTCGGTTAACAGGCCGGTTGTTTCAGCCCGTTTAAAATATTCCCTGATACTGTCCTGATCGTTAGGCAGCTTTTCGGTTGCCAATACTTGAGTGATTTGTGTGTTGAACTGCTCCAGTTGGACAACCAGCTGCTTTTTATTGGCGGCGATATTGTTGATCAGTTCAGTTTGCTGCGTTTTTTTTAAGGCGTCCGCTTCTTGAGAGAGTTCCTGATGAAGCTGCTGCGCCAATTTTAGTGCGTTGAGGATCAACTGTTCTGTAATCGGAAATGTTTTTATTATCATAGCTATGGACTATTTTTTTGGGGCATTAACTGTTCAAATTGGATCATTTTCTGCGCAACATTTTCAGGATTTATCTGATAACTTCCGTCAGCAATCGCTTTTTTAACGGAGTTAACCCGGTCAATATCCACGGGCGACGCAGAGGATGAGCCAAAGGTCTTTTTTATTTCCTGCGCTGTGCTTGTAAGGGCAACGCTGTCGGCTTCTTCTGTATTTTTAGCAACAACTTTATTTCCACCATCGACTTCAGCTTTTGGGCTCGTTTTGATGGGTGTTGGACTATTTGTTCTGCCGGTTATTTCGATAGCCATGTCAAATTCCTCAATATCTTTTTCATTTGAAATATTTATCGGCAGTACGACGAAAAGCTTTAACTGTTTATTTAACGGGTGTGTGGGTGAGTTTAATAATTAACAGAGACCAATCCAGGTTCGATAACTGTAGCGTTAATGATGCGTCCCGAGTTCTGGTTTTTAACACTGATAAGCTGTCCTTTAGTGCCATCCATCATGGCCACCCCGTTCATTTTGATAGAAAAGTCCGATTTTGTCGTACTGATCACAACTTTATCTCCTCTTTTGATAAGTTTGGGCTCGGCAATATTTCTCAGGCTAAGAATGGTTCCGGCATCCAGCTGACGCGTGACCTGTTTATTTTCAACTTGTTCCATTTGAATGACAAAATCTTCCCTGAGCTTAGACACCTCTCTTTTCTCAATAGCAAGATGTTGCCGGGTAATGATTTCACCGCGGCGTATCGGTTGAGATAAGACGACGACCATTTGATAAGTCTTGATGATGACTGAAGTAAAAATTGACCATTTCTTTTCTGCATTACAGCGCACACCTATCGTCGTTCTGCCGGCTTTAATTAAATCGGTTGTTGTGAAGACCTCCAGCGGTTCGGCGCATTGAGGTAGATTTAAGCGGCTGTCCAATGGAGTTAGGCTCATTTCGTATTCGCCCGACAGGTTTATATTCTGCTCAACATAATTTTTAACGGCCTCAGCGATAGATTCGTGTGATTGCGAATTTTGTTCCGCATGAGCCGTGGTGAAAAAAACAAAGGCCAATGCCAAAATGAGTGGGGTGTTTTTTATCATCGTTAAGGTCTGCTTTATGACGCGTGCAAGTAACCAAGCATGATTGATGCCAGTCAATTTATTGACATGTGATCTTTGTTTGCCTGCGTATCTATTTATTGGCGGCTGATTTTTGCCGAATTATTAGGAACATTCTAAGCATAATCAACGGTAGAGTAGAGGTAAAAAATCATAAAATAAATATCTAATTGATTTAAATGGATTTATAGGTCTATGGCATGTGCCGTGCTTTTGTTTTTGTACAAGTAATCAGGAGGCAACTATCATGGCTATTAATTTTGACACAGCACTTGGCATTGAGCCTAAAGCTCTGGCCTTTCGAGAAAAACGGGGCGAGATACTGGCGGCTAATTTAGCAAACGCAGATACACCGAACTTTAAAGCGCGAGACGTGGACTTTAAGTCGGTTCTTAAGCAGAGCATGACTTCAGGCGTGGCTATGGAACGCACTAATGCGGGACATATTGCGCCACAGCAGCAAGTCGTTGGCGCTAACGTCATGTATCGGAATCCCTATCAGGTTTCATTGGATGGCAACACCGTCGAAGCTCATGTCGAACAAGCTAAATACGCTGAAAACGCGGTGCAGTATCAGGCCAGTTTACAGTTCATTAGTAACAAGTTTTCCGGTCTGATGACCGCGGTGAGAGGACAATAGTCATGGCTTCTTCAAGTATATTCGATATTGCCGGCAGCGGCATGAATGCCCAGTCGTTAAGACTTAATCTGGTCGCGAGTAATATCTCCAATGCGAACAGCGTCAGCAGCAGTGCCGCCGATGTTTACAAATCCAGACAGCCGGTGTTCGCTGCTGAATTGGATAAGGTCATAAATAAGCAGAATGCGACCAGTAAGGTCAATGTGCTGGGCGTGGTTGAAGGTCAAGACGCTCCTGTTATGGAATATGCGCCGAATCATCCTATGGCCAATAGTGACGGTTACATCTTTAAATCGAACGTTAATACGGTTGAAGAAATGGCCAATATGATGTCTGCATCACGCTCTTATCAAAATAATGTAGACGTATTGAATACGGCAAAGCAGATGATGCTTCAGACTTTAAAAATGGGACAGTAAGGAAATAAAAATGGCTATTCAAGGCGCAGCAAATAACTACAGCAACTTAACGGTCACTCCCAAAAAAGAGTCGACGACACCGCCTAAATCAACTTCCTTAGGGCAGGAGCAGTTTTTAAAATTAATGACGACACAAATGACCCATCAAGATCCCACAAAGCCGATGGAAAATGGTGCGTTTTTAACGCAAATAGCGCAGTTTGGAACCGTATCGGGAATTCAGGATCTGCAAAAGTCATTTGGTGATTTTGCCGGTTCAATCAACTCCAGTCAGGCATTGCAGGCAACGAGCTTAGTGGGACGATACGTATCGGCACCGGGAACGCAGGGGGTATTGGCAGTTGGTGGCAATATATCGGGTGATATTAATTTAACAGGCAGCGCAACCAGCGTTAAGGTCGCAATAACCGATTCAGTTACCGGCGAAGTGGTGCAAAGTGTGGATCTAGGCGCTCATGCGGCGGGAGCAATACCTTTTTCTTGGGATGGAGCCAATTCTAATGGTGCCTTGGTTAATCCCGGCGTGTATAAAATTGAAGCGACAGCCTATGTTGACGGAAAAAACACGGTATTGGAAACAGACATTAATTCGAAAGTTGATAGTGTCACTATGGCCAGCGGAACCAATGGTTTAAAAGTCAATTTGAGCGGATTAGACAGTGTCGATTTTAATAAAATTAAACAAATTCTTTAGGATTGGGGGTGTGTTATGAGTTTTGCAACAGCATTAAGCGGCTTACAGGCGGCATCAACAAATTTACAAGTAACCGGCAATAATATTGCCAATTCGCAAACAACCGGTTTTAAAGAATCACGTGCGGAATTTGCGGATGTGTATGCTTCCAGCATTGGTGGGGTGAGTAAGACCCAGCCGGGCGCCGGTGTGAAAGTCACTGAAGTGGCCCAGCAATTTAATCAGGGCAATATCGAAGCCACTCAAAACAGCCTCGATCTTGCAGTTAGCGGAAATGGTTTTTTTGTATTGGCTGATAAAGTGAATGTTCCAGATCCGGCTAATCCAAACGCGCCGGTTGATCCTTCGGTACCCAGCTCATATACCCGCAATGGCGCGTTTCAGTTAAACAGTTCGGGTAATGTCGTTAATAGTGATGGAAAGTATTTATTAGCTTTTGCCGCTAACGGTACTACCGCAGCGGAGGGTTTTAGTGTCGGTGTTTTCAGGCCGCTGACCATTGATACCGCCCAAGGCTTGCCCAATGCCACCACAAATATCAATATGAAATTGAATATCAACGGGGCTGCCACTACGCCGTTAAACGCAACGTTTAGTCCCCTTGATCCTACGTCCTATAATAATACGACATCGGTCACTACTTATGATGCTCAGGGTAACGCGCATATTGCATCAACCTTTTATGTGAAAGATCCGGCAGTGCCTAACGGATGGAACGCTTATTTATTTCTCGATAATTTCGGCATTACAATAGGCGATACTGTACCGCCGACAGTACCAACACCGGCTGCAGGAGTCTCTGCAGCAGTTAATACTGCCGGGACAGCCATACCGATAACTTTTGACCAGTCAGGAAAGCTCCAAACAGTTAATGGCTCTGCTGTTCCCGTCCCCCCTGCCTCCGCCGTAACGAATATAAATACTGGAACTATTGATTTAGCGGCGATTAATCCTAATCTATTGGTTCCTCCGATGGCATTTGGCCTGGATTTTTCAGGAACTACCCAGTTCGCTACGCCTTTTAGTGTTAATGGCTTAACTCAAGATGGCTTGCCTGCTGGTAATTTGACTGGTATTGATGTTGATAGCACAGGGGTGGTGTTTGCGAGATACAGCAATGGGGGCTCCAAGGCGCTAGGGCAGGTGGCGTTGGCACGGTTTCAAAGTAATCAATCTTTGGCTAAATTAGGGGATACTGCATGGGCTAAGACTTCAACCTCTGGAGCACCTATTTATGGTGCGGCCGGCGATAATAATTTTGGGGGGATACAGTCATCAGCGCTGGAAGGCTCCAATGTGGATTTGTCCGCGCAGTTGGTTAAACTGATTGTTGCACAGCAAGCTTATCAGGCTAATTCCCAAACCATCACCACCGAAAAAACCTTGGTGGAAACTATCCTGCGTGCGTAGTTTACTATTTTGAGATAATTGGAACGATGTTTGCCTGTATTTTGATTTAAGATGCTGGTTTTAAGGTAAAGGGGAGCTGTTATGGATCGTAGTCTATATATCGCAATGAGTGGCGCCAAGCAGTCGTTACAGGCGCAAAACTCAAACGCCAATAATTTGGCGAATATGCAAACAACCGGCTTCAAATCTGATTTGGAATGGTTCAAAAGTAGACCCGTGGAGGGAGCAGGTTATCCTACTCGGGTCTACGCGATGATAGAAAAACCGGGAACCGATTTTTCCCCTGGCGCAATGCAGACGACAGGGCGTGATCTGGATGTGGCCATTAATGGCGAAGGATGGATTGCCGTTCAGGGTGGGGATTATGATAGTAAAGAGGCTTATACCCGTGCCGGCGATCTGCGTATTACTCCGGAAGGTTTGTTGAAAACCGGAGCGGGTTTGCAGGTATTGGGACAGGATGGGCCAATCACCATTCCTCCGGCAGAAAAGGTGACCATTGGCAGTGATGGTACTGTCAGCATTATTCCATTGGGTTCCGGTAATGCGACAACAATGGTAGAGGTTGGCCGGATTAAACTGGTTAATCCTGATCTTAAAGATATGGAAAAAGAGGGTGATGGTTTATTGCATACTAAAAATGGCCAGCCGTTGGCAGCTAATGCTAATGTCAGTTTGAATTCGGGTGTTTTGGAAGGCAGTAATGTTAATGCATTTGTAGCTATGACAGAAATGATAGAGCTGGCAAGAAATTTCGAGCTGCAAACCAAGGTGATGAAGAGTGTAGATGAAAATGCGGCAGCGGGCGCTAAGCTGATGCAAATGTGATAGAAAATTAAAAACAGGATTTATTTTCAGAAATGCCGAGCTCAGCTCGGCTTTTTTTTGGAGCCGAGTTGGGGATAAACGCTTACGAATGAAAATGGCACGAACCATGCATTGAATTTAAGTAAGACAATAAATTGGCACTAAGGAGATTATCATGACAGAACGCGCATTATGGGTAGCTAAAACCGGTCTGGATGCCCAACAAACAAGACTGGCGGTTATTTCCAATAACCTGGCCAACGTAAATACTACTGGTTTTAAGAAAGACCGGGCAATGTTTGACGACCTTATGTATCAGAATCTTCGCCAGGTCGGAGGACAAACCACGCAAAATACTCAAGCTCCAACGGGGACATCGCTGGGAACGGGGGTTAAAACGGTTTCAACCGAAAAAGTTCATAGCCAGGGCAATGTTCAACAAACAGGTAATGATCTGGATGTGGCAATAAATGGCCGGGGGTTCCTGCAAATTTTGATGCCGAACGGTGATACCAATTATACCCGTGATGGCTCCTTAAAATTAGACTCAACGGGACAGTTGGTCACTTCAGGCGGTTTAACGCTGAATCCAGCGATCACAGTGCCAGCCGATGCCGAGAGTGTCACTATCGGCACTGACGGTACGGTATCCGTTAAACAGCCGGGCGCTACTACGCAGGCTGTAATAGGGCAAATCCAGACCGCTAATTTTATCAACCCTACGGGATTACAAGCGGTCGGCGACAATCTTTATCGAGAATCTGCTTCCAGCGGTGCGCCGATAGTGGGAACGCCGGGGCAGGGAGAATATGGCACTTTGAATCAAGGCTCGTTGGAAACCTCCAATGTCAATGTCGTTGAGGAACTGGTCAATATGATTGAAGCGCAACGAGCTTATGAGATGAATTCCAAGGCGATTTCAACAGCCGATCAGATGCTGTCCTTTGTGACGCAGCAATTATAAGTTAGGAGCGATGGCATGATGACTCAAAAACTTGGTTTTACGGTGAAGACTATCAGCCGTTCAATTACCTGTATCCTTGTAGTCGAGCTGTCGCTGTTACAGGCTTGTACGCCTATACCGCAAAGGGATCCTGCATTTGCTCCGGTTGCACCGGCCGATTTAAGACCGCCGGTACAAAACAGCGGATCCATCTATCAGTCCGGCTACGATACCCGCCTGTTTGAAGATCAAACGGCAAAAAGGGTTGGGGATATCCTGACCATTACGCTGTTGGAGAAAACCCAGGCGAAAAAGGCTGACGATCTTAATACGAAAAAAGAAAACAAGATGACCGCTGAGGTTCCTTCGATGTTTGGCATTGCGGCATCTGCCTTGACGGGGCAGAGTCTTCAAACCTCATTGCAATCATCAAAAGAATTTAAAGGGACGGGCGCTGCCGATCAAAGCAATAGTTTAAGCGGCAATATTTCCGTTACGGTTGTCGACGTGTTACCGAACGGCAATCTAAATGTACGGGGCGAGAAAAGAGTGACCTTAAATCAGGGCGATGAATTCATCAGGTTATCCGGCATCGTCAGGCCGGTCGATATAACCTCATCGAATATTATCACTTCAGACAAGGTGGCCGATGTAACCATTATGTATGTAGGCGAGGGGGCGATGGCCGATGCCAGTAAAATGGGCTGGTTGGCAAGAATTCTTAATAGCGCATGGTTCCCATTTTAAAATAAGGATAAGGATATGAACACAATACATAAGAACGTTATTTTGTTATTGCTACTGGGTATCGCCGTCAGCGGGCCGGTTTGTGCCGAGCGTATCAAGGATATTGCCTCCATTGAAGGCGTACGCAGTAACCAGCTGGTAGGCTACGGCCTGGTCGTCGGTTTGGATAAATCCGGCGATAAAACGACATTTACCGGACAAAGCTTACGCAGTATGTTGACGCGCCTTGGCATTACCTTACCCCCCGGTCTTGATCCTAAATCAAAAAACATTGCGGCGGTTTCCGTTCAAGCCGAGCTGCCGCCATTTGCCAAATCGGGTCAGGCGATTGATGTCACCGTCTCTTCGCTTGGCGATGCCAAAAGTTTACGGGGCGGATCATTATTGATGAGTCCGTTGAAAGGGGCTGACGGACAGGTTTATGCCATTGCTCAAGGTAGTCTGGTGGTGAGCGGACTGAGCGCTTCTGGCCAGGACGGTTCAAGCGTTACCGTCAATAATCCCAACGTGGGCCGTATTCCCAACGGCGCCATCGTCGAGCGCACTGTTAGCACGTCTTTTTCTGAAGGCGATGCGTTGGTTTTTAATCTGCACAGTCCGGATTTCACTACCGCCAATCGCATGGCGGAGTCTATTAACAGGGTGTTGGGAACGAATACGGCAAAGGCGATCGATGCGACTTCGGTCAGGGTTAATGCGCCTGTTGATCCCAATCAAAAAGTGACTTTTGCTTCAGTGGTAGAAAACATGATGGTGACCCCGGATGATGCGCCTGCGCGTGTCATTGTCAACTCCCGCACCGGAACTGTCGTTGTTAACGGCAAGGTCAGGGTGCAGCCTGCGGCGGTGTCTCATGGCAGTTTAACCGTCACGATTACCGAAAATCCACAGGTTAGTCAGCCAAACGCATTATCCAACGGTCAGACGGTGGTTACGCCGAAATCCAACATAAAGGTTGAAGAAGAAAAAAATCACATGTTTGTGTTTAATCCCGGCGTCTCCCTGGATGAAATTGTTCAGGCGGTCAACAACGTAGGTGCCGCACCCAGCGATTTGGTGGCTATTCTTGAAGCGCTGAAATCAGCCGGCTCCTTGCATGCCGAATTAATTGTTATTTAAAGTTGTAGGGTGGATTCGCGGAGGTTGTTATGTTAACGGGTACTCAAAATGCTGATGTTTATACCGACTTTAACGGTTTGGCCAAACTAAAAGGCCAAGCCAGAAAAGAGTCGCCGGAAGCGTTGAAAGAAGTTGCCAAGCAATTTGAATCAATTTTTCTCAATAACGTGCTTAAAAGTATGCGTGCCGCCAAGCTGGCAGATGGCGCCATGGATAACGATCAAAGTAAATTTTATAACGATATGTATGATCAGCAGTTGGCTGTGCATTTGTCGGGTTCTCCCGGCGTTGGTTTGGCTGACTTAATCGTTAAGCAATTGAGCCCCGATAAGCCTAAAAATGAGAAGCAGGATGTTGAAGATTACCTGAATAAATCGGGCGGCATATCACGCGGTTCTGAACAGGCTCATGCCGTTAACCGGCAGGTAAGCGGCAAAATCGACAGTCCTGCCGCCAGCTTTGCAGACGGCCAAGTTAATGTCACTCCTTATGTTCAGGATACGACTGCAAGGATGCAGGAGGTAGAGCAACGCATGGAGCGGTTGCCGAGAAGTCCGTTGGATGAGATGACTGAATTTCCGTTCAATAGCGGCAACACTTTGCCGATGCTAAAGGATGGTCAGGCGCAGCCGATACAGTCGGCAGAAGAGTTTGTCAGGCGCTTGCATCCTTATGCCGAGCAGGCCGCTAAGGAATTGGGCGTGGAGCCTAAAGTTATTTTGGCGCAAGCCGCTTTGGAAACTGGCTGGGGGCGCTCTTTAATAAAAAACAGCAACGGCAGCAACAGTTTCAACTTGTTTAACATTAAAGCCGATAAGGCTTGGCAGGGTAGACAAGCGCAAGTAGCCACACTGGAATTTGACCAAGGCATTCCTAAAAAAGTTAATGCAGGATTTAGATCCTACGATTCGTTCAAGGAAAGTTTTAGGGATTATGTCGACTTTATTAAAAGTAATCCACGCTATGGCGATGCCTTAAAAAAAGCGGGCAATGCGGAACAATATATGCATGAATTACAACGGGCGGGTTATGCAACCGACCCGAAATATGCCGACAAGGTAATGAGCATTTATCAAGGCAATACGATGGCCGAATTTGAGCCTGATGTCATTATGGCGATGAATCAATGATCAAAACAAGTCCGGCACCTAATTCTCGTAACAGGACGCTATCATGAGTGGATTATTAGCAACATCATTGTCAGGTCTGCTGGCTGCTCAGCGCTCATTGGAAACTACACAGAACAATATTTCCAATATAAATACAGAGGGTTATAGTCGTCAGCGGGTGGAGCAGGGCACTAAGCCCGCACAATTTACCGGTGACGGCTATGTCGGCCAGGGCGTAAACGTCACTAATATCACGCGCAGTTACGACCAGTTTATTAATAAGCAATTGAGCTCCAGTCTTTCAGCATTCGGGGACGCGGATCGTTATCATCAACTTGCTACCAGCGTTGATAATATAATGGCCGACTCCAGCACGGGTATGGCTCCTGTATTGAATCGTTTTTTTAATGCATTGAGTAGCGTGTCGTCTGATCCTTCATCCATTCCTTCCCGGCAGGTATTATTGTCCGAGGCGGACGCTTTAGCGCAAAACTTCAATACGATAGGCGGTAAGTTTGAAGAGATACGTAACCTGAATAATAGTGATATAGGCGCCAAGGTTAACGAGATTAATACCTTAGCCGCGGCAATAGCCGATCTTAATGTAAAAATCATCGCAAACGTAGGTAAAACACAAGGCTTGAAGCAGCCGAATGACTTGCTGGATAAGCAGGATGCTTTGCTTTCAAGGTTGTCCGAAATGGTCAATGTCTCTGTTGTCCCTCAGAAAAACGGTACATCCAGCGTTTTTATCGGCAACGGGCAGGCGCTGGTCCTTAATGGCGGTGCGGCAACATTTACCACCCTTGAGTCTGAACTTGACCCAGGTAAACTGGAAATTGGGATTAAGACAGCTAATGGCACTATCGATGTAACCAATCAGATCAGTGGCGGTTCGTTAGGGGGGGCTTTAAGATTTCGGGATGAAGTGCTGGATCCTGCACAGCAAAAGTTGGGTCAGGTTGCCGCCAGTCTGGCAATGGAGTTTAATGCCATGCATCAAAAGGGATTTGACCTGAATGGCACGGCAGGATTGGATTTATTTAAGTTTGCCGGTGATGAAGTTCCTGTTATTCAAAGTTCGCTTAATACGGGCAATGCCGCCGTAACGGCTTCATTTCAGGATGTCAATGTCAATCCGTCGGCAACTGCAAACCTGGATTTTAGCGATTATAAATTGAAGTATGTTGGCGGAACTGATTACACCCTGACCAGGACCCGCGATAATCAGGTGATTAATCTTACGGCCACCGATACTGTTCCGGCTACGGGCGTTTTTACCCTGTCGTTTGCAGCGACTCAACCGGCAAAAACCGATGTCACTGCTTTGCCGGGCATCGACATAAAAGTCGATGCCAGCGGAGGGAAAACCATCGCAGTGGGGGATGAATCCGTCATCAGACCGACCTACAATGCGGCCCAGAAAATTGGGGTCAATATTACCGACCCGAAAAAAATTGCGGCAGCCACTAATATTGAAGTCGACCCTGTGACCAAATTACCCGTACAAAAACTTGCCGGAGGGGTTCCGGTTGTAGACGCATTGGGTAATCCCGTTTATGTCACTATCAACGGCGCGATGCCCGGCGATAATAGAAATGCATTACAGCTGGCAGATCTTAAGGATAAATTGAGTATGTTAGGGGGGAAGGCCTCATTTAATGATGCCTATGCTCAAATTGTTTCCGGTGTCGGAACGTTGACGCAGTCGGCTCAATTCAGTTCTTCAGCACAAGAGACATTATTAAATCAGGCAAAGGGAGCCAGAGAGAGTCTGGCAGGTGTGAATTTGGATGAAGAAGCCGCTAACTTAATAAAGTTTCAACAAGCTTATCAGGCATCGGCGCAGTCGATTTCGGTGGCCAGATCCTTATTTGATACTTTGTTAGGCGCAGTTAGATAGGAGCGATAGCGATGAGAATTTCAACAGCTTGGGCACAACAGCTTAGTATTACCGCGATGGCCAATCAGCAAAGCAAATTGGCTAATCTGCAACAACAATTAAGCACCGGAGTTAAAGTGTCGGTGCCTGCGGACGACCCCGGGGCGGCGGCAAGGATACTGGATTTAGATAAAACGATTACCAAAACAAATCAGTACCAAAGTAATATTGCTACTACGCGAGGACGCTTGAATATTGAGGAATCTGCGTTGGCAACTTCAGGCGGTATATTAGATCGGGCCAGAGACCTGACCATTCAAGCTATGAACGACACTTTAAATAGCAATGACAGGCTGGGGATCAAGACTGAAGTGGATCAGTTGATTCAACAATTGGCTGGCGTAGCAAATACCCAAAATGCCAATGGCGAGTTTATTTTTTCAGGCGATCTTTCGAATGTCCCCGCTTTTACGAAAAACGCTACAACCGGCAACTATGTTTATCAAGGCGGTCCGGAGCAGAGGGCTTTGCAAATCGGTCCTACAAGGCAGGTTGCCGATGGTGACTTAGGCGTCAATGTATTTGAGAATGTAAAATCGAGCAGTCCGGCGGCTGACGAGAATGGTAACCGTAGCATTTTTAATATCTTAAAGGCATTGTCTGACGGATTGAGCTCCACTTTTAATGCTACCCCCGCTGAAATTACCGGCGACAGGTTTTTACGATATGGCTTGGATTATACTGCGGCTACAACTAAATTCGATTTGGTTGCCAATGGCCCTGTTACAGCGCCAATAGACTTGACGGGCAAAACGTTTGCAGGCGTGGATAGTCTTGTCACCGAGATTAATACGCAACTTGGGGCAGGCGGTTTTAGCGGCGCTATTCAAGCACGGAGCAATGGTAATAGAGTCGAGTTTGTTTCAGTAGCCACAGGCGCCGCCTCCAGCATACAAATTAATAATACTTCAGGTACATTTTTAACGGATGCCGGTTTTACTAACGGGCAAAACAAGACAGGGACTGCTGCACAGGCCTTGCAAGGTCAACTTACCGATGTTTTAAGCGATCTTGATGCGGCCAAGAATAGTATTTTGGAGGCGAGAACCAGTGTCGGAGGGAGGTTAAACGCTTTGAGTGATCAAGAAACTCAAAATGAGAAATTTATATTAGACACCAGGACAACGCTTTCTCAGACTCAAGATCTTGACTATGCCGATGCATACAGCAAGTTTCAAATGCAAACTACTGCTTTACAAGCTGCTCAACAGGCTTTTTCCAAGGTAAAAGGATTATCGTTGTTTAATTATCTCTAAGGTAGGGATTGCGTCCAATCAGTATTGAGACTTTAAAGCGGGGATTGATTGCATATCAGTCCCCTTTTTTTTGCCTGAAATCCGGGGCAGGTCGGTGCCGGTAAAAGGTGAGCCCGGTTTAAGGCTCACCTTTTAAAAAGCCGGGTTATGGATAAATGACTTTGGGGGTAAAGTTGGCGGCCGGATATTTAGGGTCGAACTCGGTTGCCTTTTCTGCGGGCTTTTGGTCCGGACATTTGGGTGAAGATTTGACTGCCTCTTTGTCGATATAAACGACTTTAGGCTGAAAATTTGCAGCAGGGTATTGGGCATCACTGCCGGCCGACGCAGTAAACGAAGCTAATGCAATAACGGCAGTCGTCAATCCTAAGATAATTATTTTTTTCATATGATAGTAACCTTGGGTAGTTTGTGCAGCAAGCCCCGCAGGACAAATCGGCAGGATAGCCTGACGTGAATCCCCTATAACTAAGGCTTGACGGCCCAAGAGTATCGGGCATTTTGGGCGAATCCGCAACTGTTTTCCGAGCTAAAAAGCG
>Ga0208125_100798_pt1 | contig 14451 bp, 12 predicted proteins | sample LakWasM128_HOW14_2_FD_183938 | JGI IMG/M metagenome (GOLD analysis project Ga0208125, IMG submission 183938) | Freshwater sediment methanotrophic microbial communities from Lake Washington under simulated oxygen tension - Sediment Metagenome... | ecosystem: Environmental > Aquatic > Freshwater >... | reverse complement strand
CCGCTGCTGGCGATGCGGCCGGCATTGGGCACTTCCTGGCCCACGAAGGTGGCACGCACCACATGGCCGCCGCCGTCGACGTAATCGGCCAGCAGATCGCCCAGCCCCGCGGCATTGCTGGGGAAGGCGTTGGTCCAGAACAGCACCGAGTCGAACTGCTGCAGGAAGGCCAGGCTGGGCGTCCCGGACTGAGCGCCAAAGGTGCCGGAGTTGGCCAGGTCGAAGCGGCCGTCGCTGCCGATGATGTCGTTCATCACCGCGCCCAGGTTGGTGTCGGCACCCAGGAAGAGCGACTTGATGGGGCCGGCCTGTGCCGACAGGGAGATCAGCATCGAGGCGGTGAAGCCCAGTGCCCATGCCAGGGGTTTGATGTTCATAGCGCTGCGTCCTTCGGTGTTCTCATGCTGGCAAGGTCCGCCAGTGCAGCCATGCTAGGTGGCCGGGCGGCTGCCGGTGCCCGCCCTCACCCCGTGTTGGCGGGGGGGCGCCACACCACGCGATGTGAACTATTGCCCGGAAGCCGTGCTTTCCGCTGCCCCGGCCGGCCACAGGCGCAGGCCGCTGCTGAAGCGGTGCTCAATGCCGGTGACGGGATCCCGGAACGCGAGGTGCCGGGCCAGCAGTTGCAGCGGCTCGCGGTAGTCGGGCTCGGCCTGCTCCGGCTGCAGCACCGGGTAGATGCGGTCGCCGCGGATGGGCAGGCCCAGCGCGCACATCTGCGCGCGCAGCTGGTGCTTCTGGCCGGTGCTGGGGCGCAGCTCATAGCGGGCCCAGGCCTCGCCCAGGCGCTCGATCAGGGCGATCCCGGTCTCGGAATTCGGCTCGCCGGCCACCTCCTGCATCTGCATGAAGGCCTCGGCGCGCTCCTGCAGGCGGCTGCGGTAGCAGAGCGGCAGCCGCAGCTCGGCGCGCCAGGGTGCGATCGCCTCGTAGACCTTCTCGACGCTGCGCTCGCGGAACAGGCGCTGGTAGGCGTCGCGGCTCTCGGGGCGGATGGCAAACAGCGTCAGGCCGGCGGTCTCGCGGTCCAGCCGGTGCACCGGCGTGAGCGTGGCGATGCCGGTGCGGCGCTTCAGCCGCGTCAGCAGGGTCTGCTGCACATAACGCCCCTTCGGCGTGACCGGCAGGAAATGCGGCTTGTCGGCCACCAGCAGCTCATCGTCCTGGAACAGGATCTGTTCCTCGAAGGGGATCTCATGCTCCTGGGCCAGCCAGCGCCAGTAGTAGATGCGGCGCCCGGCGCGGTAGGGGGCCTCGGGGGGCAAGACCTGGCCCTGGTCGTCCAGCACCTCGCCGGCCGCCATGCGGGCCTGCCAGTCCCTGCGACTCACCAGGCTCAGGCGCTCGGCGATGAAGTCCAGCAGCAGCGGCCAGGGGCCGGCCGGGCAGGCCAGGGCGCTGGCGCTGACGCCCTCGCGCATGGGCAGGTCCAGCTTTTGTGGGCGACTCACGAGCGGCGCTTAGTCGATCTGCGGCCCGGCCTTGGCGCGCTCGTCCATATAGCGGTTGATGCGCTGGCGATCGGCCTCGTCGAGCTGTTCGCCGCGCCAGGCGCGTAGCCAGGCCTCGCGGTTGGGGTCCTGGGCGAGCCGGCGCACCGCGGCGTCGATCGCCTCGATCTGCCTGCGGCCCTCGGGGTTGCGGCTGCAGGCCACCGTGGCCACCATGGTGCTGCGCGCCTCGGCCAGCGGGATCTTCACCAGTTCGCCCTGGGCCTCGTTGGCCTTCAGGTACTCGTCCACCACCGAGGGGTATTCGAGCGTGTAGTCCATGCGGCGCAGGCGCAGCATGGCCAGCACCTGCATATTGCGCGCGGCGCTGGCGGTCTTGGGTGCGCGGCTGCCCTGGGCCTGCAGGATCGCATCGATGCGCGGGCCGAAGCTGCGGTCGCGCGGCAGCAGGCCCGTCAGGTCGCCGCGCTGCAGCAGCTCGGCCAGCTGCAGGGGCTGGCCCATGCCCTCCAGGCGCGCCAGCGTGTCGCGGTGCACGATCACATGGATCTGGCGCGAGAACAGCGCCGGATGGGTGTGCGTGAAGTACAGCCAGCCCAGGCGCTCGGGCGTGCGCACATGCAGCACCGAGCACATCGTCTGGCCCTGGCGCACCAGGGTTTCGAAGCGCGGCAGGCTGGCGTCGAGAAACTCATGCTGGAACTGCGGCATGCGCGCGATCAGCATGCGCAGCATGCCGTCCAGCTCGCCATGGCCTAGGTCGGCGGGTTTTTGCGGCGGGCGGCCGTCCACATAGTTGAAATGCGGGGGCAGGTCCTGCACCAGCCAGCGCACCGTGCTGTCGCTGCCCTGTTCGGCCAGGGCGCCGCTGGCCTGTCCGGCGAGGACCAGGGCCAGCAGGGCCTTGCCGAGGGTGCGACGCATGGGCTCAGTCGCCTTCGACCCACTCGATGCGCGCACCCAGCGAGCAGATGTTCTCGACGAAATGCGGATGCGCGCGGCGGATCGGCGCGGCATGGCGTATCACCGAGCGGCCCGGGATGCTGGCCGCCACCATCAAGAGCGCGATGGCCACGCGGATGATGTAGGGGCTTTCGACCTCGGCCGCATGCAGGGGCTTGCCGCCGAAGGTGACCATGCGGTGCGGATCGGAGAGGAAGGCATGGGCGCCGAACTTGGAGAGTTCGCTGGTCCAGCCCATCGCGCCGTCGTAGATCTTGTTCCAGAACATCACGCTGCCCTCGGCCTTCACGCCCAGGGCCACGAAGATGGGCAGCAGGTCCACCGGCAGATAGGGCCAGGGGGCGGCCTCGACCTTTTGCAGGATGTTGCGGGTGAAGGGTTCCTTGACCTTGAGCGCGCCGGTGGTGATGGCGCGCGACCAGCCGTCCTTGTGCTCGATGCGGACGCCGAACTTGGCAAAGGTGCGGTCGATCAGCGGGAACTGCTCGGGCTGCGAGTTCTTCACCTGCACGTCGCCGCCGGTGATGGCGCCCAGCGCGAGGAAGGTGACGATCTCGTGGAAGTCTTCGGCAAAGGTGAAGTCGCCGCCGCCGAGCTTCTCGACGCCGCTGATCTTCAGGCGCGAGGTGCCCAGGCCCTCCAGCTTGGCGCCGAGCATCTGCATGAAGGCGCAGAACTCCTGCACATGCGGCTCGCTGGCGGCGTTCATCAGCGTGGAGGTGCCCTCGGCCAGCGCGGCGCAGAGCACGAAGTTCTCGGTGGTGGTGACCGAGGCGTAATCGGTCCAGTGGTCGTTGGCACGCAGCCGGCCCGGCACGTTCAGCAGCAGGCCGTCGCTCTGGCGCTCCACCACCGCGCCAAAGCGCTCGAACACCTCCACATGCGGGTCGATCTCGCGCGCGCCCAGGGTGCAGCCCTTCACATCGTCCTCGATGCGCGCCGCGCCGAAGCGCGCCATCAGGCCCGGCACCAGCATGATGCTGGAGCGCATTTCCTCGGGCAGGCGGTCGCTGGCCGGGTCGAAATGCGTGCTCTTGTGGTGCACGTCGAGGATGCCGGTCTGGAAGTCCACCTCCACCGAGCTGCCCAGGCTGCGGAACACCTCGAGGATCTTCTTGACGTCGGTGATCTCGGTGATGCCGCGCAGCCGCACCGGCTCGGCCGTGAGCAGGGTGGCGCACAAGATGGGCAGGATGGCGTTCTTGTTGGCCGAGGGAACGATGCGGCCGGCCAAGGGGGTGCCGCCGTGGACGATGAGGTTGGACATGGGAGGCTGCGGGTGCGGTCGCGGGAATGTTGACGCCGATTATCGGTGCAGGCGGCATTCGTCGTGCAGGCATGGCCGCCGTGCGTGAGTGCCTATGGTTCCGTCAATGGCCGCTCAACGGCTTCGCGAGAATCTCGGAGAAGGGCGGAATGTCATTGCCGCCACTTGCCAGACATTTGGTGATCATGTAGGCAAGTTTGCTGTCTGCATCGTGGAGCGGGACGGCGAACGATAGCCTTCCTGCCCATTTGTCGCTGTCGAGCATTTGCTGAAGTTTCATGCCACCTATTCCACGATGTTGAATCGCCTCAAGCGTCAAGCGGATGATGGGGTGCCGGCGAAGGTAGCCCTCATCCAAGTCAAGCATCACTTCATCGACAGTTTTGGAAGCCAGGGGTCGTAAGACTAGCCGCCACTGGCTGTAGTGGTCAGGCGTTGCGGTTGCAATTGCCAGTTGCGCGAGGACTGGAACAGCGACGTTCTCGTCGCCAGAGCCTAGAAGGTCGCGAGCCTTTAGCAGGCGGGCAATGTTTGCGAATCGAATCACCTTCCTAGGACTGTCAAGAACTCCAGCGAATAGTTCGAGCAGCTTGATTTCGAAATCGTCGAGAGTGGCGGGCAGAAACTTATCTGTGACGAACCTACGTGGCAGAGCATTTGCTACTGGGGACAACGCATGCGCGATTTGAGAGCTCAAGACCTCCATTGCATTGAGTTGAACAGGCGGGCGCGTCGAGAGAACTGATGCCAACAAGCTCTTGCCGGAGTCTGGCGTGATTGATGGGACCCAGTATGGAATCTGGAAGACTTTTTCCAAGTAGTCTGACGCCGAGGTAAGGGGATCGCTCCTGGTCGGCTCCCTAAGCATGCCGCGGTACTCCTGCGCTAGAGAACTTCCCACCCACCTGACGTCGACGGCTACAAACACGACAAACAATTTGAAGGCCAGCAGCATGTGAACCGCCTGCAGAACGTCAACAACTTTTGCAGGCGGACACCGGTCCACGTCGTCAATGAATAGGACGATGCGCTCGAACGGCAGCGGCTCAGCCTGGTACTTCCTGGCGAGCGACTTCAGGTCTGCAATCTCGTCCTTGGTAAGCAAGTTGTCCTTGCGCGCGCTCAGAATGACTTTGGCAACCTGCCGGCGAATTGCCTTCAGGTCAATTGCGTCTGAGCCTTGCGGGTTCTGCACCCGTCCGCTGACAAAGTTGGACAGCTCCTCGAAGTCCTTGCGGATTGTGGAGATGATGCTCAAATGCTTGGCGTATTCGCCGTCAGATGCCCGGGCTCGAACGAAGTTGATAAGTCGAGTGGCGGCAGACTGACCATGCAATGCTTCGCGTACCTCCGCGAGGCGCACTGAGGTTACCTTCAACAAGTCACTGGCGGCCTCAACGTTTGCCGAGGCCTTGGCTACCTCTGCCTCGTTCTCCGCGACAACTTTCTCGAAGTTCTCCAAGTTCCTTGCCACATGCGCATCGACGCGAGCTTTCGCATTCTTCAGCTTCTCCACAGCATGAAGCATCGGGCCGGCAGCCTTCTTAAACCAGGTCGCCAGAACCGTGGCAAGCACAGCTCCGGACGTGAACATCTCAGTCAACCAGTGGCGCTGCTCGTGCACCAACTCAAAGGCCGCCCGAAGCACTGTGACAGCCAAGAACGGCGCTGCGATGGTCGCGAACACAAAGAGAGCCGCAACCCAGGGTGAACCCAGATTCTTGACGATTGCCCAGAACAACTGCTTGGCCTGAACGCCGCTGCGAAGTAAAGCAGCGCCCTCTTCAGTTAGCTCCTTCGTAGAGGTAATAGCGCTCCCGATCCCGAACTCGTTGGCCGCTATTGCCAGTTCGTCTCTGGCAGCGACGATTTCGGTGTTTTCTGAGTCTCGGAAGGCGCTGACCATCAGGTCCGCGAACAGGTTGCCGGTGCGTGCCGGTTTTGCCTGCGCTTGCGCTAGCGACGTCTTGGCTCCTTCCAACTCCTGCTTGGCATGAAGGTGTTCTTTGCGAGCTTGGACAAGTGCCGCGGATGCTTCAAGAGTAAGGTTGCGCGCAGTGCTCAATTTTCCGAAAACGTCTTCGGGACTGACTGTTGACGTTGCGGCGGATAGCTCCTGGAATATGTGGCCAACAAGGCTTGCCCACAAATTTGTTTCTGCGTAGTGCCATGCGTTGAAGCGAATCTGAATTACTTTGCTGTGGAATTCCTTGCTCGAAGTTGAGCCCAGCCTCTGTTCCTTCGATTGCGCTGCGAGGGATGCGACCTCATTGTGGACAAGGTCCATAAAAAAGGACTTTCCCGCTCCCCAAGGCCCAAATACGCCAACGGCCAACGGCGGCGAAGTGCTCCGTGAGGCGGCGATCTGGGCAAATGCGCGCGCGTCTCCCAGCATGTCAAGGCTGTCTGTTCGACTGCTGCTCGAGGCCTCGTCGTTGCTAAAGGCCGGAATCACCCTGCTGATGATCGACGTTGCTGTTCCTGTCGACGGCGAGACCTTTAGGTCAATCGTTGCGCCGGGAATTTCAATGTCAGCCTGCGAGTCCGGTATTGCCGTCTTAGCGCCAGGTATGGCGGACTGCAGCGCCATAGCGATGTCTCTCTCCACCGCTAGGCCTACAGACTGGCTGGTGTGAGCACCTTTTGCTGGATCAACACCCACTGTCGCAAGGATCGACGTGCTGTCCCGCCCATCTTCTCCAAGGTCTAAGACACCAACAACGGGCGACGCATCAAGTGGGGCATCGACAGTTCTCTTCGGCAGAGTCACGCCGTGGTCGGCGCTCTCGATCCGATACTTCACGTCAAGGTCAGCCGTTGCGGACACGGTTCCTCGAGCGTTCGCGTGGAGACTGGTTGAGCTAGTCGAAACACCCTGACTTGCTGGCTCTGGTTCCAAGCCGGGGGGTACCGTACTAACTACAGAATCCAGCTCAATGCTGCTTTCCCCTGTGACTGGAGGTAGGGATTCGCCATTTGAAGGGCCGTTCGGTTTCGGGCCGTCGGCGTCGCTGGTGTTCATATCAACTCCCTTTTTATCTTCCGGCGGGCGCGCCGTGTGCGACGATTATGTTGCGAGCCACTGCTGGCACGGAGGGTTGCTAACCCGGTGCTACGTCTATCCTGGCTTGATCGTCTTCAATGGAAGTCCTGGCTAGCGATCCTCACTTCTCCAAGCAAGTGCGTCTGATCCTGCACCTTCGAAACGATGATGTTCCGAACCTCTCCCTCACGCTGCCACTCGCCCTTCACGGCCAAGAGCTTGCCACCCAGAATCACGTCGCAATGCTGCGCGGAGGCGTCCTGCCAAACCACAAGCTGAACATCCCCTGTTTCATCTTCCAGCGAAACGAATGTGACGTTCGAAGCGGCCGGCGTATCGCACATGACACCCGTCAGGTAAGGCATGAAGGTCCATTGCCGCGCTAAGGTTCCGGCGCTTCAAATCCTCTCGGATGAGCGGGAGCGAATGGCTTCGCAGCGACAAGCCCGGTGGGCCTCGGGGTCAAGCCTCGGGGGGCAGGCCTTGAACCTGTAGCATGACCTGACCACCCCATAGAGGCTACGCGACCGCAGTCTCTGTAGCCCCCCGAGCGCCGCTCAGCCCGCCGGGTCCAATCGCCGCGCCCGCGCCAGCCGCCAGGCTTCGGCCGGGTCGCCCTCGAACACCTGCTCGGCGGTGGTGGCGGTTTCGTGCAGCTGCGTGTCGATGGCGATGCGCTTGTCGAACACAAAGCATTCGCCCTGCCAGTCGGCGGCGGCGTCGGCCATGGTCTCGAAGTAGTTGAGGATGCCGCCGTCCAGCTGCGCCACCTTCAGGCCCAGTTCCTGCTGCATCCAGCCGCCCATCTTTTCGCAGCGTATGCCGCCGGTGCAGTACATGGCCACGGTCTTGCCGGCTCGCTTCCATTCGTCGGCATGGGCCTGCACATAGGCCGGAAAGTCGCGGAAATGGCGCACGCCGGGGTCGATCGCGCCCTCGAAGCGGCCCAGCCGCCATTCGAAGCTGTTGCGGTTGTCGATCAGCACCACGTCCTCGCGCCGCATCAGCGCGCGCCATTGCTGCGGCGAGACATGGCTGTCGGGCAGATCGGCCAGGCCGCTCACGCCGGGCAGGCCGAAGGCCACCAGCTCGGGTTTCACATGCACTTTCAGCAGCGTGAAGGGCGAGCGTTCGCAGGGGTTGTGCTTGAAATGCAGGTGAGCGAAGGCGCCTTCGAACACGGGGTCGCTTTGCAGTGCCGCTTCAAAGACCTGCATGTCCGCGGGACGCGCGCTGATCGCCGCGCTGATGCCCTCGGGCGCCACCAGGATGTTGCCGCCGAGTGTCGCGCTTGGTGCCGTGCCCAGCTCGCGCAGGCGCTGGGCCACGCGCTCGGGTTCGGCCAGGGGCACGAACTTGTAGAAGCTGTTGTGCAGGAACGCGGGCGAGGGATCCATTACACGTACAGCGCGGCGTCGAAGCTGGGCTCGGGGCGCGGCCACAGGGCCAGGCCGCCGGCCAGGGTAAAGACCTGAGCATGCCCGGCGCGTGCCAGCGCCAGCGCGGCCTGGGCGCTGCGGTTGCCGCTGCGGCAGAAGCACACCAGCGCCGAAGCGGGCGGCAGGCCCCATTGCGCGGGCGGCTCGCTGAGCAGGCGCGAGAGCGGCATCGCCAGCACCCGGGTGCCGGCCTCGAAGCGCGGCGCCTGGGTGAGGCGTTGCTCGTAGAGCTCGCGCACGTCCAGCAGCAGGGTGTCGGGCCGGCCGGCCAGCAGCTCGCTCAAGCCCCTGGGGTCGAGTACGCGCGGGGCCTCGCCGGCGCCAGCGGGGGCCTGGGCCGTCACCGGTGCGGCCTCTGCTTCGCGGCTGACGCGCAGGGCCTCGCCGCAGGCGCGGATGCGCGCGCAGGCCTCGGCGATGAAGGCCTCGTCCACCACCGGCCCGAAGGACATGCGTATCGCGCCGGCGGTCTGCCAGGCGGGCAGGCCCATGGCCTCCAGCACGAAGCTGGGCGCGGCCTTGGCGGCGCTGCAGGCCGAGCCGCCGCTGACGCGCACATCGGCGGCGTCGAACAGGTCCAGCAGCAGCTTGGAGGGGGTGCCCGGCACGGCGAAGTTGAGCGTGGTGGGCAGGCTTGTTTCCAGCGGCGCGTTCAGCACCAGCTCCGGGAAGGCGGCCCGCAGGGCCTCCAGCAGGCGCAGGCGGAAGCGCTGCAGCGTGGCGCCGTCGCGAAAGCAGCCCTGGCCCTCCTCATCCTCCAGCGCGGCCAGCACCGCGCCCAGCGCGGCAATGCCCGACATGTTCTCGGTGCCCGAGCGCAGGCTGCCCTCCTGGCCGCCGCCGGCGATCAGCGGCGTGAACGGTGCGCCCTCGCGCACATAGAGCAGGCCGATGCCCTTGGGCGCATAGAGCTTGTGGCCGGAGAAGGGCGCGTAGTCGATGTCCAGGGCCTGCAGGTGCAGGTCCAGCTTGCCCAGGCCCTGCACGCCGTCCACCATCCAGTAGCCCGAGCGTCCCGTCTGGCCGGCCAGCGCGGCGGCAATGCCCGCCAGATCGCTCACCACGCCGGTCTCGTTGTTGGCGGCCATGGTGCAGACGAGGCCGGCGCGGGCGGCATGGGCACGCAGCCAGGCGAGGTCGTGGCGGCCGTCGCTGCCGACGGGGATGGCCTGCAGCGTGCAGCCCAGGCCCAGCAAGTCGTTCCAATGCCGGAGTGCCTCGGGCACGGCCTTGTGTTCGGTGGCGCCATAGAGCAGCAGCTCGCCCACCGCCTCGCCCGCGGCACGGCGCTGGCGCAGCGCATGCAGGGCCGAGAGCACGGCGGTCTGGATGCCCTCGGTGGCGCCGCTGACGAACAGCAGCTGCCCGCTCTGCACGCCCAGCACGCGCCGGGCGCGGGCGCGCGTGGCGTCCATCAGCGCGCGCGCCTTCAGGCCGGTGCTGTGCACGCTGCTGGGGTTGCCGAAATCCTCCGCCATGGCCGCGAGCGCGGCCTGCCGGGCTTGTGCCAGCACGGGCGTGGTGGCGTTGGCGTCGAGATAGATGTCCATGGCAGGGCGCGGGCGTGGCAAGGGCGCAATGGTAATGCGCCCGGCCGCGCCGGGGCACTGCGCGCGTCGTCAGCGCGGCCGGCGCTGCCGGGCCAGGCCACCCACGCCGGCCAGGCCGGCCAGCAGCAGCAGCCAGCTTTGCGGCTCGGGCACCGCGGTGACCTCGAAGTCCAGCCGGCCCAGGCCCACGCTATAGGCCGAGTCCTGCCATTCGATCACCCAGCCCTGGCTGGACGCGGCCACCGCAAAGCTGAGCAGGGTGGCGGTATTGGTATTGGCGTCGCCGGCCGTCACCCCCGCCTGTAGGAGGGTCTGGGCGCCGCCGACTTCGTACACATGCACCTGGGTGCCGAGGCTGCTGTTCAGCCAGGCGCCCAGCGCAAAGCCGTTCAGCTTGACCTGGTAGCCGGGCAGGGCCTGCAGCGTGATGCTGGCATGCGAGCCGGCGTCCTCGCTGCCGGCGTAGAGGGCGCCGGGCAGGTCGTTGTAGCCGTCCTTCCACCAGCTCAGGCTCCAGTTGTCCGGGGTGCTGAGGTCGCGGTATTCGATGTGCAGGCCGGCCTGGTCGCCGAAACCCTGCAGCACCGGGCCGCCCGAGCCGGGGTCGCAGTCCGCGCCCGGTCCGGCCCCGAACCAGTCCGAGGCGCAGCCCGCCGCGCCGTCGAAGTTGAGCACCGTGGCACCGGCGCTGGCGCAAAGGCCGAGCAGCAGCGAAAGGCTGGCGAGCGAGGTCTTCATCATGGAGCGACTCCCGTGGACCGAAGGGCCGGCCCAGTCTAGTGATCTGGCGCGCCGCGTCCATCCCCCTGTTTGAAGCGCCCACCTACAATCCCGCAGCCTCGACTGCCCTTGCCCCATGACGCTCGCCACCCGCCTCGCCGTTGTGCCCCAGTATTTGCTGCCCAAGCAGGCCCTGACGCGCCTGGCGGGGGCGTTTGCACGTGCCCGGCTGGGCGGCCTCACCACCTGGGCGATCCGCCGCTTCGTGGCGCGCTACCAGGTGAATATGGCCGAGGCCGACCGCAGCAGGCCGGAGAGCTACGAGAGCTTCAACGAATTCTTCACGCGCCCGCTCAAGCTGGGTGCGCGGCCCATCGCCCAGGCCGAGCTGGTGTGCCCGGTGGACGGCGCGATCAGCCAGTTCGGCGCCATCCAGGGCGAACAGATCTTCCAGGCCAAGGGCCACCAGTTCACGACCACCGCCCTGGTGGGGGGCGATGCCCGGCTGGCCGCGCAGTTCCAGGACGGGGTGTTCGCCAACCTCTACCTGAGCCCGCGCGACTACCACCGCATCCACATGCCCTGCGCCGGCCGGCTCACGCGCATGATCCATGTGCCGGGCGAGCTGTTCTCGGTGAACCCGACCACCGCCGCCGGCGTGCCGGGCCTGTTCGCCCGCAACGAGCGCGTGGTGTGCGTGTTCGAGAGCACCAAGGGCCCCTTCGTGCTGGTGCTGGTGGGCGCCACCATCGTCGGCTCGATGGCCACCACCTGGCATGGCGTGGTGAACCCGCCGCGCCCCGGCCATCTGCGCGAATGGTTCTATGAGGACCAGCGCATCGACCTCGCCCAGGGCGAGGAGATGGGCCGCTTCCTGCTCGGCTCCACCGTGGTGATGCTGTTCCCCAAGGGGCCGCTCGCCTTCAACCCGGCCTGGCGGCCGGGCGGCGCGGTGCGCCTGGGCGAGGTGATGGCGACGGCGCTGGCAGCATCGAAATAAAGGCCCGCAGTGCCGGGCTGGTCTGGCGCCGGCCTGGGTAGTAGAGGGCAAAACCTGTCCCCGCCGGGCACCAGTCGCCCAGCACCTGCAGCAGGCGCCCGCTGGCCAGGTGCGCGCGCGCCGCGGCCTCGTAGACATAGGCGTAACCGATGCCGTCCAGCGCGGCAGCCAAGGCCACGCTCTGGTCGTCCACCGTCAGCGCGCCCGCCGGGGTGATGGTCTGGCGCTCATCGCCGCGCTCGAACTCCCAGCGGAACGTCGCGCCACTGGCAAAGCGCTGGCGTATGCAGGCCTGCGGCGGCAGCTCGCTGGGGTGCGCAGGGGCTGCGGCCTTGGTCAGCACGGCCGGCGCGGCCACCACCACGAAGCGCTGGGTGCCGCCCAGCGGCACCGCCACCATGTCCTTGGGCAGACGTTCGCTGAAGCGCACTCCCGCATCGAAGCCCAGCGCCACGATGTCCACCAGCGCATCCTGGGTGCAGAGTTCCACCTGCACGCCAGGATGGGCGGCCACGAAACGCGCCACGATGGGGGTGAGCAGCAGCCGAGCGGCGCTGCGCGGCACCGACAGGCGCAGCGTGCCGCTGAGTTCGTCGCGCAGGGCGCCCAAGCCGGTGAAGGCGGTCGCCAAGCTCTGCAGCGCCGGCCGCGTCTGATCCAGCAGCTGCTGGCCAGCCGCGCTGAGCGCCACGCTGCGGGTGCTGCGCAGCAGCAGGGGCACGCCCAACTGGGCCTCCAGGCGGCGCACCGCCTGGCTCACCGCCGAGGCGCTGAGCCCGAGGTTCAGCGCCGCGCGCCGGTAGCTGAGGGCATCGGCCACCGCCACAAAGATGCGCAATTGCTGGAGTTCGGGCTCGGCCATGGCGGCATTGTGGCGTCAGCGCAGCAGGGCCTCCAACTGGCCCAGCGCGCGCAGGGTCTGCAGGCAGGCCTGCGCCACCTCCTGGCCCTTCTTCACGAAGTGGGCAGCAAAGTAGCGCTGGTGCTCCGCGTGCTCGTGGAAGTGGTGCGGGGTCAGCACGGCCGAGAACACCGGCACGTCGGTGTCTAGCTGCACGCGCATCAGCGCATCGATGACGGCGCCGGCCACGAATTCATGGCGGTAGATGCCGCCGTCGACCACCAGCCCGCAGGCAATGATGGCCTGGTAGCGCCCGCTGCACGCCAGGCGCTGGGCATGCAAGGGGATCTCGAAGGCACCGGGTACCTCGAATTCGTCGACATGGTCGTCCGGATGGCCCTGGGCCCGGAGTTCGCCCTGGAGCGCCTGGCGCGCCTGGCCGACGATCTCGCGATGCCAGCAAGCGCTGAGCACGGCGATGCGCGGAGTGGCTGAAGTGGAAGTGGAAAGCTGATTCATGCGAACCTCGACAGGTTGAAGACAAGAATCAGGGCAAGCACGCAAACGCACGGCGACGCCGGACCTTGCGCGCGGGTTGACCACGGCGAAGCCCGGCGTTCGCCGTGCACTCACGTTCTCTTTCATCCGGACTGTGACCGTCGGCCCTGGCATCGCACCAGGTCTGCTGACCCCGCGGCCTAACGGCTGCGGGCGCTCGCGGGCTCATGCGCTTGCGCGCACATACCGCCGGTGGGGAATTTCGCCCCGCCCTGAGAACGTCGCCGACTCTTGCGAGCCGGCGGCGCGATTGTAGGAGGCGCTGTGAAGCGCCACTGCACAGCCTGTGCAGGCCGGCGAGGCTGCCAGCGGCACCTGGACTCATGCACCATGGCGACCATTGCCGAACAGTGAACAGGGAGTCGCAGATGCCGATCAATCAAGTGCAACATTGGGCCGCCTTCTCAGATGGCGAACATGGCGGCAACCCCGCCGGCGTGCTGCTGGCCGAGCAATTGCCGGCCGACGCCGAGATGCAGGCCCTGGCCACGGCACTGGGCTATTCCGAGACCGTGTTTGCCGCCCCGCAGGCCGGCGGCGACTGGCGCGTGCGCTACTTCTCGCCCGAGGCCGAGGTGCCCTTTTGCGGCCATGCCACCATCGCCCTGGGGGCGGCGCTGGCGTGCGTGCATGGCGAGGCCAGCTACGCGCTGCAGCTGAACCAGGCGCGCATCAGCGTGCAGGGACAGCATGCCGGCGCGCTCACCGCGGCGACGCTGCAGTCGCCGCCATCGCGCAGCCAGGCTGCACCCGCCGAACTGCTGGCCGAGGCGCTGGCGCTGTTCGGCCTGCAGGCCGAAGACCTGGACCCGCGCCTGCCTCCGGCCGTGGCACATGCGGGAGCCGACCATCTGCTGCTGATGCTGCGCGGGCGCGCGCGCCTGGCGGCCATGCATTACGAGCTGGAGGCGGGGCGGCGCCTGATGCAGGCGCACGGCCTCACCACCATCCTGCTGGGTTGGGCCGAGACACCGCGCCTGTTCCACACGCGCAATGCCTTCGCCATCGGCGGCGTGCTGGAAGACCCGGCCACCGGCGCCGCCAGCGCCGCGCTGGGCGGCTATTTGCGCGACATCGGCTGGCCGCACGAGGGCAGCATCGAGATCGTGCAGGGCGAGGACATGGGCATGCGCTCGCTCCTGCGGGTGGAGATCGGCGGCGAAGCGGGCGCCTCGCTGCGCGTCTCGGGCACGGCGCGTCAGCTGCGCGCCTGAGCCAGCAACTCGCCGGCCGCCGCCGTGCTGAGCGGCCGGCCGAGGTGGAAGCCCTGCAGCTGGGTGCAGCCCAGCGCCTCCAGGGCCTGCGCCTGGTCTTCCGTCTCCACCCCTTCGGCGACGATCTCCAGCCCCAGCGAATGGCCCAGCGCGCAGGTGGCGCGCAGCACCGCCGCGGCGTCGGCGCGCGGCAGCGGCTCCACCATGCTGCGGTCCAGCTTCATGGTGCTGATGGGCAGCTTGCGCAACATCGTCAGCGAGGACTGGCCGGTGCCGAAGTCGTCCAGCGAGCACAGCACGCCGGCGCGCTTGAGCCGCTCCAGCTGCGGCAGCACATGGCCCAGGTGGCCGATCGCGGCGGTCTCGGTGATCTCGATCTCGATCGCCGCGTGCGGTAGGCCGGCC
>Ga0208125_100773_pt1 | contig 14862 bp, 14 predicted proteins | sample LakWasM128_HOW14_2_FD_183938 | JGI IMG/M metagenome (GOLD analysis project Ga0208125, IMG submission 183938) | Freshwater sediment methanotrophic microbial communities from Lake Washington under simulated oxygen tension - Sediment Metagenome... | ecosystem: Environmental > Aquatic > Freshwater >... | reverse complement strand
GCGCGAACGGGTCGATTTAGACGCGTAACCGTAGTGTTGGTAAAACAGGCGGCAGAACCTGCGTTCTGCCGCTTTTTTTATGTCGATTTAGGTAAAATGCGGCATGCGTTATTTATATCTGACAGGTGGATTTCTGCTATTCCTCGCGGCCTTGGGTTTCGCTCTCAAGAACACCGCCCCGGTCACGCTGGAATACTATCTGGGGCTGCAATGGCATGCTCCGCTCATATTGGTCATGCTGCTCGCTTTCTGCGCCGGTGCGCTGGCCGGCATCATTGCCTGCCTGACACTCGTCATACAACAACGTCGCCGTCTGCTGGCGATACAACGCGAACTGCACGCTTTGCAGTCCAGTCAGGACTGACCCCTTCACATCATGGAATTCGAATACTGGTGGCTGTTGGCCCTCCCCCTGTTTTTCCTGCTCGGCTGGCTGGCCGCACGCATGGATCTCAAGCAGTTGCTCACCGAGTCGAGCGCGATGCCTGCAGCCTATTTCAAAGGTCTGAATTTCCTCATCAAGGAACAGCACGATAAAGCCATTGAGGCTTTTATCGAGGCGGTGCAGATCAATTCGGAATCGCTCGAATTGCATTTTGCGCTCGGCAGCCTGTTTCGCCTGCGCGGTGAAATCGACCGTGCGATCCATCTGCATACCAACCTGCTCGAACGTCCGCAGCTGTCGGATATCCAGCGCTTCGCCATCATGGCCGAACTGGCGCAGGACTACCTGAAGGCAGGCCTGTTCGACCGGGCCGAAGAGCTTTTCCGCGCCTTGTGTGCATCGCCCACCTATCAGCAGCCGGCACTGCGTTCCCTGCTGGATATCTACATTCGCGAACGCGACTGGCTGCGCGCCATCGAGACGGCAACGGAGCTGGAGCGCGCGTCCGGCGTTCGCTTCCATAAGGAAATCGCGCAGTTTCACTGCGAACTGGCCGTCGAGGCAGCCTCCGCGGTCGGCGCCGACCAAACCAGGAAATACCTGGCGGAAGCGCTGGCAGCCAATCCGGAATGCGTGCGCGCCACCATCATGCTGGGCGACATGGAAGCAGCGGCGGGTTCGCGGCTGGAGGCCATCGTCACCTGGAAACGTGTCGAGCAGCAGAAACCGCAATATCTCGGACTAGTCGCTTCACGCCTGCTCCAAAACTATACAGATCAAGGGAAAACCGGCGAAGGTCTGGAGTTGCTCAAGATATGGATGGAAAAATACAGCCTGCCTTCCATCCTCAATATCATCTACGAAGCGACTCTGAAGCACGAAGGCGCAGATGCTGCCGCCAAATTGGCCCGTACCGAGTTGGTCCGCAAGCCTAGCTTGAACATCCTGGACCGCCTGCTTCAGGCGCGTGAGATTGAAAAAAGCGGCGAAGAGAGCGACGTCGGCCTGATCAAGAATACCGTTCACCACTTCCTCGGCAACACGCGCAGCTACTGCTGCAGCCAGTGCGGCTTCCGCGCACGCCAGTACTACTGGCAGTGCCCGGGCTGCAATCACTGGGAAAGCTTTCCGCCGGAACCCAAGGAGCAACCGCTACGATGACCGCACAGCATCACGATCCGAAAATTGTCGTCGCGCTCGATTTCGCGGAAGCGAAGCAGGCGCTGGCCTTTGTCGACCGGATTGATCCCACGCTTTGCCGAGTAAAGGTCGGCAAGGAGTTGTTCACCGCAGAAGGGCCGCGTTTTGTGGAAGAGCTGGTAAAACGGGATTTCGGCGTCTTCCTCGACCTCAAGTTCCACGATATCCCCAACACGGTGGCCAAAGCCTGCGAAGCTGCCACCAGGCTAGGGGTGTGGATGCTGAACGTGCATGCCTCGGGCGGCCGCGCGATGATGGAGGCCGCGCGCAATGCGATAGACAAGTCCTCGCAACAGCCTTTGCTGATCGCCGTCACGGTGCTCACCAGCATGGATCAGGCCGCGCTGAACGAAATTGGCATATCGGGCAAGTTACAGGACCAGGTGTTGCGCCTGGCTTTGCTGACCGAGCAGGCTGGCCTCGATGGCGTTGTCTGCTCAGCCCAGGAAGCCACCCTGCTGCGCCAGCATGTAAAGCAGGATTTTTGCCTGGTCACCCCGGGAATCCGTCCCGCCGCGGCCGGCAAGGATGATCAGTCGCGCGTAGTCACCCCGGCAGATGCACTGCAGCAAGGGTCGAGCTATCTTGTGATCGGCCGCCCCATTACGCAGGCAGCCGATCCGCTCAAGGCGCTCCATGCCATTATCGATGAAATTTTAGCCGCTTAAGTTGAGCACAGATACTCATACCGCATAGTTGAGTTTAAATATAATCGATCAAGAGGTATCGGTACACGCGCCGATGCATCCTCGCCAATCGTCAACTATTCAGGAGAACAACATGAAAAAACTCTTAGCGGTCTTTGCGCTTGCATTTGCATTTGCGTTTACTTGTTCCGCTCAGACTGCCGTCAATCTCAATACCGCGACCCAGGCAGAGCTCGAAAACGTTGATGGCATTGGCCCGAAAAAAGCGCAAGCGATCATCGATTTCCGTAAGAAGAACGGCGCATTCAGATCCGTGGATGACCTGGACAAGGTGCCCGGCTTCGGCAAGAAAAGCGTAGACATGATGAAAAAGAATATCACCGTAGGCTCTCCCAAAGCGGCAGGCAGCGGGAAAGTGGCCGACGTCAAAACAGTAAAAGAGAAAACCACGAAATAATCTTCTCTCTCGGCAATAAAAAAGCCCCGCATCGCGGGGCTTTTTGTTACACGACTCGAATCAGTCGTGATGCTTGCTGTGACCAGGATTGTGCTTATTCTTCTGATGACCATATGCATGCCCGTGCTTCTTGTTATGGTGGCGATGCTCATCGCCATCCTCAACCACGATGACCTGGGTCGCAGCAACTGGCATGGCAACCGCCGTTTTAACTGCCGGGGCAGTGCTGGTTTCGCCCACCGATTTGCCGACTGCGGAGCCTGCCGCACCGCCCACGCCCGCGCCAACAACCGCACCGGTCTTGCCGCCCACCGACTGTCCGACCGCAGCACCGGCAGCGCCGCCTACCGCGCCGCCTACGACAGCACCAGTCTTACCTTCGCCTTGCGTGGTCACGGCCGCGCCTACGCCGCCGCCCACGGCACCTCCCACGACTGCGCCGGTTTTACCGCCAACCGCCTGACCAATGGCAGTGCCCGCCGCGGCACCCACGCCGCCGCCGACCGCCGTCTTGACAGTGCTATCTTCGGCCATTGCCGGGCCGGCTACCAAAAGAATCAAAACAAAAAAAGAAAATCTCATAGGTACCTGACTATTTATTGTTAGTGGAATTTATTTAACGCGCATGCCCGGTTGTGCACCGGCATCCGGCGACAGAATATATGGCCCGCCGCGCTCGTCGCTCGCTGCAAGCACCATGCCTTCCGACATGCCGAATTTCATTTTGCGTGGAACGAGATTGGCAACCATCACCGTCAGCCGGCCGACGAGCGTCGCCGGATCGTAGGCGGATTTGATGCCGGCAAACACCTGGCGCGGTTGTTCCTCGCCAATATCCAGCGACAGGCGCAGCAGCTTCTCGGCCCCTTCGACGTGGGCCGCCTCGACGATCTTCGCGATGCGGAGATCGACCTTGGCGAAATCGTCGATGGAGATGTAATCACCAGCCTCGATGGCAGAGGCAACTGGAGCGCCGTTCGCTGCCTCCACCTTGGCGGGAGCGGCTTGCGGTGCCGCAGCGGTTTGCAATGATTCTTTATTGGCTTCGACCATGGCTTCTATCTGTTTAGGATCAATTCGGGTTACCAGATGCTGGTAAGTTTCGATGGCATGACCGTCATTCAGGCCATTTTGTACGGCATTCCATTCCAGCGGCGCAATTTTCAGGAACGCTTCAATCGAGGTTGCGAGCTTGGGCAGCACCGGCTTGAGATATAGCGTCAGCAGACGGAACATTTCGAGCGCATCGGAACATACCGTATGCAGGGCCGCCTCCTGGCCCTCCTTCTTCGCCATATCCCACGGGGCAGCTTCCGCCACATAGGCATTGGCCTTGTCGGCCAGTGCCATGATTTCGCGCAATGCGCGACCGTAATCGCGAGCGGCGTAGCTGTCGGCGATCGCCTGGGCGGCCGCACGCATTTCGGCAATCACGGGGCGGGCCGAGGCCGCGCGCACTTTGCCGTCGAAGCGCTTGGCGATGAACCCGGCCGTACGGCTGGCGATATTGATGTACTTGCCCACCAGATCGGAATTCACGCGCGCGACGAAGTCTTCCAAGTTCAGGTCGATGTCTTCCATCGTGCCGTTCAGCTTGGCGGCATAGTAATAGCGCAGGTATTCCGGGTTTTTCACGTGATCGAGGTAGCTGCGCGCGGTGATGAAGGTGCCGCGCGATTTGGACATTTTCTCGCCGTTCACGGTAAGGAATCCGTGCGCATAGATTTGCGTCGGCTTGCGGTAGCCGGAGTATTCCAGCGTTGCTGGCCAGAACAGTGCATGGAAATAGAGGATGTCCTTGCCGATAAAGTGATACAGCTCGGTTGTGCTGTCCTTTTTCCAATATTCGTCGAAATCCAGGCCTTTCCTGGCGCACAGGTTCTTGAAACTGGCCATGTAACCGATGGGCGCATCCAGCCACACATAGAAATATTTGCCCGGCGCATCGGGAATTTCGAAACCGAAATATGGCGCGTCGCGCGAGATGTCCCAATCCGACAGGCCGGAGGCGAACCATTCGCCCATCTTGTTCGCGGCTTCAGCCTGCAGCGTGCCGGAACGCGTCCAGTTCTTGAGGAAATCTTCGCATTCGGACAGCTTGAAGAAATAGTGCTCGGTTTCCTTGCGTACCGGGGTCGCGCCGGAAACCGCGGAGAACGGGTTGATCAGCTCGGTCGGGCTGTAGGTCGCGCCGCACACTTCGCAGGAGTCGCCGTATTGATCCTTGGCATGGCACTTGGGACATTCGCCCTTGATGAAACGATCCGGCAGGAACATGTTCTTGACCGGGTCGTAATACTGTTCGATGGTTTTCGTCGCGATCTTGCCGTTGGCCTTGAGCGCGCGGTAGATGCCCTGTGCCAATTCCTTGTTTTCGGAGGAGTTGGTCGAGTGGTAATTATCGAACGCCACAAGGAACTCCGCGAAGTCTGCCGCATGCTCGGCATGAACCTTGTCGATCAGTTGTTCCGGTGTGATGCCTTCTTTCTCGGCGCGCAACATGATGGGCGTGCCATGCGTGTCGTCGGCGCAGACATAATGCACCTCATGCCCTTGCATCTTCTGGAAGCGTACCCAAACGTCCGTCTGGATGTACTCCACCAGATGGCCCAAATGAATGCTGCCGTTGGCGTATGGCAAAGCGGAGGTGACGAGAATTTTGCGGGTCATGTACGGAGATTAAATACTTGTGAAAGATGGGCATTTTAGCAAATGACGCGCACCTTCACATGCGATAAAATTTATAGTTGATCCCATTAGTCAGGAATTCCCCTCCATCATGTCCCTCTCCGAACTTCAAGTGCAGGCAGCACTCAAGGAAATCGTCGACCCTAATACCGGCAAGGATTTCGTCGCAACAAAATCCGCGCGCAACATCCGCATCGACGGCAACAGCGTCGCGCTCGATATTGTGCTCGGCTATCCGGCCAAAACGATCGCCGCCGACATCCAGAAACTGGTAACCGACAAGCTGAAAACCCTGCCCGAAGTCGGCAGCGTATTCGTCAACGTCACCAGCAAAATCGTGTCACACAGCGTACAACGCGGCGTGCAGCTGATTCCGGGCGTGAAGAACATTATCGCCGTCGCTTCGGGCAAGGGCGGCGTCGGCAAGTCCACGACGGCGGTCAACCTGGCACTAGCATTGGCCGCCGAGGGTGCACAGGTTGGTATTCTCGACGCCGACATTTATGGTCCGTCCCAGCCGCAAATGCTGGGCATCACCGCCCGTCCGGAAAGCGCAGACGGCAAGAGCATGGAGCCGCTGGAACGCTACGGCATCCAGGCCATGTCCATCGGTTTCCTGATCGATATGGATACGCCCATGGTATGGCGCGGACCCATGGTCACTGGGGCGCTGGAGCAGTTGTTGCGCGAGACCAACTGGCGCGAGCTGGATTATCTCGTCATCGACCTGCCGCCGGGCACCGGCGATATTCAACTCACGCTATCGCAGAAAGTGCCGGTCACTGGGGCGGTCATCGTCACCACGCCGCAGGATATTGCGCTGCTGGACGCACGCAAGGGGTTGAAGATGTTCGAAAAGGTTGGCGTGCCCATCGTGGGTATCGTCGAGAACATGAGCACGCACATCTGCTCTCAATGCGGCCATGAAGAACACGTTTTTGGTGCCGGCGGCGGCGCACAGATGTGCAAGGACTACAATGTCGATCTGCTCGGTTCCTTGCCGCTCGATATCAAAATCCGCGAACAGACCGACAGCGGCATGCCCACCGTGGTCGCCGAGCCCGACAGCAAGATCGCCGGCGTGTATCGCCAAATCGCACGCCGTACGGCGGTCAAGCTGTCTGAATTCGGGCTGGATCACAGCAGCAAGTTCCCCAACATCGTGATCCAGAACACCTAGCCTCGGCCTCATCTGCCATGGACGCCGCATGCGATGCCTGCATGCGGCGTTCAGTTCATGCTACGGCCGATCCGCCATCAGATCGACGCGCTCGAATTTCCCCAACACCTAAGTCGAAAAGCCTTGCCAATCAAGCGGCAACTTCAATTTGAAGTGTCCGCATTGTCATGCATACGTTAAAATGCATCCCTTTATTTTGTTGCGGCTGCTCGCCGCCTACTGGGTTGTACCATGAATACACCGCACAAACCGGCTACCGACGACGTTCGCGTCAAGGCCATCAGGGAAGTCGTCCCGCCTTCGCGCATTCTGGCGGAACTGGCCGCAAACCATGGCGCCTCGGAGAACATCGTCACCACGCGCCACGACATTCACCGCATCCTGCATGGTGCAGACGATCGCCTGCTGGTCATCATCGGCCCTTGCTCCATTCACGATCACAAGGCTGCACTCGAGTATGCCGAGCGCTTGATGGAACAGCGGAACCGTTTATCCGCCGACCTGCTGATCGTGATGCGCGTGTATTTCGAAAAGCCGCGCACCACCGTGGGCTGGAAAGGCCTGATCAACGACCCACATCTGGACGGCAGCTTCAGCATCAACGACGGCCTGCGTCTTGCACGGCAGATTCTTTTGGAAATCAATGAACTCGGAATGCCCGCAGGCACCGAGTTCCTGGACGTAATCACGCCGCAATACACCGCCGACCTGGTTTCCTGGGGTGCTATCGGCGCGCGCACCACTGAAAGCCAGGTCCACCGCGAACTGGCTTCCGGCCTGTCCTGCCCGGTCGGATTCAAGAACGGTACCGACGGCAATATCCGTATCGCGGTGGACGCCATCAAGGCGGCTGCCTGCCCGCATCATTTCCTGGCCGTTACCAAGGCCGGCCACTCCGCCATTGTGTCGACCGCCGGCAACGAAGATTGCCATGTGATATTGCGCGGCGGCAAGCAGCCGAATTACGATGCCTCCAGCGTCGATGAAGCATGCAAAGAGCTAGCAAAATCCGGTCTCGCACCGCGCGTCATGATCGACTGCTCGCACGCCAACAGCAGCAAGCAATACAAGCGCCAGACGGATGTCGCGCAGGATGTCGCCGGCCAGTTGGCCGCGGGTGATCAACGCATATTCGGCCTGATGGTCGAGTCACACCTTAACGAAGGCCGGCAGGAACTCGAGGACGGTTGCGTGCTGGAGTACGGCAAATCCATCACCGACGCATGCCTGGGATGGCAAGACACCATCGGCCTGTTGGATATACTGGCACAGGGCGTACGCGCCCGCCGCAAGGTGTACGAAGACAAGGAAGAGGATTAAGCCTGCGCTACCGGCCTGCATCAGCCGGTAGCGCAGACGGGAATAAATGTCCCGGCAACGCACCTAAATTTCATACAAAATCGGCAACTTGCGCCGTATAATGCCCCCTCTTTTTCAGTCACTTACCTAATCTAGCGACTATGAGCATAAAATCCGACAAATGGATCCGCCGCATGGCGGAACAGCACGGCATGATCGAACCATTCGAGCCGCGCCAGGTCAAGGAAGCCAACGGACACAAGCTGGTGTCGTACGGCACTTCGAGCTACGGCTACGATATCCGCTGCTCCAGCGAATTCAAGCTGTTCACCAACCTGAACAGCACCATCGTGGATCCGAAGAATTTTGACCCGAATTCGTTTGTCGAAGTGGATGCCGACTACTGCATCATTCCGCCCAATTCGTTTGCCTTGGCGCGCACGGTGGAGTATTTCCGCATCCCGCGCAATGTATTGACGATTTGCCTGGGCAAATCGACCTATGCGCGATGCGGCATCATCGTCAATGTGACGCCGTTCGAACCGGAATGGGAAGGTTATGTGACACTGGAATTCAGCAACACCACGCCGCTGCCAGCCAAGATTTACGCCAATGAAGGCTGCGCGCAGGTATTGTTCTTCGAAGCGGATGACGATGACGTATGCGAAACATCCTATAAGGACCGCGGCGGCAAATATCAGGGCCAGCATGGCGTAACGCTGCCCAAAATTTAGAAGCTGATGGAATCTTCTGAGGCTATGCAACTGAATATCGAAAAAATCGTCTGGCGCGGCCCCAAGGGCGAAGTAATCGCCTGCACCGAAAAGAACAAGGTGATGCGCGAAAACCTGGAAGAACTGCGCCAGATGGCGCAGGACGCGCTGGAAGACGCCGTACTGATGGGCTGCGACGAAGAACAGGTTCGCAGCACGCTGGCCGAGCTGATGCTCAGCCTGGTCAACCCCTACCCCCCTCGCGAATAGCGCGCGCATTCTTGCCTGCGCCTTCTTTTTCACATCCTCTTTTGCGTGAGGAAATGCCATGAAATTTCGTTTTCCCGTCGTCATCATTGACGAAGACTTCCGCTCCGAAAACACTTCGGGCCTGGGTATCCGCGTCCTGGCCAAAGCCATCGAGGATGAAGGTTTCGAAGTGCTGGGCGTCACCAGCTTTGTCGATATGTCTTCGTTCGCACAGCAACAAAGCCGCGCGTCGGCTTTCATCCTGTCGATAGACGATGAGGAATTCGCGGAGGAATCCCAGGAAGCCCTCGATCGCCTGCGTGCCTTCGTGGACGAGATCCGGTTCCGCAACGAGGAAATCCCGATCTTTCTGCATGGCGAAACGCGGACGTCGCGCCATATCCCGAATGAAATCCTGCGCGAATTGAATGGCTTCATCCACATGTACGAGGACACGCCGGAATTCATCGCGCGCTACATCGTGCGCGAGGCACGCACTTACCTCGATTCGTTGCCGCCACCTTTCTTCCGCGCGCTGACGCATTACGCGGCCGACGGTTCGTATTCCTGGCATTGTCCAGGGCACTCTGGCGGTGTCGCCTTCCTGAAATCGCCGGTCGGACAGATGTTCCACCAGTTCTTCGGCGAAAACATGCTGCGCGCCGACGTTTGCAACGCCGTGGACGAGCTCGGTCAACTGCTCGATCACACCGGCCCGGTAGCGGCTTCCGAACGCAATGCGGCGCGCATTTTCAACTGCGATCACCTGTTCTTCGTCACCAACGGTACATCGACTTCCAACAAGATTGTCTGGCACTCGACCGTGGCTCCGGGCGACATCGTGGTGGTAGACCGCAACTGCCACAAATCCATCCTGCATTCGATCATGATGACCGGTGCGATTCCCGTCTTTTTGATGCCGACGCGCAACCATTTCGGCATCATCGGGCCGATCCCGCTGGAAGAATTCAAGCCGGAAAACATCCAGAAGAAGATCGATGCCAATCCGTTCGCACGCGGGGTAAAAAACAAGCCGCGCGTGCTGACCATCACGCAAAGCACTTACGACGGCATTCTGTATAACGTCGACACCATCAAGCAGATGCTGGACGGCGAAATCGACACGCTGCACTTCGACGAAGCCTGGTTGCCGCACGCCACTTTCCATGACTTCTACCGCAGCATGCACGCGATCGGCAAGGACCGGCCGCGTTGCGAAACGTCCATGCTGTTTGCGACGCAGTCGACGCACAAACTGCTGGCCGGGCTCTCCCAGGCGTCGCAGATCCTGGTGCAGGACGCAACCGAGAACAAACTGGATCGCGATGTGTTCAACGAAGCCTACCTGATGCACACATCGACCAGCCCGCAATATTCGATCATCGCCTCGTGCGATGTCGCAGCTGCGATGATGGAGCCGCCCGGCGGCACCGCGCTTGTCGAGGAGTCGATCATGGAAGCGCTGGATTTCCGCCGCGCGATGCGCAAGGTGGACGCGGAATGGGGCGCGGACTGGTGGTTCAAGGTCTGGGGGCCGGATTACCTGGCGGAAGAAGGCATTGGCGAGCGCGAAGACTGGATGCTGCGCGACTCCGAGCGCTGGCATGGTTTCAGCAATCTCGCGGCGGGCTTCAACATGCTGGACCCGATCAAGGCCACCGTGATCACTCCGGGCCTCGACGTGGACGGCTCGTTCTCGGACGACATCGGTATCCCGGCGGCCATCGTCACCAAATACCTGGCCGAGCATGGCGTTATCGTGGAAAAGACCGGCCTGTATTCGTTCTTCATCATGTTCACCATCGGCATCACCAAGGGCCGCTGGAACACGCTGGTGACCGCGCTGCAGCAATTCAAGGACGACTACGACAAGAACCAGCCGCTGTGGCGCGTTCTGCCGGAATTCGTCATAAAGCAGCCGCGCTACGAGAAGATCGGCCTGCGCGAACTGTGCTCGCAGATTCACGGCATCTACAAGGCCAACGACATCGCTCGCCTGACCACGGAAATGTATCTCTCGAACATGATTCCGGCGATGAAACCGGCCGATGCCTTCGCCAAGATGGCGCACAAGGAAATCGAGCGCATCGAAATCGACAATCTTGAAGGCCGCGTGACCAGCGTGTTGCTGACACCCTACCCGCCGGGCATTCCGCTATTGATTCCGGGCGAGCGCTTCAACAGCACCATCGTGCGCTATTTGAAGTTCGCACGCGAGTTCAACGAGCGCTTCCCCGGCTTCGAGACCGACATCCACGGCCTGGTGAAGGAAGTCTCGCCGGACGGCAAGGTGGGTTATTACGTGGACTGCGTAGCCGGCTAGATACTTGCAGCTTCGCGGCCATAAACCACGAAGCTGTAAGCCAGGCCTTCGGAGCTGACGTGCTCTTCGCGCGTCAGCTCGCGCCAGGCACTTTGATCGTACTCCGGAAAATACGCGTCGGCTGCGTACTCGCCGCGAATCTCGGTCAGATAAAGCTTGTCCGCTTTCTTCAATGCTTCGCGATACAGCTCCGCGCCGCCGATCACGAAGATTTCCGCATCGTTCCCGCATTGCAAAATGGCCGAATCCAGTGACCCGGCCGTCATTGCCCCTTCGACGCAATAGTCCGTTTGGCGCGTCACAATCACCGTTGTACGGCCCGGCAGCAACCTACCCAACGACTCGTAGGTCTTACGTCCCATGATAATATGGTGACCCATCGTAAGGCTGCGGAAATGCTTGAGATCTTCAGGCAAATGCCAGGGTAAGGCATTATCGAGGCCGATTGCCTTATTGTCAGCAACTGCGGCAATGACGGAAACACAGGACATATTTAGAGCCTATCTCAGTAGTAAACAAAAGTGCGCCGGCCATGCATTGCGCGCAGGGCCAGGCGCGAGTCGCGCGGTTTGGTTATTCCAAATAAGCGGCGAGTAACAACGCCATGCGCGCAATGCATGGCCGGCCCGAAGGGTTTGAACACAAAAAGGCGTCTGCGGCGTGCATCGCTTGCGTATGGAGTTGCCATTCGCTGCGCGGCGCGCGCCTTGCATCCATCCCTTTTGTATTCAAACGCATCTTTCGTTTACTACTGAAATAGGCTCTTATGCTCATCAAGAGGAATGCCTGAAATTATAAGCTCCCGACACTCATAATGAAGCGCTTACGAGTTTTCTATCCCAATTCTTTTCTCAAGCTGCTCTCCATCGGCTTCGTATTGACGATACTGCCGCTGCTGTTCGCCTTCGCCAACGCTGCGCTTTATCTCGATCGCCTTGCCGATCAGAGCCATAAGACCGTGCATCGTGCCGTGGAGGCAACGCGCGCCAGCCGGATTCTGACCGAACAACTGACGATCATCGAACGCGGAACCCGGCAATATCTGGTGCTCGGCGATGAAGCATTGCTGGAGAGTTTTCGCGGCGCGCACGAGAAATTCGTCGCGACCGTTGCGGAGCTTTCGAAACTACCGCTGGATAAAGCGCTCAGAAATCAGTTGGATGAACTTAGCCGACGCGAAACACTGCTCTTCAACAATGTAATGAGCGGAAACGCACAAAACGATATGGAGAGCATTGTCACCGAGTTCTTTCATCTCTCCGAACTGGCAAAATCGATATTGAACGCCAACAACCAGCTGATCGATCGCGAATCCACCCTGCTCGTCGCCACCGCCGAACGCGCCCAGCACATGCTGCTCTGGCAGACCCTGCCGCTGATTCCGATCGCCCTTCTGGTCGCAGTCGCGATCACCTTTCTGCTGACGCGGCCGATACGGCGCATGGATGTCGCCATACGCAAGCTCGGCCGCGGGGAATACAGCGATCCCATCACCATCGACGGCCCGCGCGATCTGCGCCGGCTGGGCGAACGTTTGGAATGGCTGCGAGTCCAATTATTTGATCTGGAAGAACAAAAAAAGCGCTTTCTGCGCAATGTCTCCCATGAATTGAAAACACCGCTGACCTCCATCCGTGAAGGCAGCGAATTATTGACCGAAGAGGTTGGCGGCATGCTGTCACCCCAACAGCGCGAAATTGCAGCCATTCTTCATGAGAACAGCCTGCGGTTGCAGAAAATGATAGAAAACCTGCTTTATTACACCGCGGTACAGTTCCAGAAGCCCGTGCTCCAACTGGAGCGCATCGACCTCAAGTCACTGATCGAAGAAGCCATTTCCTCGTATACTCTGACCATAGACACCAAACAGCTCAATATCCTGCTTGCCCTGACCGATCTCTCGCTGGAGGGAGATCGCGAGCAGTTGCTGACCGTGATCGACAACCTGATTTCCAATGCGATCAAATACACCCCACGAGGAGGCAGCATTACCGTGCGCCTGGCGCGCGAGCAGGATCAGGCTCTGATTGAAGTTTCCGATAGCGGCCCCGGCATTTCCCCCGCAGATCGCGATCGTCTCTTCGAACCTTTTTATCGCGGTAGCGGCAACGTCGACAGCCATGTCAGCGGCAGCGGTCTCGGCTTATCGATTGCTCACGAATATATCGAAGCGCATGGCGGCAAGATCATCTTGATGCCATCCGAAAAAGGGGCTTGTTTCAGGGCCCTCCTCCCATTCTTGCAACAGGCAGCAACATGAAATCTACTTTTATCTGGCCCATTCTTTGCGGTATGTTCCTGGCGGCAGGGTGCGCACCCGTTCCGCCGAAAGCCAATCATGCCCCCACACCCATTATCGTCGCCCGGGCCGATAACGAAATACTGGCGTACGCCCTGCGTTACGGAGCCCTTTCCGCAGAAGAGCAACGCAAGGAGCATGCACTTGTAATGCAGGCATATAACAGCAACAAACAGGATTTGACCAATCGAATGAGAGCGGCGCTGGTTCTGTCCTTGCCCGCAAGCCGTCAACGCGATAACGCGCGTGCGCTGGCACTGCTGGACGAAATCCAGCGGGATAATGCCGCCGACCCCGACACCAAAGCGGTTTCGTCCTTATTGAAGGAATACGTCAGCGAACGGCAGAAGCTGGAAGAGAATGCAGCAAAGCTCGGCCAGAAGGCTGCGGACGAACGCAAGCGTGTGGAAGCCTTGCAAGCCAGAACAGATGAACTTCAGCAAAAGGCCGAGAGTCTGCAACAGAAACTGGATGAATTGAAAAACATTGAAAAAACGCTGACAAATCGCGATCAGGTAAAGCCCAAATGAATGACAATGCCCACAAGATATTGATTGTCGACGATGATTCCGACATCGTACGGCTCATTTCCATGCGGTTGCAGGCAGCCAGCTATCAGGTTGAAACGGCCGCTAGCGCCGAAGAAGCCTTGGCGTTGTTCTCCGTCAGCAAACCCCAGTTGGTCGTTACCGACCTGCGCATGCCCGGCATGGATGGCCTTGCCTTGTTCGATACCCTGCACCGCACCGACCCCGGGCTGCCCGTCATTATCCTGACGGCCCACGGTTCGATCCCTGACGCGGTAGAAGCCACGCGACGCGGTGTTTTCGGCTTTCTCACAAAACCTTTCGACAGCAAGGAACTGCTGCGCCAGGTGGCCGCCGCACTGCGCCTGTCGCAACCCGAGATCAGCAACCCGGTCGGCGACAGCGATGATTGGCGCAGCGAATTCATCAGCCGCAGTCCGGCCATCGAATCCATGCTGCAGCAAGCCAAGCTCGCCGCAGCAAGCGGCGCCAGCGTCTTGATCCATGGCGACAGCGGTACCGGCAAGGAACTCCTGGCCCAAGCCATCCATCGCGCCAGCCCGCGGCGCGACAAGCCATTCGTCGCGATCAATTGCGGCGCGATTCCGGAACCGCTGCTCGAATCGGAACTATTCGGCCACACCAAAGGCGCTTTCACCGGCGCAACGCGCGATCACAAGGGATTGTTCCAATCCGCAGAAGGCGGCACGCTCTTCCTGGACGAGATCGGCGACATGCCTTTGACGCTTCAGGTCAAGCTTCTCCGCGCCCTGCAGGAAAGAACCGTTCGTCCCGTAGGGGCCATGGCCAGCATCTCGGTGAATGTCCGTATCGTTTCCGCGACTCACCGCGACCTGGCCGAGGAAATGAAAACCAACCGTTTCCGCGAAGATTT
>Ga0208125_100771_pt1 | contig 14909 bp, 12 predicted proteins | sample LakWasM128_HOW14_2_FD_183938 | JGI IMG/M metagenome (GOLD analysis project Ga0208125, IMG submission 183938) | Freshwater sediment methanotrophic microbial communities from Lake Washington under simulated oxygen tension - Sediment Metagenome... | ecosystem: Environmental > Aquatic > Freshwater >... | reverse complement strand
TCCTGCACCTGGCCGATACGGCCCAGCGGCGTCTGGTTTTCGATCTGAGTGCGGAACTCGCCCTCGGCGAAGCCGGCACCATGCAGGCCCTCGGTTTCCACCATGCCGGGGTTGATCGCGTTGACACGAATCTTGCGCGGGCCCAGTTCCTTGGAAAGCGAACGGGTCACCGCATCGACGGCGGCCTTGGTCGCGCTGTAGACAGCCCCGCCGGCGGGAGCAAACGTGCCGGACACGAGCGAGCTGATGTTGACGATGCTGCCGCCGGCGTCGTTGAAATGCTTGAGGGCTTCCTGCGCGGTAAGGATCAGGCCCAGCACGTTCAGGTTGAACTGTTTGTGGAAGTGCTCTTCGGTGACTTCTTCAAGCGGCGAAAACTCGTAGAGGCCGGCATTGTTCACCAGGATATCCACCTTGCCGTAGGCCTGGGTGGTTTGCGCGAATAGCCGCTCGATATCGGCCTTGTTGGCGACATTGGCCTGCACGGCAATGGCCTTGCCACCCGCGCGAGTGATGTCGGCCACCACTTGTTCGGCAGCCGTCCTGCTGGAGGAATAGTTGACGACCACCGATGCGCCCTCGGATGCATACAGCCTGGCAATGGCAGCGCCTATGCCTTTGGATGCACCCGTGACGACGGCAACTTTGTTGGCGAGTTTGTTAGCCATGGTGTTTCTCCTGTGAGATTTGAAGATGCTTGAAACTGGTGCCTACTATATCTATGCGTTATTTATAGATAAATAAGCCAGCAATAGAAATACTGTCCATTAAAACTGGACAATAGACGCAGGAGAAAGAATTGGGATCATTGGCCAGCCCAGGCATGGCAGCCGACGCTGGTGCGATTCAGAGGAGTAATTGCAGTGCCAGTCTTACATGCAACCGGCACAAAAAAAGGCCTGCTCGCATGACGCGGCAGGCCTTGTATATATCAGATCAGAGTATCGGAACGATCAAGAGCGCCACGATGTTAATGATCTTGATCAGCGGATTGATCGCCGGCCCGGCAGTGTCCTTGTAGGGGTCGCCCACCGTATCGCCGGTGACGGCCGCCTTGTGCGCGTCGGAACCCTTGCCGCCGTGATGGCCGTCCTCGATGTGCTTCTTGGCGTTATCCCATGCGCCGCCGCCGACTGTCATCGAGATCGCAACAAAAAGCCCGGTGACGATGGTACCTATCAGCAGGCCGCCCAACGCCTGTGCGCCTAGGAACTTGCCGACGACAATTGGGGCCAGCACCGGCAACAGCGAAGGCACGATCATTTCCTTGATCGCAGCCTTGGTCAGCATATCGACCGCACGCGAGTAATCCGGCTTCTCGGTGTGATCCATGATGCCCGGCATTTCCTTGAACTGGCGACGCACTTCCACGACTACCGAGGAAGCGGCGCGACCGACTGCCTCCATCGCCATCGCTCCGAACAGGTAGGGAATCATGCCGCCTATGAAGAGGCCGATAATCACCATGTGGTTGGAAAGATCGAACGTGGTTTCAACCCCGCTATGCACGCCCAGCTCGTGCGTGAAATCGGCAAACAGTACCAGCGCAGCCAGGCCTGCCGAACCGATGGCATAGCCCTTGGTGACGGCCTTGGTGGTGTTGCCGACCGCGTCCAGCGGATCGGTAATGTCGCGGATCGCCTTGGGCAGATGCGCCATTTCGGCGATGCCGCCGGCGTTGTCGGTGATCGGGCCGTAAGCATCGAGTGCGACGATGATGCCCGCCATCGACAACATGGCCGTTGCGGCAATCGCGATACCGTACAAGCCGGCCAGGTAATGCGCCCCGAGTATGCCGAGGCAGATCACCAGCACCGGCGCGGCAGTGGCTTTCATCGAAATCCCGAGGCCGGCAATGATGTTGGTGGCATGGCCGGTGGTAGAAGAGCCAGCCACATGTTTGACCGGGCCGTATTCGGTTGCGGTGTAATACTCGGTGATCACCACCATTGCCGCGGTTACCGCCAGGCCGATCAACGTGGAGAAATAGATATCGAGCGCGGAATAACCAAGCCCGCTGTCCGCCATCATCCAGTTGGTCACCGGGTAAAAGGCAACGGCCGACAGTACTCCGGAAACGATCAGCCCGCGATAGAGCGCGTTCATGATCTTGCCGCCCTCGCGCGCCTTGACGAAGAAAGTACCGATAATGGAAGCCACAATGGAAATGCCGCCCAGCACCAGCGGATAGGTCAGCGCATTTTCCGAACCCGGCATCAACAACGCGCCGAGCAGCATGGTCGCGATGATGGTCACGGCGTAGGTTTCGAACAGGTCGGCGGCCATGCCTGCGCAATCGCCGACATTGTCGCCCACGTTATCCGCGATCACCGCCGGATTGCGCGGGTCGTCCTCGGGAATGCCGGCTTCGACCTTGCCCACCAGGTCGGCGCCAACGTCGGCACCCTTGGTGAAAATGCCGCCGCCGAGACGGGCGAAGATGGAAATCAGCGAGCTGCCGAACGCCAGGCCGACGAGCGGGCCGGTATTGACCGCCTCACCTTCCGGCGTGATCAGCACGAGGAACAGGTAATATCCCGCAACACCGAGAAGGCCGAGCCCGACCACCAGCATGCCGGTAATCGCTCCGCCGCGAAACGCCACGTTCAGCGCGGCGTTGATGCCGTTATGCGCCGCCTGCGCGGTGCGAAGATTGGATCGAACCGAGATGTTCATGCCGATGTAGCCGGCAGCCGCGGAAAGCACGGCCCCGACCGCGAAACCGAATGCCGTCAATCCCCCCAGGGCCACCCAGATGATCGCAAACAACAGCAATCCGACCAGGCCGATGGTCCCGTACTGCCGGTTAAGGTAAGCGGAAGCGCCTTCCTGAATGGCCGATGCAATCTCCATCATTCGGGCGTTTCCCGCCGGTTGAGCCAATACCCACATGATCGTCACGCCGCCGTAGATGATTGCGAGTACAGCACATGCCAAAGCAAACATGATACTTTCCGACATCAACATCTCCTCCTTAGCTGACAAGGCCGAGTCATGGGTCAGCCCAAACCCTTCTTCTAGATCACGTCCAAACTGCCTTTCTCCAAACACAAAACGTAGCACAGGCGTCTCGCCTGCACTACAAATTGCGACCACGTTTGCTTGCTACGTCATTGCTGCGCAAGATAAAAAATGCCGTCTGGGTAGACGGCATTGTAATTACAAACTGAACTCCGGCAACCGCCGTTCCACCGGCATGTTTTTCAGCGAAACGTACACCGGCAAACCCTCTGCGTACTTCGGATAATCCTCGCCCTGAATCAGCGGGCGCAGGTAGCGCTTGCACTGTTCGGTAATGCCGAAACCATCCTTGCTGATGAAGTCGAGCGGCATGAATTTTTCGACGTTGGCGACATCCTTCAGCTCGGCATGACCGATCCTGTATTTATAAGGCTCGTCCGACACGCGGATAATGGCCGGCATCACCGAGTTCTTGCCCTTCAGTGCAAGGTCGACGGCTGCCTTGCCCAACTCGTAGGCCTGCTTGACGTCGGTTTTCGAGGCGATGTGGCGTGCCGCGCGCTGCAGGTAATCCGCCACCGCCCAGTGAAAGCGATGCCCCAGGGCATTCTTGATCATATTGGCAACGATAGGCGCGGCCCCGCCCAGTTGCGCATGGCCGAAGACGTCCTTGATCCCCTGCTCGGCGATGAACTTGCCATCGGGATAATGGCAGCCCTCGGAAACAACCACCGTGCAATGGCCATGTTTTTTCACCATTTTGTCCACGCGGGCGAGGAACTTTTCCGGGTCGAACTCGATTTCAGGGAAGAGAATCACCACCGGGAAGCCGTAATCTTCCACCAAACCGCCCGCTGCCGCGATCCAGCCGGCATGGCGTCCCATCACTTCGATGACAAATATCTTGGTCGAGGTCTTGCACATCGAGCGTACGTCGAAGCTGGCTTCCAGCGTGGAGATGGCAATGTATTTTGCGACGGAGCCGAAGCCGGGGCAGTTGTCCGTGATCGGCAGGTCGTTGTCCACGGTCTTGGGCACGTGGATCGCCTGCACCGGGTAACCCATGGTCTCGGAAAGCTGGGAAATCTTGTAGCAGGTGTCGGCGGAGTCGCCGCCACCGTTGTAAAAGAAATAACCGATGTCGTGCGCGCGGAAAACTTCGATCAGACGCTCGTATTCGCGGCGATTGGTTTCCAGGCTCTTCAGCTTGTAACGACAGGAGCCGAAAGCGCCGGAAGGGGTGGAGCGGAGAGCCGCAATGGCTGCGTCGCTTTCCTTGCTGGTGTCGATCAGGTCTTCGGTCAGCGCGCCTATGATGCCGTTGCGGCCGGCGTATACCTTGCCGATTTTATCGGGATGCTTGCGCGCGGTTTCGATGACGCCGCAGGCCGAAGCGTTGATGACGGCCGTTACGCCGCCGGATTGCGCGTAAAACGCGTTCTTGATTTTCTTCGACATAGAGCCTATTCCAGCAGGGAAACGTCAGAAACCGCTTGGGTGTTGCAGGAAAACACCCCCAATGGGGATGGGCCTAGCTTAACGCAAAACGGGAAGAGGCGGAAGCAGAATGGGCAGGCTGAAATACATAGCCCGGCAAAAGCCGGGCTATGTTTATGGTACTGGAGCAGCAATCAGAACGCGGGCTTGTCCTCGGCGCTGTTGTAACGCTCGACGCCGGCCAGGATTTCCTGGCGGGCGGCATCGATGCCTTCCCAGCCATCGACCTTGACCCATTTGCCCTTGTCGAGATCCTTGTAGTGCTCGAAGAAGTGGCAGATCATCGTCAGGCGCCAGGCGGAAACGTCGTTGTAATCCTTGAAGTGGCTGTACAGACCGCACACCTTGTCTACCGGCACGGCCAGTACCTTGGCGTCAGGACCGGCTTCGTCAGTCATCTTCAGCATGCCGAGCGGGCGGCAGCGCACTACCACGCCTGGGATCAGCGGCACCGGGGTGATCACCAGCACATCGACCGGGTCGCCATCTTCGGACAGCGTATGCGGGATGTAGCCGTAGTTGCATGGATACTGCATGGAAGTGCCCATGAAACGGTCGACGAAAATCGCGCCGGTTTCCTTGTCCACTTCATACTTGACCGGATCGCCTTGCATCGGGATTTCAATAATCACATTGAAATCGTTGGGTACGTCCTTGCCGGTCGGCACATTGGTGAATGCCATGTCGAGTTCAGCCCTTCAAGAAAAAGTCCGTAATTATAAAGGATTTAGGCCCCGACTTCCTTAGTCCGTGTGGCTATCAGACTCGCAACAACGGAGATTGCCAGGATCAGCGCGACAAACGACAAGGACAGCAGTACCGGCACATGATAGAAATCGGCAATGAGCAGCTTGATCCCGACAAACACCAGCACCACCGCGACACCGTACTTCAGCAGATGGAAACGGTCCGCCATGTCGGCCAGCATGAAATACAGCGCGCGCAGGCCGAGAATCGCGAAGATATTCGAGGTGAAAACGATGAACGGATCGGTGGTCACCGCGAAAATCGCCGGGATCGAATCCACCGCGAAAATCACGTCGGAAATCTCCACCATCACCAGCACCGCAAACAGCGGCGTAAAGTAATGGAGCCCGTCTTTCACCACCGTGAAATGCTCGCCGCTGTACTCACTGGTCATACGCAGGTGCGAACGCATCCATTTCAGCACCGGATTCTTCTCAAGGTCGGGCTTGTGTTCGGCAAACAGCACCATCTTGAGACCGGTGATCACCAGGAATGCGCCAAAGACATAGAGAATCCACGAAAACTGGCTCACCAGCCACACCCCGGCCAGTATCATCACCGCGCGCAATACGATCGCCCCCAGCACGCCGTACAGCAGCACGCGCCGCTGGTATTCCGCCGGCACCGCAAAAAAGCCAAACAGCATCAGGAACACGAACAGGTTATCGACCGACAGCGATTTCTCGATCAGATAGCCGGTAAAGAATTCCATTGCCTTGGTATTGGCGACCTCGCGCCCGGCGCTGCCGTCGAGATACCACCACAGCAGCGCGTTGAATACCATCGCCAGCGTAAACCAGCCCAGCGACCAGGCAGCGGCTTCCTTCACGCTCACCTTGCGCGGCTTGTTGCCGCCCAGAGCGAACATGTCCAGCACCAGCATGGCGATGACGAAGGCGACAAACGCGCCCCACATCCAGCCTTGTGCGACTGTTTCCATCATCCGATCAGCCTTCCGCCTTCAGGACCGCGATACGCTCTTCCAGCGGCGGGTGCGTCATGAACAAACGCTTCAGCCCGCCGCCGTTATGGCCGCTGATACCGAAAGCCGCCATTTTCTCCGGCAGCGGCTCGGGATGCGCCTGCTTCAGACGCTCCAGCGCGTTGATCATCTTCTGGCGTCCGGCAAGACTGGCGCCACCGCGGTCGGCGCGGAACTCGCGCTGGCGCGAGAACCACATCACGATGATGGAAGCCAGGATGCCCAGCACCATTTCCGCGACGATCATGGTCACGAAAAAAGCCGGCCCCTGGCCGCGCTCGGTCTTGAACACGATTTTGTCGACCAGATAGCCGATCACGCGCGACAGGAACATCACGAAGGTATTCACCACGCCCTGGATCAGCGCCAGCGTCACCATATCGCCGTTGGCGACGTGCGAGACCTCGTGCCCCAGCACCGCCTCGGCCTCCTCACGCGTCATCGATTGCAGCAACCCGGTGGAAACCGCCACCAGCGCGTTGTTCTTGTTCATGCCGGTGGCGAAAGCATTGACATCCGGCGACTGATAAATCGCTACTTCCGGCATGCCGATACCGGCCTGCTGTGCCTGACGGCGCACGGTTTCCACCAGCCAGCGCTCGCCTTCGTTACGCGGCGTTTCGATCACTTCCGCGCCGACCGAACGCTTGGCCGTCCATTTGGAAATCGCGAGAGAAATGAAGGAGCCGCCCATGCCCATCACCGCGGCGAAGATCAGCAGGGAGCCGAGATTCAGCCCCTGCGCGTTCAGATAAGGCTCGACGCCCAACAAACGCATCGTGACCGACAGCACCAGCACGATGGCGAAGTTGGTAGCCAAAAACAGAAATACGCGTTTCATGATGAATTTCCTTTCAATAAGATCGCAGATCAGCTACCCGCGCCGTGCTTCTTGTATTCGCCCAGCTTGTCCATGACGGCGAACATCAACCCGGAGAATACGAAGGTGATGTGTATACCCACTTTCCAGGCCAGTTGATGATCATCGAAATTGTTGACGTTGACGAAAGCCTTGAGCAGTTCGATACCCGAAATCGCGATGATGGAGCCGATCAGTTTCATCTTGAGGTCGGCAAAATCCACATGCCCCATCCAGTCCGGCCGGTCTTCGTGATCGCCGGTATGTATCTTGGACACGAAATTCTCGTAACCCGCAAAAATAATGATCATCAGCAAATTCGCGACCAGCACCAGATCGACCAGCGACAGCACGCCGACGACGATGCTGCCTTCGCCGTACAACAGCATGTGTATCAGGTGCACGAATTCCACGCCGAAATACCACAGCAGCACGCCGACCGCACCCACCAGCCCGAGATAGAAAGGTGCAAGCAGCCAACGACTGCCGAACAGCAGGCTTTCCAGCCAGCCTTCGATTTTTTCCATAGCAGAAACTCCTCGATGACGGGATGCGACGCACACGGGCCGCATCATCTTTTAAGATACCGGCAATTCTATCCTCAAGTCATGATCATAAAAATTCGAATATACTTTAATAAAACATCGAAAAAGCCGAACAACTACGCATGAACTACAAACACCTCTATTACTTCTGGACTGTGGCCAAGGCAGGGAGCATCGCTCGCGCGAGCGAACAATTGCATCTCACGCCGCAAACCATCAGCGGCCAATTGAGCCTGTTCGAAAACGTGCTCGGCGAGTCTTTGTTCGACCGCTCACGCCGCCGGTTTGCGCTAACGGATGCCGGACGCACGGTGCTGGGCTATGCTGAGGAGATTTTTTCTTTAGGTAAGGAGCTGGAGGATGTACTGCGCCACAGCCCGGGCGGACGACCACTGCAATTTCGTGTGGGCGTTTCCGACGCCGTGCCCAAAGCATTGGCCTACAAGCTGATCGAACCCGCCCTGCGCGCCACGGAGAATTCTCGCATCGTGTGCCGCGAAGGCAAGGTGGCCGGCCTGATGGGGGAGTTGGCGATACACCAGCTGGATATCGTGATCGCGGACAGCCCGATGTCGCCACGCATCGATGTGAAGGCATTCAATCACCTGCTGGGTGAATGTGGGCTCACCTTCTTTGCAACTTCCGGACTGGCAAAAGAATTTCCGGGAGACTTCCCGCAGCGCCTGAATGGCGCCCCCTTGCTGCTGCCGGGCGATGACGTCGCAGTGCGCCCCAAGCTGATCCGCTGGTTCGACCAGAACCGCATCCGTCCGCGCATTGCCGGCGAGTTCGACGATGGTGCGCTGATGGCCGCGTTCGGACAGGCCGGTGCAGGGATTTTCTCGGCGCCCAGCGCGATTGCGGACCGAATCAGTGATCAGTACGGAGTAGAAGCGATAGGCGCCACGGGGGAAGTTACGGAGAGTTTCTATGCGATCTCGGTGGAACGCCGCCTATCGCATCCTGCCGTCGTCGCCATCAGCGAGGCGGCACGGCAGGAGCTGTTTCTTTAGGTCAGGGATTCGAACTTGCCGGTAGTGGCGTCGTAGGCCACCAGCTTTCCATGTTCCAGGTCGAACAGCCAGCCGTGCAGATTAAGCTTGCCCTGATCGACGCGCTCCTTCAGCCACGGGAAGGTCTGCAGGTTTTCCAGCGAAACCAGAATGGATTGCTCCTCGCATGCACAGACCTGCTCTTCTGCCGAGGCGTCAGGCAGGTCGGCAAGCACGCGTTCTTTTGCGCGCCTGGCGATATTGACCCAGTTGCCGATAAACTCCCCCTTGGACTCCGGGGTGCCGTCCTGCATCAATGCACCGATACCGCCGCACTGGCGATGGCCGAGCACGATGATGTGTTCCACTTCGAGCGAGCGCACGCCAAACTCCAGCGCGGTACTGACGCCATGCAGGCCGGCGCCTTTTTCGTAGGGCGGTACCAGGTTGGCCACATTGCGGACGACGAACAGGTCGCCCGGTTCGCAATTGGTGAGAATGGCAGGGTCGACGCGCGAGTCGGAACAGGCGATAACCAGAGTACTCGGGCGCTGGCCTTGTTTCAGCTCCTTGAACAGCGCCTTGTTATCGCCGAAGTAGTTTTGCTGGAAACGTCTGAATCCTTCAATGAATTTCGCGATGTCATTCATGCTTGCTCTCCAATTCTTGCCTGCAAGACTCGACGATACCTGCCGGGATCAGCTTGAGCGCGGCATACACCAGCGCCGGCACGATCACCAGGTCATCGAGGTGACCGATCACGGGGATAAAATCCGGGATCAGGTCGAACGGCAGCAGGATGTAACCCACTGCCAGCCCGAGCAGTATTTTTGCCAGTAGTGGCGTTTCAGGATGTTTAAGTACGAGCCGATAGACGGCGAACTCTTTCTTGAGTCTCGCCGCCGTGTCGCGCAACACACCCATGGTCAGCTGGCCAGGTCGTGGCCTGTCAACTGCTTCAGTGCCTCGCGATATTTCTCGCCGGTCCTGGCAGCCACGTCGGGCGGCAATTCTGGCCCTGGCGGCTGCTTGTTCCAGCCGGAAGATTCCAGCCAGTCGCGTACAAACTGCTTGTCGTAGCTGGGCGGATTGCTGCCGACCTTGTACTGGTCAGCCGGCCAGAAGCGGGAAGAGTCCGGCGTTAATGCTTCGTCGATCAGATACAGCTTGCCGTCCGCATCCAGGCCGAATTCAAACTTGGTATCGGCGATAATGATGCCCTTGGTGAGTGCATACTCCGCGGCCGCTTTATACAACCGAATCGCAACATCGCGCACCTTGGCAGCCAATTCGGCACCCATCAGCTCGCAGGCTTTCTCGAAAGTGATGTTCTCGTCGTGCGCGCCGACTTCGGCCTTGGTCGAAGGCGTAAAAATCGGCTCAGGCAGCATGGAGGCCTCCTGCATACCCGTTGGCAACGGAATACCGCAGACCGCTCCAGTCTTCTGATACTCCTTCCAACCGCCGCCCACAATGTACCCGCGCACCACCGCTTCGATCGGCAACGGCTTCAGTTTGCGCACAACGATGGCGCGACCAGCTACTTGCGCCTTCTCGTCCTCGCTCACTACAGCGGCCGGGTCGATGCCGGTGAGATGATTCGGAATGATGTCCTTGAGGCGGTCGAACCAGAAATTCGCCACCTGGGTCAGTACCGCGCCCTTGCCTGGAATCGCGGTCGGCAGCACCACGTCGAAAGCGGAAAGACGGTCGGTCGTCACGATCAGCATCTTGTCGGCGTCGATGTCGTAGATGTCGCGCACCTTGCCCTGGTTAATCAGTGGCAGGCTCTTGATGCTGGATTGCAGTAAGGGTTGTGTCATCGCATTCCCGAAGCAAAAACTTTGAAAAGACTCGAATTATCGCCTTTCAGGCGTTTCATGAAAAGCTGAGTTTCATTCGCAATACGAATTTCACTCATAGCGATGGGCTATAATTCGGGCTTCGCAATACCCTTACTTACCAGAGGAACCATGTCCGCGATTCCCGCCTGCCCGCAATGCACGCTCGAAAACACCTACCCCGACGGCGCCAATTACATTTGCGCCGATTGCGGCTACGAATGGCCGATGACCGAAACCGCTACGGAAGAGGATGATGGCCTGGTCATCAAGGATGCCAACGGCAACGTGTTGAAGGACGGCGACTCGGTCGTGCTGATCAAGGATCTCAAGGTAAAAGGCTCTTCGACCACCTTGAAGCAAGGCACCAAGGTCAAGAGCATTCGCCTCGTCGGCGGAGACCACGGCGTGGATTGCAAGATGGACGCCGGCAACTTCATGCTGAAGGCGGAGTTTCTGCGGAAGGTGTGATTTACTCGCCCGAGCCCATCGAGCAAAGAAGAAGGCCCCACAAGACAGACCACGCGCCGAGCGGAATATTTTCGAATAGTGCCGCGCTATCCGTTGAGCTTCTTTGAACAAAAAAAGGCCGGCAAGGCCGGCCCAAGGGGGTGTTAGAGCCCCAGCCTTCGCCGGGATGACAATCAATCAGCGTCAGAACCGCATGCCGACACCGATTCGCATCAGGGATTTTCCGCCTCCCGAAAAACCGACCCCGCCATTAAGATTGACTCTTTCGCCGACCTGGTGAGCAATGGCAATACCGCCGGCCGCATAGCCGCCGTAGCTGGCCACTCCCATGTTGAGCGTGGTTTCGCCTGTACCCAATGGCGTCAATGGAATGATCGCTGCGGCTTGCGCAATGCCGCGGAACGCTTCTCGGCGCAAGTCATTCACCTCCGAGCGCAAGCGGCCCACTTGCAGGTCAGTGTAGTTATAGGCCTGATCGATCGCCTGGCTGGCAGCCTGGTTCACACCGGCATTGAGTTGATCGACGTTCACCGCGTCGGTGCCTGCCATACCTGGCGCGACACCCGTCAGCGTCCGCCCGCCGAAGTTGGCTTCGCCCGTCGAGTTGCTGTTGCCGACATACGCAGCGTTGTAGTTGGACTGCGCGCCCACCGTGGTCGCCGAGCCTGCGCCCACGGCCACGCTGTTGGCATGACTGGCCGTGGCGCCCTGCCCAACGGCCGTGCTACCGGCTGCCAGCGCCTTGGCGCCGGTGCCGATGGCCACCGTATTGCTCGCCCCTGCCGTGCCGCCTTGCCCGATCAATACCGCACCCGTACTGTTGTCCGCCACTGTGCCGGTGTCGGACAGCACGACGCTGGACGTGGCATTCGTCAGGTTGTTGCCGAATCCGCCGACGATGTTTCTTTCGCCGCCGGCCACCGTATTATCGTTGCCGATCACGCTGGTGCTGTCCGCACTCACCGTATTGTCATTGCCATAGGCGTATGAGCCATTGCCGTTGACAATATTGGGGTCGCCGAAAGCGCCTGAATTGTTGCCGTTAACAATGTTTCCCGTGCCGATGCTGATGGACTGCGTGCCGTTGGCTTGCGCGCCGGGACCGATGGCGATCGAAGAATCCTTGGTGGCCACAGCATAGCTGCCGATGGCGACGGTGTTGGTAGCGGTGATACTCGAGCCGGCGTTCAAGCCGACGGCGACGTTATTGTCGCCGGTCACGTTTCGACCGGAGAAAGCACCAGAAGCCGTGTTGTAGCCGCCAGTGACGTTCTGGCTGGAGGCATATCCACTGCCGGTATTGCCGTCGCCGGTGACGAAGACGCTGGAGCTGGCGCCGCTGCCGGTATTTTGTTCGCCGGTGACACTCGCGCTAGAGAAACTGCCGCTACCGGTGTTGCCGCTGCCGATGACGCTCTGACTGGAGCCAAACCCGCTACCGGTGTTGTTGCTACCGGTGATAATGGTGCTGGAGCCGGTGCCGCTGCCGGTATTGCCGTCACCGGTGATAAAGCGGCTGGAGATACCGCCGCTACCGGTGTTATCGCTGCCGACGATGTTCTGGCTGGAGGCATATCCACTGCCAGTGTTGCCGTCGCCGGTGACGGAGACGCTAGAGCTGTGGCCGCTGCCGGTGTTGAGGCTGCCGTTGACGCTATAGCTGGAAAAACCCCCGCTTCCGGTGTTGACGCTGCCGGTGACATTGTTGCTGGATGAGGATCCGCTGCCAGTATTTTGTACGCCGGTGACGTTCCGGCTGGAGAAACTGCCGCTGCCGGTATTGCGATTGCCGACAATGTTATAGCTGGAGCTCTCGCCGCTGCCGGTATTACTGTTGCCGCTGATGTTGATACTGGAAGAAACGCCGCTACCCGTGTTGTTACTGCCCATGATGTTGATGCTGGAGGAATCCCCGCTACCGGTGTTACTGTCTCCGACGACGTATTGGCTGGAATAGGCGCCGCTGCCGGTGTTGCGGTTACCGGTGACGTTCTGGCCGGAATGAGCCCCGCTGCCGGTGTTCAAGCTGCCGGAGACGTTCCGGCTGGAAAAACTGCCGCTGCCGGTGTTGTAGTTGCCAACGACGACAACGCTGGAATAGGAGCCACTGCCGGTATTGTTGCCGCCAGTGATGGCGACACTGGAATAAGCGCCACTACCTGTGTTGGCATTACCGCCGCTGATATTGACACTGGAACCATGCCCACTGCCGGTATTGTCACTGGTGGCGATGTTCCGGCTGGAGTTGGCGCCGCTGCCGGTATTGTAGTCGCCGGTGACGTTATAGCTGGAGGTATACCCGCTGCCGGTGTTGCCGTCGCCGGTGACGTTACTGCTAGAGTTTATGCCGCTGCCAGTGTTGTTGTTGCCAACGACAGAAAAGCTGGAGTAAGCACCGCCACCGGTATTGCCACTACCGGTGATGTAGTTGCTGGAGTTGATCCCGCTGCCGGTATTGTCGCCGCCGGTGATAAAGCGGCTGGAGAGGCCGCCGCTACCCGTATTATTGTTGCCGATGACGTTATAGCTGGAGTTAGCTCCGCTGCCGGTATTGATGCTTCCTGTGACGTTCTGGCTGGAGTTGCTCCCGCTACCGGTGTTGCTGTAGCCGGTAACGTACCGGCTGGAGTAATACCCGCTGCCAGTGTTGCCGGTGCCGGAGATGTTCTGGCTGGAAAAGGCTCCGCTGCCAGTGTTCTGGCTGCCGATGACGTTATAGCTGGAGTTGCTCCCGCTACCGGTGTTGTAGTCGCCGGTGATTTTCACGCTGGATGCCGTGCCGCTGCCGGTATTCTGGTTGCCGGTGACTATCCAGCTGGAAAGAGACCCGCTACCGGTATTTTGATTACCCCTGACGCTCTTGCTAGAGTCGGCCCCACTGCCGGTATTGGAGTTGCCGGTGACTAAGCTGCTGGAGCCATTCCCGCTGCCGGTATTGTTGACACCGATGCTGCCTGCCCCCGCGTTCACACCATAAGCCGTGTATCCACTGTTACCAACCCCAGGATTCACCGCGCCGACGCCGTAGACGTTGGTAGCGCCGACCTGGGTATCGGCCCATGCGCCGGCCGGACCCAGGGCAATACCCATGGCCAGCGCCAGCATGGCACGCGGCTTGGGGATTGCCGCGACATGTCCTGCCGTGGTTTTCCTGGAACCGGCCTTGCCCTGGCTGACGGCCTTCTCGGCCACGGCGACGAGTTCACCCGTACGGCGGCTGAAAACAAGTTTGTAGAGGTGATTCATTATTTCTGACTCCCTGTGGTGTCGCTATCGGTGTTGAAAGCCAACTCGCTGAAAACGCCTTGCACCGGCCCGGACCAGTCGTCGGCGATGGTTTGCCGGTAGCAGGCAATGCACGGGTACCAGGCCGTGTCGCGGTGCCAGCGCCAGCAGGCATGCTTTTGCAGCAACACGCGGGTAGGCAGCCCCAGCGCGCCGGAAAGATTGGCCGTCGAGGTGCAGACCGACACCACGAGATCCATGGCTTGCATCAGGGCGGCTGTCCGGCTGAAATCGGTGAGCAGGTGGCTCATGTCGGCAATGGGCACATCGGCCAGATGCGCCAGCGCCGCGCGGTGTTCGATGGTGTGCAGGCTGAAAAACTGCGCGTTTCGCACCCGGCCGGCATGGGCGTTGATGAGTTGTGGAGGCGCGTTGCGCGCTTGCCGATTGGCTTGCGGCACATGCGGGCTGGCCGCCCACGCCAGCCCGATCTTGCGTATTCCGGCGGTTCCGGCTGCGGCAGGCCCAAGCGCATCGCGCATCAGTGCCACATCCTGCGGGTGCGGACGCAGGTAGGCGGCAGGTTCCGGCTTGTCGATATACAAGGGCAGGTTGCCCATGGGCACTTGCCATACGGCGCTGCAACCGGCCACGGCATTTCGCATGCCCATGGGACGTTGTACCTCGTGCGGCAGCACCAGGGCGGAGGGAAAGCTGGCTTCAAACAGGCGCGCCAGCATGGGCCGGCAGGTGATGACGACACGCATGCCATGGGCTTCCGCCTGGCCC
>Ga0208125_100764_pt1 | contig 15002 bp, 15 predicted proteins | sample LakWasM128_HOW14_2_FD_183938 | JGI IMG/M metagenome (GOLD analysis project Ga0208125, IMG submission 183938) | Freshwater sediment methanotrophic microbial communities from Lake Washington under simulated oxygen tension - Sediment Metagenome... | ecosystem: Environmental > Aquatic > Freshwater >... | reverse complement strand
CGTACAGGCACCAAGCATAACGATCCGGCCAAGCAGGTGCGGGTAAAGCGCGCGGATCGCATTCGCATGGTCAGCATGCCAGCCGAAAAAGATGAACCCGCAGAGGGAGAGCAGAAATGAGCGTGGGACTTTCGCATTACCTCATCCTTGGCTCCCTGCTGTTTGCGATCAGCGTGGTCGGTATTTTCCTCAACCGCAAGAACGTTATTATTCTGCTGATGGCTATCGAACTGATGCTGCTGGCGGTGAACATGAATTTCATCGCCTTTTCGCATTACCTCAACGATACGGCGGGGCAAGTATTCGTGTTCTTCATCCTGACCGTCGCAGCAGCGGAATCGGCAATTGGCCTGGCTATCCTGGTCGTGCTGTTCCGCAACCTGAACACGATTAACGTAGACGACCTGAATAGCCTGAAGGGCTGACCGCCGATCATGACCGAGATGCAAAAAATATATCTGCTGATCCCGTTGCTGCCCTTGTTCGCAGCTGCCGTGGTTGGCCTGTTCGGCAGAAAGTTGCCGCGTGCCGCGGCGCACTTGATCACCATCCCCGCAGTGGCGGCGGCATTCGGGTTATCGGCCTATGTGTTGATCGATGTACTCCAGGGCCATCTTTTCAATGGGACGGTATACACCTGGCTGATCAGCGGCGGTACCCACTTCGAAGTCGGTTTCCTGATCGATCAGCTGTCCGCGACGATGATGGTCATCGTCACCTTCGTGTCGCTGATGGTGCACATCTACACCATCGGCTATATGCATGAAGATCCTGGTTACAGCCGTTTCTTCAGCTACATCTCGCTCTTCACCTTTTCCATGCTGATGCTGGTGATGAGCAACAACTTCATGCAGCTCTTCTTCGGCTGGGAGGCGGTGGGCCTGGTTTCCTATCTGCTGATCGGTTTCTGGTTCACGCGGCCGACCGCAATCTATGCCAATCTGAAGGCCTTCCTGGTCAATCGCGTCGGCGACTTCGGTTTCCTGCTCGGCATCGGTATGGTGTTGTATTACCTGGGCAGCCTGGATTACGCAGCAGTCTTTTCCATCGCCCCCCAGTTTGCTGATATGAAGGTCAGTCTGATTCCGGGCAGCGAGTGGTCGCTGATGACGGTGATTTGCATCCTGCTGTTTATCGGTGCCATGGGCAAGTCGGCGCAGGTGCCGTTGCACGTCTGGCTGCCGGATTCCATGGAGGGCCCGACGCCGATTTCCGCGCTGATCCACGCGGCAACGATGGTGACCGCGGGTATCTTCATGGTGGCGCGCATGTCCCCGCTGTTTGAGCTTTCCACTACCGCGCTGTCCTTTGTTCTGGTGATTGGCAGCATTACCGCGTTGTTCATGGCCTTTCTCGGCATCATCCAGAACGATATCAAGCGCGTGGTAGCGTATTCCACCCTGTCGCAGCTCGGCTATATGACGGTGGCGCTGGGCGTTTCTGCCTACTCGGCGGCAATCTTCCATCTCATGACGCATGCTTTCTTCAAGGCGCTGCTATTCCTCGCCGCCGGCTCCGTGATCATGGCGATGCACCACGATCAGGATCTGCGACGCATGGGCGGCCTGCGCAAGTATCTGCCGATCACCTACCTGACTTCCGTCGTCGGTTCGCTGGCGCTGGCCGGCATTCCGCCATTCGCCGGATTCTTTTCCAAGGATGCAATCATCGAAGCTGTGCATGCCTCGCATATTCCCGGGGCCGGTTTTGCCTATTTCGCGGTGATGGCAGGCGTTTTCGTAACGGCTTTCTACAGCTTCCGTCAGCTATTCCTCGCGTTCCATGGCGAGGAGCGCTTTGGACACAATCACGACGATCATGAGGGCGATCATGACGACGAGGAAGTCTCTGCCGATCATCATCACGGTCTCGCTCCCGGCCAGAAGCCGCACGAATCGCCGTGGGTCGTGACTATTCCGCTGATTTTCCTGGCAGTTCCTTCAGTGTTTGCCGGCTTGCTCTATATCGAACCGATGCTGTTCGGCGGATTCTTCGGCAACGCTATCGTGGTTCGCCCCGAGCATGACGTACTACATCACATCGGTAGTGAATTCCACGGATGGCTGCCTTTCGCACTGCATGGTTTGACGGCCGCGCCGTTCTGGCTGGCTATTGCGGGTATCGCCAGCGCCTGGTTTTTGTACCTCAAGCGTCCGGAGTTGCCTGGCGTTATTCAGGGCAAGTTCATGGCGATCTATCGCATTCTGGACAACAAGTACGGCTTCGACAGCTTTAACGAGAGATTCTTCGCCGGCGGCGCGCGCTATATCGGCGGCAAGTTATGGCAAGTCGGGGACGTGAAGGTGATCGACGACTTCATGGTCAACGGCACCGCCCGGCTGGTCGGACGCATTTCGGCAGTCGTGCGTCATTTGCAATCCGGTCTGATCTATCACTATGCGTTTGCGATGATTATCGGCGCATTCGTACTGCTGACCTTCTTCATGAAGACCTAAGAAAAAACCATCCATGTTTGAATCGAATATTCTCAGCCTGTCCATCTGGGTGCCCATACTGGCAGGTATCCTGGTGCTCGCCACCGGCAACGACGCGCGTGCTGGCCTGACGCGCTGGATTGCGTTGCTCGGCAGCATTGCCGGGTTCCTGATGACGTTGCCGCTCTATACCCGATTTGACTATGCCGACGGCGGCTTCCAGTTTCAGGAAGGCTACAACTGGATTCCCAGCTTCAACATTCATTACCATTTAGGTGTCGATGGCATCGCCGTGCCGTTGATCCTGCTCACCAGCTTTACCACGATGATCGTGGTGCTGGCGAGCTGGGAGGTCATCCAGAAGCGCGTTGCGCAATACATGGCGGCTTTTCTCATCATGTCAGGCCTGATGATAGGCGTGTTCTCCGCGCTGGACGGCATCCTGTTCTATGTATTCTGGGAAGCTATGCTGATCCCGATGTTCCTCGTCATCGGCATCTGGGGCGGTCCGAACCGGGTATACGCGACCATCAAGTTCTTCCTCTATACCTTGCTCGGCTCATTGCTGATGCTGGTGGCTTTCATCTACCTGTTCCACCAGAGCAACAGCTTCGAGATCATCGACTACTACATGCTGCCGTTGCCGCTATCGGTGCAGCTGTTCATCTTCTTTGCGTTCTTCATGGCTTTCGCGGTGAAAATTCCGATGTGGCCGGTGCATACCTGGCTGCCGGATGCCCACGTCGAGGCGCCTACCGGCGGCTCGGTGGTGCTGGCGGCCATCATGCTCAAACTCGGCGCCTACGGTTTTCTGCGGTTCGCGATGCCTATTGCGCCCGATGCCGCGCATTACCTGGCGACACCCATGATCATTCTGTCCCTGATCGCGGTGGTATACATCGCCTTCGTCGCACTGGCGCAGCAGGACATGAAGAAGCTGATTGCCTATTCATCGATCTCACACATGGGCTTTGTTACGCTGGGTCTGTTCATTTTCAATCCGCTCGGCATGGAAGGCGGCGTCGTGCAGATGATTTCTCACGGCTTTATTTCCGGGGCCATGTTCCTGTGCGTTGGCGTGCTCTATGACCGTATGCATTCGCGTCAGATTGCCGACTACGGCGGCGTGGTGAATACCATGCCAACCTTTGCGGCGTTTGCCGTGCTATTCGCAATGGCGAACGCCGGTTTGCCCGGCACTTCCGGCTTTGTCGGTGAATTTATGGTGATCCTCGCCGCAGTGCAGGAAAACTTCTGGTATGCCTTCCTGGCTGCAACCACCCTGATTCTCGGCGCGGCTTACACCTTGTGGATGGTCAAGCGTGTGTTTTTTGGGGCCGTTGGCAACTCGCATGTCGCCGAACTGCAGGATTTGAACAAGCGCGAATTCGTGATATTGGGTGTGCTGGCATTGATGGTGCTGGGTTTCGGCCTGTATCCGCAGCCGATCACCGAACTGACGCACGCCACGGTTGAGCAATTGCTCACGCACCTCGCCCAAAGCAAGATCCCAGGCTGAACATGATGAATAACGCAATAACATACGATCTGATTGCCGCGCTACCGGAAATTTTCGTGCTGTGCATGGCCATGGTAGTCTTGCTGGTCAGCCTTTTCCTGAGTGCGCGTACTCTCTATATCAGCTATATCCTGACGCAGGTGACGCTGCTCGGTGCCGCATTCATTACCGTTTCGACGCATATCCCTGCGGTCGGCTATGCCTTCAACGGCATGTTCGTCGACGATCCGCTGTCCGATATCCTCAAGCTGATGATCTACCTTGGCACGTCCATGGTGCTGGTTTATTCACGCAGCTATATTGCGTTGCGCGGCATGTATCGCGGCGAATTTTTTGCGCTGGTGCTGTTCGCGATGCTGGGCATGATGATCATGGTATCCGGCCAGCATTTCCTGACGTTGTATATGGGTCTCGAACTGCTGTCGTTATGCCTGTATTCGCTGGTCGCACTGGATCGCGACAATCCGCGCTCGACGGAAGCCGCGATGAAGTATTTCGTGCTGGGAGCCTTGGCGTCAGGCATGCTGCTGTACGGTATGTCGATGATCTATGGCGCAACCGGCGCGCTTGAGTTGAGCCAGATCAATGCTGCCTTGGTCAATGGCATGGCTGACCGCTCCGTGCTGATTCTGGGGCTCGTGTTTGTCGTTGCCGGCGTGGCTTTCAAACTGGGCGCGGTGCCGTTCCAGATGTGGCTGCCAGACGTCTATCACGGCGCGCCAACGGCGGTCACCCTGCTGGTCGGTTCGGTGCCCAAGTTCGCTGCGTTTGCCTTTGTGATCCGCTTGCTGATCCAGGGCTTGCAGGTACTCACCGTGGATTGGCAGGGCATGCTAATCGTCATGGCGGTTTTGTCCATCAGCATCGGGAATATCACTGCCATTGCGCAAACCAACCTGAAGCGCATGCTGGCTTATTCGACGATTTCGCATATCGGCTTCCTGCTGTTCGGGTTTCTGAGCGGCAGCATGAATGGCTATATTTCCTCGATGTTCTATATCTCGGCTTATGTGCTGATGACGCTCGGCGGCTTCGGCATGATCCTGTTATTGTCGCGCAAGGGTTTCGAGGCGGAAAATCTGGACGACTTCAAGGGGCTCAATCAACGCAGTCCCTGGTATGCCTTCCTCATGCTGCTGTTGATGTTCTCGATGGCCGGCGTGCCGCCGACGCTGGGTTTCTATGCCAAATTTACCGTCCTGCAGGCAGCCTTGCAGGCAGGCTTTGTCAGTCTCGTGATTTTTGCGGTATTGATGGCGGCTGTGGGGGCGTTCTACTACCTGCGCATCGTCAAATTGATGTATTTCGACGAACCGCAGGATCATGCGCCGATTACGCCTTCGCCTGACATGGCGCTGGTTCTCGGCATCAATGGCATGGCGATACTGATACTGGGCTTGATGCCGCAGCGTTTGATGGAACTCTGCGCCTACGCGGTCGCTCATAGCCTGCAATGAACTCCATGCATCTTGTCCTGATCCTGCTGACGCTGCTGGCAGCGAATCTTCCATGGTTCTCGGAGCGGCTCTTTTATGCCGTACCGCTCAAAAACAAGCATCTTGGCTGGCGCCTGCTCGAACTGGTGGTTTTTTACTTCGGCATCGGCGCCGTGGCTTATTTCGTTGAGCGCTCGAGCTTGGGGCAGGTGGCTCCGCAAGGCTGGCAGTTCTATGCTACGACAGGTGCGCTGTTCATCGTATTCGCGTTTCCCGGCTTCGTTTGGCGGTATTTGTGGCGCAAATGAGCGACGATAAGCTCACCGAAACCTGCATTTCCTCCGAAACCGTTTTCCAGGGCAGGCTGATGCATGCCAAGCGTGATGTCGTGCGCTTGCATAACGGTCACGAAACCACCCGCGAATATATCGTTCACCCCGGGGCAGTGCTGATCGTGCCTTTGCTGGATGACGGCAGGCTGGTGTTTGAGCGCCAGTTCCGCTACCCGTTGGGCCGCGCATTCATTGAACTCCCCGCCGGAAAAATCGACCCCAACGAAGATCCTTTGCAAACCGGTCAGCGCGAATTGCAGGAAGAAACCGGTTATACCGCACGTGAATGGCGGCATCTGACGACCTTGTATCCCTGCATCGGCTATTCCGATGAGCGTATCCTGATCTATCTCGCAACGACCCTCGAAGCAGGTCAGCACCGGCGCGACGATGACGAGTCGCTGGAGATATTTACATTGACGCTTGCCGAAGCGATGGATGCAATGCGGCGCGGTGAAATCACCGATGGCAAAACCATGATTGCCCTGTTCTGGGCAGAAAAACATCTTTCCGGCGCCTGGTAAATTCATTTCCCGCTCGGCTCATTGGCTGCAAGAAACTTTCTTGAAAACTCACTGGTCTATTAATTAGCCCGGGCGAGGGGTGGCTGTGCTCAGCCGAAACGCCTGGATAATTTCAAATCGCCGCACGGATGACAAGTGCGGCATCCGGAACTCAAGTAAACCAATAATAATTCCGTGCGTTTTATGCTTATGCCCTTTTTGGCATGGAGGAGTTAAAGATGAAAACCTTGCGATTAATATTGCTGGCCGCTGCGCTTGCAGTTGGCGGAATGGGCAACGCATATGCGCGGGATTCGTTCGGGCTGAGCGTGAACATCGGCATCCCCGGTTACTATGCCGCACCGCCGGCGGTCTACTATGCGCCGCCACCCGTGGTCTATTATGAGCCTGCGCCGATTCGTTATTACTATGAACCGCGTGCTCAAATCTATTACAGCGAGCCTCGCCACTATTATGGCCACAACCATCAATGGCGTGGTGGTCACCGTGATTACCGCCATCATGATCGTCATCACCACCATGGCCATCGTTAATTCGATGGCAAGCAGGTTGCTGTTTTAGTCTGCAGCAAAAGGCCGCTCGTACGCGGCCTTTTTATTTGCCGCGATGAATCGAACCATGAAACTGCTTTGCGACGAAATGCTCAAGGGATTGGCGCGCTGGCTGCGCACGTCGGGCTACGATGTGGCGATGGAACCTGACGGAAGGCCGGATCGCCAGTTGGTCGCGCGCGCGTTGGCGGAAGGGCGTGTCTTGCTTACGCGCGACCGTTTCCTGCTGCAAATTCGCGATGCGATGCGCGTGACGGTGCTGCTTGAAGGCAATGGAGTAGAATCCTGTGCCCGTGAGATCACCCGCAAGCTTGATATTGACTGGTTATTGAATCCGTTCACGCGCTGTTCGCTATGCAACAGCCCGCTCATTGAAGCCGAGCCGTCGCCGCAATGGCCGCCGGATATCCGCAAGGCGTACAGATGTCCTTGCTGTAACAAATTTTACTGGCAGGGCGGGCACGTTGAACGCATGCGGCAAAAGCTGGAGTGCTGGCAGACAGAGTTTCGCTGAGTTTCGGCAGCAAAAAGGTCGCAGCCTACTGGTCCTGGAACAGGAAAGAAATTCTGGCTTGCAGTACCATGTTTTCCAGCACCAACCGGGCAATGGTGGCCGCCATGATCATATCCTGTGCCTCGCGTCCGATGTCGGACGGCCAGTTATTCATCAGCTCCAGAACATTCAGGCATGCCAACTGGCGCAGGTCGTCTTCCTCGAAAGGAAGCCCGGTGAAATCGATGGGATCTTCCTTTTCGATTTCCCTCATGAGCTCCAGCAGGGTTTCAGGTGTCATGTTGCCAGTATGCGGCGTAATCATGCATTTACAAAATACCTGAACTGGATATGCCATGCTCTCGAATGGCGGTGAGAAGCGCGTCCAGGTCATCTTCGGCGGTAAAGGGATTCATGACAGTCGTGCGCAGCCAGACTTTGCCGTGCATGGCGACTTGCGTCAGGTGGAAAGCGCCGGATTCGACCAGTTTTTTCCTGATTAGCGTTTGATCTGCTTCGCCGTAACGGAAGCAGACGATATTGGTCTGCGGCATCATCAGCAGTTCAAAGTCCGGTGCGGCATGAAGTTTTTCTGCCAGCAACCGTGCTGTTGCGAATACCTGATCTACCAATTCACCCAGTTTTTCCGCCCCATAGAGCGAAAATGCTGCCCACAGTTTCAGCCCCATCATGCGTTTGGTGCACTCCAGCGTGCGGTAGCTGGTGTTGTAGGTTTCTTCCGCGCTGTTATTGCCCTGAAAGAGATAGGAAGCTTCTTGTGCAAATGCAGCATAGCCATGCTGCGTCTCGCGGAATAGTACTGCCGAGACAGTCGCGGGCATATAGAGCAGCTTGTGCCCGTCCCACACCACCGAATCTGCCATGGCAATGCCTTCGAGCAATGAGCGGTGCTGGCGGGAGAGGAGCGCTGATGCGCCATGCGCCCCATCCACGTGCATCCATAGATCGTGTGCGCGGCAGAAATTGGCAATCTCGGGCAAGGGGTCGATGCTGCCAGTTGGAGTGCAGCCTGCGGTTGCGGCGACAGCAAACGGTTTGCTGCCTTGATCCAGACAACGCTGCCAGGCTGACTGCAGTGCAGTCATATCCATGCGTCCCTGGTCATCCGCAGCGACCTTGACGACAGCGTCGGTACCCAGGCCCATGATGCCCGCAGCACGACTAACCGAGTAATGCGCATGCTCGCTTGCAAGCAAGCGCAAGGGTTGACCGGCGCCGACACCATGCTGCCATGCATCCCAGCCGGCCTTGACCTGCCGCGCCGCCAGCAATGCGGTGAGATTGGCCTGGGCTCCACCCGAAGTAAGCACGCCTTCAGCGCGCTGCCAGCCAATGAGTTCACCCAACCAGTGCAACACTTGCCGCTCAAGCAGGGTAGCGCTGGGGCCGGTTTCGTAGACGGCCATGGCCTGGTTGGTCAATGCGGCAACCAGGTCGCAGAGTGCAGCCATCGGCAACGGCGTGGCCACCTGGTGTCCGAGATTGCGTGGGTGATGAATATGCAGGCTGGCCGAAAGAATTTCGTCCTGGATCGCTGTCAGGAGCTGTCCGGAAGTCAGCGTGGCTTGTCGAGGCAGCGCAGCTTGCCATTGTTCCATTGCCTGCGCGGGGGATTGCCAGTCCAGAACTGGCCCTTTCCCTTCGAGATTATCCGACAGATAGCGGGACAGGATATCGATCAGGGCATGCCCACTGGCGTTGAAAGCCTCGGGCGAAAACATCGCTTCCAGGGTTTGTTTATCCATGCTGATCAAATCGCCGGTCGAGCGGCACGCGTGCGAAACCAGCCGGTGATGCTCAGCCGTTCACGCCGGGCGGGCAGCACTTCATGCCAATAGCGCGCAGAAAGAAAGGCGACCAATGTGCCTCCTTGAGGTTGAATGTCGCGATATAAGGTATCGTCTTGGTCATCGAGATACATGCGCAGCTGGCCGCCGTCACCTTCTTGCCATGCGTCGTTCAGGTAGAGGATGCAAGTCAATGCACGCTGACTGTCATGCTGGAACTGATCGAGGTGTTTGCGGTAGAACGCACCGGGCGGATAGCTGGCGAAATGGCCTTCGAATTCGAACAGCCCTAGATAGAGGGTCCGATTGAAAGCCTGGCGCAGATTTTCCAGACGTTGCAGATACGCCTGCTGCGCCGGGGAAGCGGATGATTCCTCAAGCCAATGAATGAAATCGCCACGCACATTGTTGGTGACCTCGGCATCTTTGCCTACCCCCGCGCCTCGCATCTCGCCGGATAGCTGCAAAGCGCGCAGATCGCTCGCCAATGCAGCTATCTCCGAGACTGAAAGAAAATCGGGAATGATTGCGTAACCCTGAACTGCGACTTCGTCGGCGATGGTTGCTTCGGCAAGGCGGGAGGAATTTGACATGATGAATGATGTTCCAGGAAGACGATTATTATAGCGTTTTGCAAAAGTGCAATTCTGCATTTGCTTCCCGGCATTTTATTCGCTAGAATGCGCAGCTCTTTAGGCGCGTAGCTCAGCTGGTTAGAGCACCACCTTGACATGGTGGGGGTCGTTGGTTCGAGTCCAATCGCGCCTACCAACACCAAAACAAAAGCCGCTAGACGGCTTTTGTTATTTTTGCGGTCCGATTACGGGAAGTCACGATGCCAGTTATCCGTTTGCCGGACGGCTCCGAGCGCAAATTCGATGCGCCGGTGACCGTGTTCGATGTAGCGCAAAATATTGGCGCCGGGCTGGCCCGGGCCGCGTTGGCCGGCAAGGTCAACGGCACTCTGGTCGATACCTCCTATGTGATTTCCGAAGACTCCGATCTCGCTATCGTTACCGATCGCGATGCGGATGGCTTGGAAGTCATCCGCCACTCCATGGCCCACTTGCTGGCATACGCGGTCAAGGAGCTCTTTCCCGAAGCGCAAGTCACTATCGGTCCGGTCATCGACAACGGGTTTTACTACGACTTTTCGTACAAGCGCCCATTCACGCCTGAAGACCTCGAAGCCATCGAAAAGCGCATGGCCGAACTCGCCAAGCGCGACATCCCGGTGACGCGCAAGGTTCTGCCGCGTGATGAAGCCGTCGCCTATTTCAATTCCATCGGCGAGCACTACAAGGCGGAAATCATCGAAAGCATTCCGCAGGGCGAGGATGTTTCGCTGTACACCGAAGGCGATTTCACCGATCTGTGCCGCGGTCCGCACGTGCCTTCCACCGGTCGGCTCAAGGCCTTCAAATTGATGAAGGTGGCCGGCGCATACTGGCGCGGCGACTCCAGAAACGAGATGCTGCAGCGTATCTACGGCACGGCCTGGGCGAAAAAGGAAGATCTCGACGCCTACCTGCATATGCTGGAAGAGGCCGAGAAGCGCGATCACCGCAAACTGGGCAAGCAGCTCGATTTCTTCCACATGCAGGATGAAGCTCCGGGCATGGTGTTCTGGCATCCCAAGGGCTGGGTTCTGTGGCAGGAAGTCGAGCAATACATGCGCGCCAAGTTTATCGATCACGGCTATCAGGAAGTACGTACGCCGCTGGTGATGGACCGTTCGCTATGGGAAAAGTCCGGTCACTGGGAAAACTACCGCGAGAACATGTTCACGACGGCTTCCGAAAACCGTGACTATGCGGTGAAACCGATGAACTGCCCCGGTCACGTGCAAATCTTCAATCACGGTCTGCATAGCTACCGCGATTTGCCGCTGCGCCTGGCGGAGTTCGGTTCCTGCCATCGCAACGAGCCTTCCGGTGCGCTCCACGGGCTGATGCGCGTGCGTGGATTCACGCAGGACGATGCCCATATTTTCTGCACCGAAGAGCAGGTGCGTGCCGAAGTGGCATCCTTCATCGTGATGCTGCAAGAGGTATACGTCGACTTCGGCTTCGACGACGTGCTGGTCAAATTGTCCACCCGTCCCGAAAAACGCGTCGGTTCCGACGAAACCTGGGACAAGGCGGAAACTGCATTGGCCGCCGCCCTCGACGAGAACGGCCTCAAGTACGACTTGCAGCCGGGCGAGGGGGCGTTCTATGGCCCCAAGATCGAATTTACATTAAAAGATTCGCTTGGCCGCTTGTGGCAGTGCGGGACTATCCAGCTCGATTTCAACCTGCCGGCGCGTCTTGGTGCGGAATATGTCGCCGACGACAACTCGCGCAAACCGCCTGTAATGCTGCACCGCGCCATCGTTGGCTCGATGGAACGCTTTCTCGGGATTCTCATCGAAAACTACGCGGGCGCGATGCCTCTGTGGCTGTCGCCGGTGCAAGCCGTGGTGATGAATATCACCGATGCGCAGGCCTCGTACGTTGAATTCGTAGTCTCCGAGCTCAAGAAAAATGGCTTGCGTGCGCAGTCGGACTTGAGAAATGAGAAAATAAACTTTAAAATACGCGAACATAGCTTGCAGAAGATGCCTTACCTGCTGGTTGCAGGCGAGCGCGAAATGCAAAGCGGACAAGTGGCCGTGCGTACCCGAAAAGGTGAAGACCTGGGATCCATGCCGTTGCAGACGTTGATTGAACGCCTGCGCGAAGAGGTTTCCCGACGTGGTGGCGCGGCCTGATTATTTATTGACTTGGAGTATTGGCGATAGCTCAGGATAAAGAAACTCGAATCAACGGTGACATTACTGCATCGCAAATTCGTTTAATTGGGGTGGACGGCGAACAGCTTGGTATTGTCAGTTTGAACCAGGCGCTGTCCATGGCGGAAGAGGCGGAAATCGATCTGGTCGAGATTGCGCCGCAAGCAGCGCCCCCGGTTTGTCGATTGATGGATTACGGCAAGTTCAAATATCACGAGAGCAAGAAGCAGCACGAAGCTCGCCTGAAGCAGAAGCAAGTCCAGGTCAAGGAAGTGAAATTCCGTCCGGGTACGGACGAGGGCGATTATCAGGTCAAGTTGCGCAACCTGATCCGCTTCCTGGAAGAGGGGGACAAGGCCAAGATTACCTTGCGCTTCCGCGGCCGTGAAATTACCCACCAGGAGTTAGGTTTGGCGTTGCTGAAGCGCGTCGAGGCAGATCTCCAGGAGCATGCGGTAGTTGAGCAGTTCCCGAAGATGGAAGGCCGGCAAATGGTCATGGTGCTCGGCCCGCACAAGAAGCAGATTGTTAAGTAATTTGAATTCTCGCGAGCTTGGCTCGCGAAATTCGATGTTGTAGGTAGCAAGTAGCAAGTCCTGGAGCGACGCGGCCCAAAGGCATGCCCGATCGCTTCTTAATCATCTCAAAGGAGAACGAAATGCCAAAAATGAAGACCAAGAGCGGCGCCAAGAAGCGCTTCAAGTTCTTGGGGAATGGCAAGGTCAAGCGTACCCATTCGCACCTGCGCCACATCCTCACCAAGAAGACCACCAAGCAAAAGCGCAAGCTGCGCGGCACGGCGATCATTTCCTCAACCGACGTCAAGCGCGTACGCGCCATGATGCCGACTCAATAAGGAGATAGAGCATGCCAAGAGTCAAGCGTGGTGTAATCGCCCGTGCACGTCACAAGAAGGTTCTGGACGCTGCCAAGGGTTATCGTGGTCGTCGCAAGAACGTATACCGCATCGCCAAACAGGCGGTGATGAAGGCAGGCCAATATGCCTATCGTGACCGTCGTCAGAAGAAGCGTCAGTTCCGCGCATTGTGGATCGCCCGTATCAACGCCGGCGCCCGCGAATGCGGACTGACGTACAGCCGTTTCATGAACGGTCTGAAGAAGTCTTCCGTTGAAGTGGATCGCAAGGTGCTGGCTGACCTGGCTGTCTTCGACAAACCGGCATTTGCCAAGTTTGCCGAAATGGCGAAGTCCGGCCTCGGCGCTGCTTAATCGGTAGCAGACAGAAAAAGGAGGCTGATGGCCTCCTTTTTTTTCGGCACGGTAATCGACGAGAACTATGCAAAACCTAGAACAAATTCTTTCCGCCGCCCAGAGTGACTTTGCCGCTTGCGCGAGCATTGCCGACCTGGAACAGGCCAAGGCGAAATACCTCGGCAAGAGCGGCGCGCTCACCGAGCAGCTCAAAGGGATGGGTAAACTGTCTGCCGAAGAGCGGCCGACCGCAGGTGCTGCGATCAATGTGGTCAAGCAAGGCGTCGAGCAGGCGCTGCAGGCGCGTCGCGATGCGATTCTGGATGCCGAGCAGGCGCAGAAGCTGGCGAGCGAGACCCTGGATGTGACCCTGCCGGGACGAGGCAGGAAGCAGGGTGGACTTCATCCAGTGACGCGCACGCTGGCACGCATCGAGCACCTCTTTCACTCCATTGGCTTTGAAGTGGCCGAAGGGCCGGAAATCGAGACCGATTTCTATAACTTCACCGCGCTCAATATCCCGGACGATCATCCGGCGCGCGCGATGCACGATACTTTTTACGTGGATGACCAGCATGTGCTGCGCACCCATACCTCGCCTATCCAAGTGCGCTACATGGAAGCCCATGTTGCCAGATACAAGCACCAGGAAACCATGCCGGATGTGCGCATCATTGCGCCTGGCCGCGTATATCGGGTCGATTCCGACGCGACCCATTCCCCGATGTTCCATCAAGTCGAAGGCCTATGGATAGGCGAGGCCGTCAGTTTTGCCGATCTCAAGGGCGTGATCGCCGATTTCCTGAAGAATTTTTTCGAAACGGACGATATGCAGGTGCGTTTTCGCCCTTCGTTTTTCCCGTTTACCGAACCGTCGGCGGAAATCGATCTCGCCTTCACCAGCGGTCCGCGCCAGGGCAAGTGGCTGGAAGTGGCCGGGTGCGGCATGGTGCACCCCAACGTATTGGGCCATGTCGGCATCGATAGCGAGAAATACATCGGTTTCGCTTTCGGCTTTGGTGTCGAGCGCCTGGCGATGCTGCGCTACGGTGTGAGTGATCTCCGGTTGTTCTTCGAGAACGACCTGCGCTTCCTGAAACAATTCGCATAAGCGATTTTTGGAAACGATAGAACAATGAAATTTTCCGAACACTGGTTGCGTACCATGGTTGATCCTTCGCTTTCCAGCGAGGAGCTGTCACATTTGTTGACAATGGCAGGTCTTGAAGTCGAGGAGCTAGATCCTGTTGCACCAGACTTCAACGGTGTCGTCATTGCCGAAATTCTGTCGGCTGAAAAGCATCCCGATGCCGATCGGCTGCAGATCTGCCGAGTCAAGATTGGCAATGACGAGCCGCTGCAGATCGTTTGCGGTGCACCTAATGCTCGCGCCGGCCTCAAGGCGCCCTGCGCATTGGTTGGCGCCGTATTGCCGGGATTCGAGATCAAGCGCGCGAAAGTCCGTGGGGTCGAATCCTTCGGCATGATGTGTTCTGCAAAAGAGTTGGGAGTTGCAGAAGAAAGCAACGGTCTGCTGGAGTTATCGGCCGATGCGCCGGTTGGTCGCGACATTCGCGACTGGCTGGCCCTCAATGATCGGCTGTTTACGCTGAAGCTGACGCCTAACCGCAGCGACTGCCTGAGCCTGTTGGGACTGGCGCGTGAGGTTTCCGCGCTGACCGGAGTGCCTCTGACGATACCCGAAACCGCTGCCGTGCAGGTGACGCATCAAGAACAGAAGGCAGTGAAGGTGTCGGCACCTGAAGCGTGTCCCCGCTATGCCGGCCGTGTCATTCGCGGCGTTGATGCTTCTGCGGCAATACCCGACTGGATGAAGCAGCGCCTGGAGCGTAGCGGCTTGCGCAGCCTGACGGCTATCGTTGACGTTACCAACTATGTGCTGCTGGAGCTGGGGCAGC